>Ga0316222_1000692_pt1 | contig 48377 bp, 32 predicted proteins | sample TBH18011metaG_FD_206008 | JGI IMG/M metagenome (GOLD analysis project Ga0316222, IMG submission 206008) | Freshwater microbial communities from Trout Bog Lake, Wisconsin, USA - TBH18011 | ecosystem: Environmental > Aquatic > Freshwater > Lake > Hypolimnion/Profundal zone | place: USA: Wisconsin... | reverse complement strand
ATACACCCCGGCACTATAGCTGACAAAGGAAAAGAGCTGCCGGCTCCACTCCATGTTGACCGTTTGACCGTCAAACCATGTCTGCCCGGGCACCGGCAACGCGTAAGGCAACTGGCCGTTGTAATCACTGGCATAGAGGTTCACGGCTAGGCCCAGTTGGCGCATATTGTTCTGGCAACTGATCACCTGCGCCCGCAGCTTGGCGCTGCTCAACGCCGGCAGCAGCATCGCGGCGAGAATGGCGATGATGGCGATGACCACCAGCAGTTCAATGAGGGTGAAGCCGCAGCGGGCGGCGCGGACGACCGAAGGACAGGTTGTTTCTGTTTTCATAATGTGTTTCCAGCAGCCAGGTATAAATGCCTTCGGCCAATGCCGGACGAAAGGCGGTCTGGATGCTGCCAATAAAATGCCGCCAAGCCCGGCCGGCGGCTAGGGGTCATGTTGCGGCATGGGGGGGTCAATTTGCGTCACTCAATCCTGGCCCAAACCGGTGTTATTAAAAAGCGGCGCGGCTAGGCAGTCCGCGCCGCTGATGTCGGGGCTGGCAATTTATTTCTGCGCCGCAACCTTCGCGGTAGCGTCGGCAATTTCCACGCAGACGACGGAGGCGATCTTGTCCGGCGCTGCCGCCGGCAGGTCAAGCGTCGCGCCGGAGTCCGTCTGGCTTACCGTCAGGGCTTTGCGATCGGCGAGGAGATAAGCCTTGGTGACTTTGCTCTGGAGGCCGGGCAGCTCGAACTTGCCGTTCGCCGGCCAGTTGAAAATCATGGCGTAGATATTCCCCGGCTTGCTCGTGCAGCGCCAGTCCCAGGCAGCGATGAATTTCGGTTTGCCGTTCTTGTCCTTTTCCGTGTCGCTGAATTTTCCGGCCTCCGCGCCGAACGGCGTCGGGCCGCTGCCGTAAATCGCCTCGCCGTTCACCTTCATCCACGCGCCAACTTCAGACAACCGCTCGATGCTCGGCTGCGGAATCAGGCCTTCGCTCGTCGGCCCGACGTTCAGGAGATAATTGCCGCCTTTGCTGGCGATGTCGGACAGGTTGCGGATGAGCGTCTCGGTGGACTTCCAATTCTGGTCGTCCTTTTTGAATCCCCAGGTGCCGTTCATCGTCATGCACGTTTCCCAGTCGCGGCCGGGATAACCCTGCGGCGGGATGAACTGCTCCGGCGTCTCGGTGTCGCCCTTGAAGCCGCCGCCCAGCCGGTTGTTCAGGATGATGTTGGGACGAAGTTTTTCAACGGCGTCGTAAAGTTTTTTGGCGCGGTCATAGTTCATGTTGCGCGGCGTGTCCCACCAGATCACCGCCGGAAACTCGCCGTAGTTGGAGCAAATCTCCTTCACCTGCGGCACGGCGATTTTGTCAATGTAATCATCCATGTCGTGCTTTTGCGCCGGATCCCAACCGGGCGCGGCGTTCGTGCTGCTCGACAACCCGGCCGCGCCGCCGTTGTTCCAGTCCTGCGCCTGCGAATAATAGAAACCCAGCTTGACGCCGTATTTCCGGCACGCTTCGGCGAGCGGCTTCAACACATCCTTGCCGTAAGGCATGGCGTCCACGATGTTCCACTTGCTGGCCTTGGTCTCGAACATCGCAAAGCCGTCGTGGTGCTTCGAGGTGATGACGATGTATTTCATGCCGGCGTCCTTCGCCGCCTTCACCCAGTCGTCGGCGTTGAACTTCACCGGATTAAAGTCCTTGGCGAACTGCTGGTATTCCGCCATCGGAATTTTGCCTTTGTTCATGATCCACTCGCCGATGCCGGGCACGGGCATGCCATGGTAATAGCCGGCGGGCACAGAATAGACGCCCCAATGGATGAACAGGCCGAACTTGGCCTCGCGCCACCACGCCATGCGGGCGTCGCGCTGCTCCTTGGTTTCGACCTTGTCGGTCTGGTTGGTTTGCGCCGTGGCGGCGGGCACGAGGGCGGCCAGCGCCAGCGCGGCGGTGACGATGAGATGTTTTGTGTTCATGCTTTGTGTTATGCTTGTTTAACCGAGTTAAAATTGTTCCGGTTCAAAATTCAAGGGCGGCCTTCAATGGTTGCAATCACTTTTTTGTCAAATTGTTTGTCGCCGCGCCAATGGAAATCCACGCTGGCGTTTTGGAGGTTTCCAGCGTCGGCTCGCCGGTGAGCAGCTTCAGCGAAATCAAAAATTCATCCATCTGCCGCAGCACGCCGACGACCGCCGGTTCGGTCGCCCGGTATCGCGGCACCACAAACGCGTGGCGCGCGTGCGACAGCAAAACCAGTTCGCAGCGGTTGCCCGCCGCCGTCATCGCCGCCGCGAATTGCCGCGCCTGGTCGGGCGAAACAATCGTGTCGTCCAGTCCGTGCATCAGCAGCGTCGGCGGCTGGTTGGAATGCACATGGAACAGCGGCGAGAGCGAACGGGCAAGCGTTAGATTTTCCGGCGTCGCCAGCACCGGTAATTTTTTGTCGGTCAGAAATTTTCCGCCGACCGCCGAGCGCAGCCAGCCGCCGTCCGTCAGATCCACGATGGGATTGAACAGCACCATCACGTTCGCGCGGGCGCTGATTTTCAAATCGTCGCCGGCCGCGTCAAATCCGTCCAGCGTGCCGAGGCAGGCCGCGAGATGCCCGCCCGCCGAATCGCCGGCGACGACGACGCGCTGCGGATCAATGCCGAACTCCGCCGCGTGTGCGCGAATGAAGCGGATGGCCGATTTGCAATCTTCAATGCCATCGCCGACCGTCGGGCCGTCCGCTTTCAGCAGGCGATAGCTGATGCTGAAACTCACCGCGCCGCGCGCGGCGAAATAGCGCGCCGCCGGATAAAACACATCCGCCGTGCCGCTCGTCCAACCGCCGCCGTGAATCCACACCACCGCCGTCCGCCGGTCGGAAGTCTTCCAGTCCGGCGTCGTGAAATAAAATAGTTTCAAATCGCCGGTGCCGGTCGTTTTGAAAACGCGTTCCTGCGGCGGCGGATTGTCCATCAGCTCCGCCATCGGCATCGCGCCGGCGGAAATTGCGTTCAGCGACACGGCCAACGCAGTTGCCATCACGAGATTTTTCACGTTCCAAAGTTTTTGTCCGCCGGATTTTTCGGCGCACCGCCGGCGCGGTTTCGGCCAATTTCCTCGTCCGTCGGCAGCGTGCGGCGGTATTCATCCTTGAACAGACCTATTTTGTCGAAAGGAATTGGCTGGAAGCCGGGGATTTTCTGGAACACCACCGCGTCCGGCTTCAGCGCAAAATTTCCCTTCGCCGCGTCCACAAAGCCCGGATCGGTCGCCGTCACAGAGTTGTCGCTTGCGAAGAACAGGTTCGTGTCCGCCTGCCGCGCCTTGGACATCTTGAGCGAGAACGGTTCGCCGGTTTGCATCACGACGACATTGCGCTCGAACTTCGTCCGCAGCGGCAGCTCGGGATGGCTCGCCAGCAGGTTGGTCATTTCCGGGAACCGCACCGACCACGGCGGCTGCGTCGGGCTGATGTCCATGACGGCCTTGTGCAGCCGCGAGTTCGTCGCGTAGCCGCGCGCCGCGCCACGGTCGTCCATGCCGAACACCGGGCCTTCGCCCTTGATGAAAATGTTGTTGAGAATTTTATGGTCCGGGCCGGACGCGATCCAGACACCGGTGCGCGGGCCGGAAAAAATATTTCCAAAAACGGTATTGCCCGCCGCGCCGTCGTCCGGGTTCACGCCGCCGACCGTGTCATGAATAAAGTTGTAGCGGATGACCAGTCCGCGAATCGTCCAGTCCAGCCACGAATAAAACGCGCCGACATCGCCGGAGCCGAAGCCGCAATTAAAAATTTCGTTGTATTCAAAAACATTGTCCTGGCCGGAAACCAGCACCGCGTCGCGCGGCGCGTCGTGAATCAGGTTGTTCGCCACGCGGATGCCGACGGCCTCGCCGAGCTTGAAGTTCGCGTCGTTCGGCCCGCCGCCAAAACTCAAGTCCACCGCCGCCGAATACATCGCCTTCAAGACCGCGTAATGGTGCATGTGATTGTTGACGACAAAATTCCCCGACGGAACCAGCTTCAGCTTGTCGCCGCCGCCGATGCGCACGCAGCCCTCGCCGAGATCGTAAAAATCACAGCTCTGCACCCCGCTGCGATAACCGTGCAACCGCACGCCGGTCTTCGCGAGGTTGCGGATCGTGCAGCCCGCGACCAGGACGGATTCCGCATTTTTCAAAACGAAACCGTCGCCGAGCGACGCTTCGAGCGTGAGGCCGATGAATTTCAAGTGCGCCGCGCCATCCACCGAAATCAGCGGCGTGTCGAGCTGCGAAACCATCAGCTCGCCGTCGTTGCCCGGCGGCCAGAGAAACAAAGTCTGCGTATCAAAAACAATCGCCCACTCGCCGGGCCGGTCAATTTCCTCGAGCAAATTCACCGCGCACCACGGCTCCTTGCCGTTGCCGAACGGCCGCGTGTATTTGTTGCCGATGCCGTTGGCAATTCCCGCCGCCAGCGTGATTTGATGATTCGCCGGGTCAATTTTCGCCACGCGGATGGCCGGGTCTTCCCACGGCACACGCCATTGTCCCTTGAGCCAGACGCTGTGATTTTCCAGCCAGCGCGCCGGCCGCTCGTCGCGGTATTCAAACGTGCCGCCGGTCTTGGCGTCGCCGTTGGCAACCGCCTTTTTCATCGTCGTCCAGTCTTTCGGGTCAGCCGAATTCGGCCAGCGCGAAAGCGGCAGGCGCTTGCCGTTCCAGAACAATTCAAAAATGCCGCCGCTGTCGCTGAACACTGCCGGGAACGGCCCGGCGTGCTTCAAGGCGAGCTTGCCGATGGAGGCGCAAACGACCTTGCCGCGCGCCGCCGGGTCGAGCCGTGCGAGAATTTTTTCATCCGCCACCGGCGCAAACTCGGAAAGTTTCAGCACGCGACCGCCGAGGATTTCCACCGGCTGGTTTTGAAACGCGCGATAGACAATTGGCGCATCCGCCGTGCCGGAATCGGCGGCGGAAAACTCCAGCGAATTTTCCAGCGTGTATTTTCCGCCGAAAATTTCCACCGTCACGCCGCCCGGCGGCAGCTCGCCGGCAGATTTGATCTTATGGATTTCGTCGCGCGCCCGGCCGATGGTGGCAAACGGGCTGGCCTGGCTGCCGGCATTGGCGTCGTTGCCGGCGGGCGAGACAAACAGTTCCGTGGACGCCGCGCCCGCGAGCGACGCGGAAACCAGCAGGGTGGAAATGATGTTTATGAATGGAATTTTTGTTTTCATGGTAAAAGAAAATTTGTGAGCGGAGAATTTTTGACCTGCTTCAGGCCAAGTGCAACGCACGCGGCATTCAGCTCCGCGCCCGCCGGGCTGGTGTGGACATTGTCGCTCGCGCTGCAAAACAGCGGCCGGACTTTTTCCTGGCCGAGCGCGTCGTAGCGGCCGGCGATGATTTGGGCGAGGTCAATGAAATCAGCGCCTGCCGCCTGCGCCACCTGCGCCGCCCAATGGCCGTATTCGCCTTGGTTGCGTTGCACACGGCCGTTCTCCCAAAGATTTTTCACCGTCAGCGAAAGCAGGATGGGCGTCGCGCCTTTGGCCTTTGTCTCGGCGATGAACTGCCGCAGATACCAGCCGTAAGTGCGGACGGTTTCGCACGTCCCGTCGGGCATGGCAACTTCCTGCCGCTCGTCGCCAACGCCCGGCAGCAAGCCCCGGCAACGGCCTTCGGCCAGCTTGTCCGCGTCGTTGTGACCGAACTGGATCAGCACAAAATCGCCGGGCTTCATTTCCGCCAGCACGCGTGACCACAATCCCTCGTTGCGAAAAGACCGCGTGCTGCGACCGGGGCGGGCGCGATTCAGGACATTTAGTTTTTGTGGTTCAAAGCATTTCCCAAGCTCGTCGCCCCAGCCGCGCTGGTTTTCGCCGTTGCTGAATGCCGTTGAATCGCCAATCACAAACAGCGACGGCAGGATCGGATTCGGCAACCGTGGCGCAAGAGAAACTACCCGCAAATTTTCCGTGACGACAATTTTTCCCGCAGCGTCAAAGCCAAATTGAATCTCACAACTTTCTGTTTTCCGGTTAATTTCCGCTGAAACAACGACGGCATATCGCGGTTGTGAATTATGCGACCACAAAAACGGTGTTCCGATGCGCAGCTCCATATCCGGTTCTGCCACAGCCACCGGCGAATCCGGTTTGCTGCCGTCGAAATTGACTTCGAAACATTCGGCACACACGTTGCCCCTGGACATTTCCACGCCGACGGAAATCCTTGCCGCAGCTTGGTTCATTTCCAAGACAGACAATTTCACCTCATTGAGAAGATGATTCATTTTACGACTGCCTGCGGACGATAATCAAAATAGTCAAAGTCCGCCCACGCCGTGCGATCGGACAAATCCTGACAGCAGACTCCCCAGAATGTGCCGGTGAAATTGCTGTGCGGCGAAACCCAGTCGCCCAGCATCGTCGCCTCAAACACGCGGTCAACTGTTGTCCAATTTTTCCCGTCGAGCGACCACGCGAAGCGCAGTTCGGCAAAATTGTTTTCCATACGCAGGAAAATCTTTTCTCCGGCCGCGAGCGGAAGCTCGGCAACTTCGTAGCGGCTGGCCTTGGTGTTTTCGGATGAAATGACGCCAAGCTTGATTCTACCTTCTCCCGCCGAGGTGATGCGAAAATAGTGGTAATGCAGCCGGTCGTAATACGCGATGAGGCCGGCGGCTTGCTTGAAATTTTTCGGCTGAAACGAGACGCACGTCTCCGCGCTCGCCTTGAAATGCTGCAACCGCCGCGCGACGAGGCTTTGGTCAAAACACGAAGCCAGCGAATCGCGTCCCCGCAGGCTTAGCCAGCCTTTGCGCCGCGTGAGCGAACACCAGCTTTCATCCGCCGGTTCGCGCAGGGTTTGAAAATGAACGTTCAGTTTCTCGCCGTCAAAATCGTCGCGCAGATTTTCATTTGGCCACGGATGCGCCGGCAAGTTCACTTCGACGGTATCGCGCGGCGAATTGTCGCCATGCGCGAGACGCGGCCAGCCGTCGCCGTCCCAGCGGAATTTCTGAAGACAGGTCTCGCGACCCAGCGGCGCGGATTTGTTTTCCTCGCGATCCATAACCAGCCGCCCAGTGCGTTGCAGCGGACGATGGCACAGATGCACCGTGAACCATTCGCCATTTTGCGTTTCCACAAAACAGCCGTGGCCGGTGGATTTCAATTTGAGCTGATCTTTTTGAAACGCCGTCAGCATCGGATTTTGCGGATGCAATTCGTATGGCCCGAAAAGGTTTTTGCTGCGGCAAACGCTGATGGCATGGCGCATGGCCGTGCCACCTTCGGCGGTGATGAGATAATACCATCCGTCTTTTTTCAACAGATGCGGCCCTTCGGTGATGCCGATGGCGCTGCCGGACCAGATTTTTTTTGGCTCGCCGACAAGCTGCATTTTCTTCGCGGCGAATTCTTGCAAAATGATTCCGTCAAAACGAACCGGCGTGAACGCCTCGCCCATTTGCATCTGGACGATGTATTTTTTGCCATCGTTATCGTGGAAAAGGCTTGGATCAAAACCGCTGGCGTTCAGAAAAACCGGCTCGCTCCAAGGACCTTCAATCTTGTCGGCGGTGACGAGATAATTCGGCGTGTCCATCACCACGCCGCCCATGTGGTGGTGGACGTTGGTGTAAAGCAGCCAGAATTTTCCATCCGCGTGCGTCAGGCACGGCGCCCAGATGCCGCCGGAATTCTGGCAGCCGCGCATATCAAGCTGCGACACGCGGTCCAGCACGCGGCCGAGCAAACGCCAGTTTGCCAAATCACGCGAGTGATGGATTTGCACGCCGGGAAACCACTCGAAGGTGGAGGTGGCGATGTAATAATCATTACCGACGCGGCAGACCGACGGGTCGGGATTGAATCCGGTGAGGATGGGATTGTATGCCTGAATCATAAAATTACAACGGCCAGTCATCGGTGCGGAAAGTCGAGGCTGGTAAATCCACCGAGTTGAAGAGATTCACCTTCGGCAAATCCGCCCAACCATAGCGCACCGCCACCGGTTCCGACACTTGCGGACTGGAAACGACGACGGTGTCGCCGTCAATCTTCGCGTCGGCGAAATAAAACTTTTTGTCCTGCCCCGCGATGGCGAAGCCGGCCAACTCGCCGCCGTCCGTTCTCAAACCGCCGGCAGTTTCGATGAACCGCACGAGAGCCTTGCCGTTTTCAAATTTCGCGGACTGATACCGCGGCCCGGAGAATTGGATTTTTTGGCCGTAGGCGATGGCCAGCGCCGCCTTGACGCCGCGCTCGGCCACCGGCTCCTTGCCGGTGTAATGCACGTCCGGCACGCCCATGTCCGTGCTCACGACCAGCGCCGCGTGCGGCGTGGCCTGTGCGGTTCTGGCCTGCGCCTCCTGCAACTCGGCGATACCGCTTTTTTCATTCGGGTCGGTCTGCCATTTGCGGTTGCGCGCAATTTGGAAAATCAAAAAGGGCAAATCCGGCTGCTCAAAGCCCTTGCGCCAATCCTTGATCATCGCCGGCAAAAGATTTTTGTAATCGTGCGCCACTTGAACGTAGGCGTTGTTCTCGCCCTGATACCAAGCCACGCCACGAATCCGATACGGCAGCATTGGCACGACCTCACCGTTCCACAAGGTCGTCGCGCCCTTGAATTCGCTGGGGATGCCCGCCGGTTGCGGCGGCACGGGCAGTTTTTTCGCGATGGCGACCGCTTTTTCGGCCTCGTATTTTTCCTTGAGCGGGCGGATGGCCTCAATTTTTTTGTCGTAATCCGCCTTGGCCTGCGCGGGGTCGTTCCACTTGTCCCGCGGCCATGGGCCGTTCTTCAAAGTCTCCGCCGGCATCCAGCTCTGGATTGGCGTGCCGCCAAAAGCGCTGTTGATGATGCCGACCGGCACGCCCAGTTCTTTTTGCAACTTTTCGCCGAACCAATACGGAATTGCAGAAAAATTTTTGGCGGTGGCCGGGCTGCACAAATCCCACTTCGCCTTCACCTCTGTCTGCGGCGTGAACTGCACGCTGTGCGGCACGCGGCACATCCGCAGCAGTTGATTGGTCGCGGCGGCGATGGCGTTCGTCCCGCCGTCGGAACACGCCAGCGCCCATTCCATGTTGGACTGGCCGCTGCACAGCCAGACTTCGCCGACAAGCAGATTGGTCAATGTGATTTCATTGTCTCCTTTCACGGTCAGGTTGAACTGCCCGCCGACCTTGAGCGGCTTCAAGCGAACCTTCCATTTGCCTGCGACGGCAGTGGTGGAAACTTTCTGCCCCTGAATTTCCACCGTCACCCGCTCGCCGTCGCGCGCTGTGCCCCAAACCGGCAGTTCGGCGTCGCGCTGCAACACGGCGTTGTCAGCAAACAGCGGATTCAAGCGGACTTCGGCCACCGCCGCGAAAGGCATTAACAGCGCGGCCAGTGTCACTGCATGAAAAATATTAAGGAAAAATATTTTCATGGCTGTTTTAAATTTGCGTTCTCGCTGGCGGGAGTTGATTTCATGTCAAAAATCGTCAGTCCAGCGAGGCTGTGTTTCGGTGGCGGTGTGAGGAGGCTGACAACGTAGCCGATGACGACGCACGCAATCACCGCGCCTGGTGTGTAAAAATACCAGTGAACTGCCGTAAAATATTTCAGCCACAGCGTCACGCCGATGCTCGCAATCGCGCCGGTGAAAGCGCCGATGGCATTCGCGCGGTGCGTGTAAGTTCCCAGAATATAGATGCCAAGAAAGCCGCCGCCGAGCAGCGCAAAAAGTTCGTTCCACGTCTGGAACAGCGAGCGTTGGTTCAGCTTCGCCATGTAAAGCGCGGTGATGGTCGCCGCCACGCCACACACGATGGATGCAATACGCATCGTGAGAAGCCGTTCGCGGTCGGTCGCATTTTTCTTCACCTTGCGGTAAAAATCTTCGGTGAACAAAATTGAAACTGTGTTCATGCTGCCGGCCAGCGCGGACATCGCTGCCGCGAACAGCGATGCGATGATCAGTCCCGCGACGCCGACCGGCAGCCGTTGCACGATGTAGAGCGGGATGACTTGGTCGTTGGTCATAGCAGGATCGAGTTCGGCGGGATGCTGGTGAAAATATGCAAATACGGAAATGCCGGCGAAATTCACCGCGAAGGAGATGAACACGCTAAAGCACAGGAAAATCAGCGCCAGCTTACGCACGTCTTTCAGCGGCGTAGCGAACACGCGCTGCACCGTCGGCGCGTCGGCGGCGAACGCCAGCTTGTTGAACAGCGGCGTCAGAATCAAAATCCAGATGATCGGCATCGTGTAATCGAGCGACCAGATGCCAAGGTCAAATTTTTGAAAGTGCGTGTCCACTTCCACAAAACTTTTCCAACCGTGCGGCAATCCGGTGATGGCAAGAATCACAATCAGGCTGATGCCGACGACCATCGTGAGTCCCTGAATCACTTCGGTCAGCACGACCGCCTTCATGCCGCCTTTCGCCGAATAAATCGTCGTGACCACACCCATCAGCAGCACGCTGGCATAGACGTTCATGCCCGTCACCGCCGCAATCGCCAGTGCTGGCAGCAGCAAAACCATGTTCATGCGGCCAAAAGTTTGCAGCGCGATGGCCTGCGCGCTCGCGATGTAGCGCAACGACGGATGAAAACGCCGTTCCAGATATTCAAACGTCGAGGTGATTTCCAATTTGCGGATGAGCGGATACAAAACGTAGGCCTCCAGAAAAAACATCGGGATGAGCATGAGCGACGGCAGCGCCCACAGCCAGCTTGTGCGAAACGCGAGCGCCGGAATCGCCATGAAGCTGATGCTGCTCGCCGCGCTCGCGAACATCGAAATGCCCGCCATCCACCAAGGAATTTTGCGGTCGCCGAGCGCGAAGCCTTCCGCACCGGATTGTTTGCGTGTGAACCAGATGCCGATGAACGCCACGACGCCGAAATACGTGAGCAGCCCCGCGTAATCCGGCCAGCGCAAACTTTTCACCGTGCGCCGGATGGCGAAATCATATGCCACCGTCGCGCCAGATTCGGTCGTGCCGATCAAAGTGATGTTTCCGTTGTGCACCGCCGTCGCCGCCGCGAGCGGTTCTGGCAATTTCCCTTTTTTCACCCAGGTGTCCGTGACGTTGTGATAAATCTGGATCGCCGACGATTCGGCGGCGGGCTTGAGCTGAAACAAATTTCCCGTAAACGGTCGCGTGTAACCGCCTGCGAGGCCGGCGTGAACTTGCCCGGTCATGAAAACCACCGGCGCGCCCACCGCTTCCGGCAGCGGCGACAAATCGCGCCAGCCGGAAAACGTCGTGCCGTCAATGACGTGCCAGCGATACGCCTGCGCCAGTTTTGTCGGCGTGTAAATGGTCAGGTCGTTCGTGCGTAAAATCGTGAAGCCGCCAAATACATGAACATCGTTGTAAAAACAAATCACGCCCGGCAGCAACCGGCCTTCGCCCGGCATTGGCGGCAATTCCTGCCAAACGGCGTTTGTAGTCGTGCCAAACGTGTAACGAAATATTTTCTGCGACGCGGAATCAGCGGTCAACGAAGTCGTCCCGCCGACAACGTAAAGTTGCTCCTGTTTCTGGTCTTCAAAAAAACTCACGCCCGCCAGCGCAACTTTTTCCGGCAGTGACGGCAGTTCGTTTTGCTGCAACTGGCCGTCGCGCCATTCGAGCGACAGCACCTTGTCCGTCAGGCCGTCTTTCGTCACGCCACCGGCGATGAACAGTTTTGAAAAGCCCCCGATTTTTTCCGCAAAGGTCGCGCAGACAAAACCGCTGAATGCCACCGGCTCTTTCAGCGCCGATTTTTTCCAGCCGGAATCCGTCTGCACAAAAACATCCGCGCTCGGCTGGCCGCTTTCGTCCAAGCCGCCGCCGACAATCAGCGCGCCGCCGGACTGGCCGACGAACATTCCCGCCCGCTGCACCGGCAGCGACAATTCGCGCTTCGTAATCGTGAAACTTTCCAGATTGGTCTGCGCCGTGGCGGATTGGTTGAGCAGAATCAGGACGGCTGGAACGAGCCAGAAGAGCTTGGCGATTGTTAATTTCATATTATTTGGAAACGATGTTGAAAGTCTGCTCCACCACGCTGGCGGTCTGCACCGGTTCTGCGCCGCCGCGACCCCATTGCCACGCACCCACGGTCACGGCCAGCGGCAGCTTGCTGCGCGGCGGAATCGGCGTTAACACAAGCTCGTCGCCGTGGATCACCGCCGGCCCGACGCGCACGAAGAATTGCACCGGCAAGCCGGCGCTGGATTTCGTGGCGAGCCGGATGGATTTCGTGCCGGCTTTCACGTCAGGAATCGGATCGAACGTGATTTTTTGCGGCGCTCCGGCCGAATGTCCGTCCCGGCTGATCTGCCCCGGCTGGACGACCGCGCGAATCGTGTCCGTGCCCGGATGCCGCACCGCGACATAAATCGGCGACGGCCAAGTGCGGTCGAGCGCCATGCGAAACCTGCCGTTGCCGAGCGGCTCCACGCAGCCGCACAACCATTCGAGGCTCGCCTCACCAGGCGCCTGCGCGAGCTTTCCGCCCGCACCGACAAAATTGGCCGGCAGCCTGTCCAGCAGCACGCCTTTCAGCGTGAACGTCATGCCGTCCGCCTCGGTTTCGAGCGTCGGCGTCGGCAGGCCGTTCGTGGACGGATCCGGTTTTTTGTTGATCGGAATCCAAGTGATGCCGTTGAAGGTGTAGGGAAATGTTTCTCCGTTTTCATCGGCGAACGCGGGGAGCTGCGTCTCGGCTTTCCAGTTAATCCGGGCAATCGCCTGCGCCTCCTCCGCGCTGGCCTGGTCGAAATACCACGGCAGGGCGCGCGCAGCGGGAGTGGTTTTTGAAAATTCCGTCACGGGTTTGTTTTCGTGGCCGGGGACCGGCAGGTCGGCGAGAAAACCTTTTTCCAGAGACACCGGCTTCAACGCCGCGCTGCCGTCGTCCGGCAATCGCGCCTGCGCCACGAGGTCAATGTAATGCGCGAAAAATTGCGTCAGCCGCTCCGAGCAATCGAAGTGGCCGCTGGTTCCGTCAATGACATAGCTCAACGGCCAGCCCGGATTTTTTCCCCGCTGATCGAGAATGCCTTCGTAGGCCTTGCCGATGTTATTCCAATTCGTGCGCATGTCGGATTTGTCCTGCGACCATTCCTGTGCCGAGCCGAACGCCACGAGCGCGGGCACCGTCCGGTTTTTCGGCGGCAGATGATTGTTTTTGATCCAGATGCCGGCGATGCAACGCTGCGGCGCCGCCTCGACCAGCGCGTCCACCATCAGCAGATGCCCGGACTCACCCATCGGCAGCCACGGCACGGTGGCCACTTCCGCGTAGCCCGACGTTTGCGCGAGGCCATCGAGGAGTTGCTGCAAAAACGCGACGTCCGTCTTGCTTTCGCTCTTGGCGTTAAAGTTATAAAACGACTTTACGCCCCAAAAAATGCCGAGGTCGTGCGCAGCGCAAACCTTGCGGATGGCGGGATGACCGACCAGCATGTGTTCCGGCACGTTGGCGCACAAAATGAGCAGCCCGCGCAAGTGCCGGCAGTTTTCGGGAATCCAAAGATAGCCCGTGGCGGTGGTCTTGACGCCGTTCGTCCAGGCCGTGCAAGTGCCGCCCTGCATGAACTGGAAAACCTGGTTCACCGGCGAACGTGATGATTCGTCGTTCGCCCACAAGCGCTGGCTGATAATCAGAGCGAAAAGGAGCGTCTGGATTTTCAGTTTCAGTTTTCTTTTCATTTGGAAATAAAATTCATTTCTGCGGATTAGGTTCAATAAGTTCGGTCTTCAATCTCGACGCCGAGCGTTTCACCGTTGCGGGAACCGACGCGGCCAGCCTCCTTGTCCGTCGGCAATTGTTGGCGATATTCATCCGTGAACAGGCCGATTTTATCGAACGGAATCGGCTGGAAGCCCGGCAAATCCTTGAAGACTTTTGAATCCGGTTTCAGGCGGAAATCTTTCTTGGCAAAATTCACGAAACCCGGATCGCCGTCGTAACTGACATTCTTGCCGGTGGCAAAATCAACGTTGGTGCGGACGACTTTGCCATCTACCACCGCGCCCCAACTGAACGGATGCTTGCAATTCACCGCGATGTTGTTGTCAATCTTCGACGGCAGCGCGCTCACGAACTCGTAGCCGTAGTTGCAGTTGATGGCGATGTTGTTCGTGCATTCGATGGACTGCGGATTGCCCTTGCCCTGCGTGCCAATCTTGTAAAGGAATGCCGTGCCGCGCTTGCCGGCGCTTTCGAGATCAATGACGTTGCCGTAGATGTGCATGTTGCGATGGTCGTTGTCGAAATAGACGCCGTCGCCCTCGCCACTGCTGTGAATGTAGTTGTAGCGGAAAGTATGATTGCCATCGCGCGCAAATTGGTCGTAGCAATACCAGCCGCCCATGTCGTTCGAGACTTTGCAGAAATCGAGAATCTCGTTGTATTCAAACATCGAATCCCAACTGCCGAAGAGCATCCCCGCGTGCGGCGTGCCGTGAATCAAATTGTGCGCAACATACATGCCCACCGCCGGGTGATGCCCGCCACCGCCGCCGCCGGTGAAGCCGCTGTTCACGCCTGGCGCATACACCCGCTCGATCAGCGCGAAGTCGTGGATGTGATTGTTGACGACGCGATGCCCGGCGGGAACGCGCGGCGAGTTTTTTTCATCGCCACCGCCGAGCCACACGCCGCCTGCGCCGAGATTGTAAAGGTCGCAGCTCAAAACCTCGTGGCGGAATCCGCCGTCCAGCTTGACGCCGTAGCGCGAAACATTCCGCACCACGCAGCCGGCGACCCGATTGCTCAAGCCGCCGGTGATTTCGATGCCGTGGCCGAGACCGTATTCCACCGTCAACTGGCGCAGCACGACGTTCGTCGTGTCCATCACGCGGATGACCGGCTGGTCGTTGTCGCAAATCGTGATGTGCGCGCCGGCCAGCGACGCGGGCGGATAGAAATAAAGTTTGCCGGACGGAAAATCCACACACCACTCGCCGGGCTGATCCACCTCTTCGAGCAAATTCATCAGCCAGTATTTTTCCTCACCGCTGCCAGCGGGACGCTTGTATTTGCTGCCGATGCCGCCGGGAATCGGTTTCGCAAACGTGACGGTTTTGTTGGCGACATCAATCGCCTGGACGCGAATCGCCTCATTCTCCCACGGAATGCGCCAGTAACCTTTCAGCCAGACGCCGCGATCCAAAACCTTCTGCCAACTCGCGTGCTGCGCGGCGAATTCATCGCGGTATTCAAATGTGCCGCCGGCGCTGCCGGGCGCGACCGTTTCCCAATTCGCCCCGCTCCAGTTTTGGTTCGTGATGCCGCCAGCGTTGTTCAGCACGCGCTTCATTGTCATGTAACCGCGATTGGGAAAACGTGACAGCGGCATCCGCGCGCCGTTAAAATAAAGCTCAATCAAACTGCCGTTGTCATTGAACACATCCGGGTAAGGCCGGCGGTGCTGGATACCTAGCGCGGCGAGATCCAGCTCCACAATTTTCCCGCGCGCAGTCCCAGCGATGCGCGCCAGCGTCGCCGCGTCCGTCACGGACTTGAAATCCGCCGGCGTCACCGCGCGTCCGCCGGACAGCCGCACCGCTTCTCCGGCAACACTGCGATAAATCACGCCGGAATCCGCAGCGGTCAGCTCCAAGGTTTTTGGCAGCGCAAAATTTCCGCCGTGAATCCAGACGGTGTCGCCGCCGGATTTTTTCGCCGCGCGCATCGCATCGCGCGCCCGCTCCAGCGTGGCGAACGGTTTGGCGGGCGACCCGTCGTTCGCATCGTCGCCCTGCGGGCTGACATAAAAATCGGCAGACCAGAGCTGCGAACTCAAAATCAAACCGGTGGCCAGGAGTGTTTTATTCAGAAAATTCATTTTGTGTGGTGTCAGCAAAAAATCATTCTGCCGGCTCATAATCGAACCAGTCAAAGTCGGCGGGCGCGGCGCAGGGTTTCCCGTTGCCGGTGGCGTAAAGGCCGATGACGACGCCGTTGTAGCCGCTCGTGACTTCCGTGCCGAGATAGCGGGTGTTGACTTTCGCAACTTCGCGGAACTCCGCGCCGTTTTGCGAAAACGAAAAGTGGTAAAGCAACTTTGTGCCGGTGATGCGCAATTGCACCGCGCCCGGCGCGAGCGGAATCTCCGCCGCCGTCTGCTGGATGAGTTCGAGGTTGTATTTCACCAGCAGCACGCGCCGACCGCCGCGACTGGTCACAAAGAGATCGTAGTGATGTTCATTGGTCATCAGCAGCGTCAGGCCGGATTCCTCGTTTGAATTTTGCGGTTCGAATTCCAAACTCGCCGTCGCGGTGAAATCAAAATGTTGCTGTCGGCGGGCAATGAATGTTGGCGAGGCTACATCAAAAAGATTTTTCTCCGAGCCGCGAAGGCGAAGAAAACTTTTTCGCTGAGTCAGCGAATAATTTTCCGGCAGTGGATTGCGCAGGTGAATCCATTCGACTCCAAGTTCGGTTTGGTCGAAATCATCGCGCACCGGTTTTTGCAGCCACGGCTGCAACGGCAACATCGGCACGTCCATGATCTCACGCGAGGTTCCAGTTTTGTTCACGACCGGCCAGCCATCGCGCCATTCCACCGGCTCCAGACACGTCTCGCGACCGAGCGTGTGGATGTCGCCGACAGTTTTGCGGAACGCCAGATGCACCATCCACCACGAGCCGTCCGCCGCCTGCACAAGGTCGGCATGGCCGGTGCCGTGAATTTGCTCGTAGGCATGGCGATTCGATAGAATCGGATTGTGCGGGCACGACTCGTATTCGCCCCAGATGTGTTTGCTGCGTGCGATGGCGACCATGTGGCCGTAGCTCGTGCCGCCTTCCGCCGTCAGCAGATAATACCAGCCGTCCCTTTTGTAAATGTGCGGCCCTTCGACGTAGCAGCCGCCGCTGCCGCGCCACAACATTTTCGGCTCGGTCAAACGCCTGCCGGTCTTGATGTCGATTTCACTCTGGTAAATCGCGCGCTCCATCTTGAACATCATGCCGCGATTCGATTGGAAATAAACTTTGCCGTCATCATCGAACAACAGCGACGGATCAATGCCGTTCTGGTCATACCAAACCGGGTCGCTCCACGGCCCGGCGGGATTCATCGCGGTTACGTAAAAGTTTTTATACGCACCGGCGCTCACCCAGGTGGTGACCATGTAAAACACGCCGTCGTGAAAGCGAATCGTCGGCGCGTAAATTCCGTCGGAACATTTCACGCCGGCGAGTTCGAGCTGCGAGCGCCGCGTGAGGACGTGGCCGATTTGCCGCCAGTTCACCAAATCGCGGCTGTGCCAGATCGGAACGCCGGGGAAATATTCGAAGCTGCTATTGACCAGATAAAAATCCTCGCCCACGCGGCACACACTCGGGTCGGGATAAAAGCCGGGGATTACTGGATTTTTGTAGCTCATTTTATTTTCTCCGCAAAATTGCCGCGCCAAACGGCTTCAGTTCAAACTTGCGCGCGACAACGGCATTGCCGTCGAGATTTTCAAGGCATCCGTCCAGCGTCACGTTCTGCGGTTCGCGCGTGTAATTGATGAGGTGCAAAAATTCGTCCGTGCCACGGCGCGTTTTCACTGATTCAACCAGCGGCGAACTGCTTGCGAGGACGTTGGATCGGACACCGCAGCCGGCGGCAATTTGCCCCAGAAATTCCGACACAAATTCTGCCGATGGAACGGTGGCGATGTAATAGACTTTCCCTTTGCCAAAGGGGTTCACGCTTACGGCGGGTTGGCCGGCGAACCAATGATCCGTGTAAGTCGCGAGCGCTTGCGCCGTTTCCAGTTTGAGCACGTCGAACCAGAGCGGACATTCGTAACGTTCCTTTTTCCAACCGCCGCCAACGGGCGCGATGCCGGTTGTGTCCTGAAATTTCAACGCCTGTTGCTCCCCGATTTCAAAAACGCACAGGTCGCGCAGGTGCGCGGGAAAAGTTTTCGCGTGAAACACGTTGTCGAGGTCGCGCAGGCCGGACTGGCAGGTGAGGACGAGCGTGCCGCCTTGCTCGACATAGCGGCGGAGATTCGCAGCGCGCGCCGCGTCCACGAGCAGCAGCGACGGCGCAATGACGAGTTTGAAGCGCGTGAGGTCGTCGCCGGGCTCGGCGGTGTCGGCGTTGACGTGAAGCTGGAATAGCGCGTCGTAATAAAGATGCAGATGGCGCAAATATTTCAGGTCCTGATGCGGATGGCCGTCATCCAGCGCCCAGTCCGTCTGAAAATCCCGGATGAGCGCGACCTCCGGCTGCGGCAGTGCGCCGGCGATTTCGGCGGAAACTTTTTTCAAATCGCGAACGGTTTGCTGGATTTCAAAATAGCGGCGGCGCGGAACGCCGTCATAATCCAGCACCGCCTGAAGCATGTGTTCGATGGCGAAGGGAAACTGCCGCCAGTGGAACCACAGCACCGCCTGCGCGCCGTGGGCGATTTCCTGATGTGTCCACGCGTTCACGATGCCCGGCTCAACCAGATTCCGCGGACGAAACGTGCGGCCGCATTGCGCTTCCGTGACCCAGAACGGCGCGCGTTTGTAGCTCCGCGTCATCGAGAGCGCGAAGCTGGCCATGGAAGGCCGATACGGGCGGTCGCCAAGGTTGCCATATTCATTTTCAATCATCCAGGCGAACGGATAATTGTCGAGCGAAACGATGTCCAACTGCCGTCCCAGCGCGTAGAGATCCAGCAGATAAACAAAGCCGCTGGAACAAATGTTGTGCGTGACCGTTTTCTCCGGCGATATTTTCTTGAGGCAATCGCCTTGCAGCCGGGCGTAGTTCAGGAACGAGTCGGAAAAAAAGCGGTAAAAGTCGAGCAGCGCCGAAGGGTTATGGCCGGGCTTCGGAAAAATCACTTCCTCAAAACTGCGATAGCTCTGCCCCCAAAAAATCATGCCCCACCGGCGGTTCAATTCCTCAATCGTCCCGAATTTTTTTTGCAACCACGCTTGGAATTTTTCCCGGCACTCGTCGCAGTAGCAATGCGGCTGCTCGGCCATGAATTCATTGTCGAGCTGGTAGCCGATGACATTCGGATTGTCTTTGAATTGTTCCGCCAGTGTCGTGACGATGCGCGTGGTGTAACGGTGATAATTCTCGCTGTTGACGCAGTAGTGCCGCCGCCGGCCGAACTCACGCCGCCGGCCGTCCAACTGGATCTGGCAGATGTCCGGGTGTTTGTCCGTGAGCCATTTCGGCGGCGCGGCGGTCGGCGTGCCGAGCAGCGACTTGATGCCGTGCTGCGCCATCGTCTCAACCGCATTTTCCAGCCAGTCAAAATCAAACTGGCCGTCATCCGGCTCCATGCGGCTCCAGGCGAACTCGCCCATGCGCACCAGATTGAAGCCGGCTTCCTGCATGAGCCGCGCATCCGGCTCGACCGCGCTCGGGTCGAGCTGCTCGGGATAATAGGATGCGCCGAAATAGATCATGACTTCGTGAACGAAACGGTTTTGCTCTCGCCGGATTTCAATTCCTCGGTGCGGCAGCCGAAAAGATAATTTTCCGGCAACGGACTTTTCGCCGCGCGGCTGGTTTCGGAAAAGATTTTCACCCGCGCCGGCGCGGGAGTTGGATTCGCCAGTCGCACGACGATTTCCTTCGCGCTTTCCGCAACGATTTCCGCCGTGATGTTGTCAAACGCCACGACGAGCGACTTGTCGGGCTGGACGTAAAGGCCGGGAATTTCGATCGCCGTCAGCATCAGCGACGTTTCCGCCCAGGTCGTCATCTGGAGCGTTTCGCCGATGCGCTCCGTGCCTTCCCAGTCGGTCAGGTTGACGCGCTCGCACATCCACCCCGACTTCGCGTCGCCGAGCGGCTTGAGCGGATGCGGCAAATACTGGGGCAGGCCAGACGCGATGTCGCGCAGCATTTCCAAGTGAAAACAATCGCCGGTCGCGCGGAAAAGTTTCAGCAGGCCAAGACCGGAAAACGTGCAAAGCCCCGGCGCGGAATGTTTGTTCTGCGTGTTGGCATAAACCGAGCCGGTCGTGCGGATGCCCGCCTTGCCAAACGTGGACGACGGCGGGAATTTGAAATCGTAGCTGACGACCCACGTTGAAAACTGCCGCGCCGTCTCGCCCGCGCGCGTGAGCCAGACTTTCTTGCCGGTCGCTTCGTAAAGCGCGACGTAAGATTCGATGAGCGCATACCAGGATTCGGAATCTGGATTTTGCAGCGCATCACCCGGCCCGCCGCAGCTCAAGCCCCTGGCCGTGAACTCGCGGTAAAAATTTTCCGCCGCCGCTTCCGCAACCACGCGATATTTCGGCTGGTCAAAGTAATCCGCCGCCAGCAGGAGCGCCGCCGGGACAATCGCACCGCTTGTCGAACCACCAACACAAATTTCGCCGGTGAGGGAATGGACAAACTGCCCGAACTGCTGGTTTTTATTCCACAGTTTCACGAAGGCATCACAAACGCGCTTCACGCCCTTGCCCCATGCGGGTTTCACGGCGATGCCGAGTTTTTCCATCAGCAGAAATTGTTTGATGATGAAAAAGACGGCGTCGCCGCTCTTGCGGATGAGATGCCAGTGGCCGGTGTGCGGCTTGCGGATGTCGCCGCCGAGCCATTCCGTGCCGTTGCGCCCGCTGTCCCAGAAAAAGCCCGATGGCGCGATGCCGTTGGGAAACAGCCAGTCAAAATTGCGGACGACATTTTTGCGCGTCGCCGCGTCGCCGGCAAACAGCAGCGGATAGGTGCTGATCATCCCGCCGGTCCAGCCGATCTGCCAGTCCTGCAAAAAATTCTGGCGCGGGCCGACGGAATAATAGCCGTGCTTGGGGACAAAATTGTCGCGGTTGAATTTCTCCTCCTGCAATGCAAGGCAGGCGGAATAGGGCAGCGCGGCCTTTGGCTTGGACTCGCCGATAAAACTTTTTCGCACCGATGCGAATTTGTCGAACAGGGCTTGCCGCTTCGGCGCGGCAAAATCGAAAACACGAAACCGGAACGTCACTTCATCACCAGCCTTGAAATTGCGCGGCTCGTCCAGCGATGGAAATTCAGAATCGCAAATCCGGTAGCTGTGCAGTTCGCGCATCACGGGCGAGGTCAGTGAAATCGTGGCACGGTCGCGTCCCCGATTTTCTTCGATGCCGATGCCGTAGTCGCCGAGCTCGTTACCCTGCGACGTGAGCAGCAGAAAACCGCGCCGGGATTTTCCCGCGTTAAACCCGATGGCCGGCGTCGCCAGGCTGCCGCTGCGTTCCTGGATGCGCGAGACGCCTTCGCCGAGGTTCAATCGCGGCACATCGGTAATGATGATTGGCTTGTCCGCGCCGATGTCCTGCACGAAATACAGTTTTGGCGAATAGGGAATTTTGCGGGAGAGAAAGCGATTTCCGTTGTAAGCCGCTGCCGGGAGCAGCACATAATTTTTCTCCGACCAGCCGGAGAAATCCAAATCCACCGAGACGCTGGCTGATGAAACTTTTCCGTGAACACAGCGGAATGTGACTGTAAAATCTGCCGCGTCGCCGGCGCGCGAGGCGCTCACGAGTATTTTCCATTTCGAGCCGAGGAAACTGCCGGTCACGGAATTTTTTCCCAACGGCAGCCGCTGCTGGTTGACGAGCAGATTGCAGCGGTCGTGGTCATATTGGTTCAAGCGCACTGAAAGCGCGCCGCCGAAACCGGCGAGCCGGCGGCTGATTTGTTGCGGAGTCAGGCGGGTGTTCATCGGCGCACCATTGCTATTTCTTTTCCGGCTCCAGCACCAGCACTTCTTCAGGTTTCGCCAGCAGATACGGCGCGGCCACATCTTCGCAGCGTGTGTTGGCGATGACCACATTGCGCGCCGACGGCCCGATTTGCACGGCGGCGGACGAGTGCTCGATGCGGTTGCCGTCCACCACGACATCCACGAAACGCACCTTGCCGTCGTCGTGCGGCTTCACGTCGGCGCTCGGCGGGAACGCGACGCGTTGGTTGTAGGTGAGATGGTTGCCCTTGACGATGACGCTGCGTGCGCCGGTGATGGGCCGCGGCGTCACGTCGTTCACGAAGACAAGCTGCTTGTCGTATTGCGACGAGCCGAATTTCGTGATGCGCAAAATGCCGTCAGTCAGGCCGACGAAACTGAACGGCAAATTGCCCTCGGGATTGTTGCCGTGCGGCCCGATGCCGGGATGATAGCTGTTGGCGAACGCGACTTCGTTGTTTTCAAACTGCACGAACCAGCCGCTCTGTCCCCATAAACCCTGGTTGCGCTCGACGCGGCAACTGTCCACGGTGAAATCATAAAAGCTGCCGTAGAGCTGCGAAAATGCGCTCGTGTCGTAGCCCTCGCATTTATAAACAATCATGTGCCGCATCAGGTTCCACAGCCCGACGATGCTGTTCGTCGTGGGCGGAATCGTCCACGGTTTTTCCAGCGTGAACTCCGTCGGCGTGTTGCCAGTGATGACGCGGTATTGCCCCACGCCCGGCCCGTCGAGAATCATCACCGCCATGTCCTTGAATACATCCGGCGCGGCCTTGATGCCATGGATCGTGATTTTCGATTCGCCAACCTCTGCGGGCAAACCGAACCACGCGATGTTTTTCCCGTCGAAGCCCGTCGCCGGCGTGGCGCTGATGTCGAGCGTCATCGCCTCACGCTCGCCACGCACGAAATTGTAGCTGCGGTTACGCGCGGAATAAACGTAGCACATCGCGATGTTGCCGTAGCCCCACGACGAAGATCCGTGGATCTCATTGTCGGCGCAAACCATGTAATGGGCGCCGCCGCCCATTTCGACGTAGCTGTAACCCATGCCGCTGGCGAAGAAATTGCCGGTCTCGCGGGCGTTGCGGAGATTTTTGAAATGCGTCTGCCCGCCTTGCACCTGACAGTCGCTGAACTCAAAATTTTCCATCGCGCCGATGCGGACGAGCGTTGCATGATCGCCGTCGAATTGGCTGGCAATGGTTTTGCCCTGCGCGTTTGTTGTGACATTCCACAGCACCACGTCGCGGTCAGGATGGCTGCACATCAGCCAATGCTGAAAATTCACGCGTCGGAAAAACACGTCGCGCGACACGGCTGGCTTGAGGGGCTTCAGCTCATTCGGCACGTTTCGGTCGCTCAAATCGGTGAAGAGCGTGTCCACCTTGCGCACAATCATGGTCAAATCCTCGACGGCATAACGCGACACGCCATAGGCTGCGGACTGCGAAAACTCCGCGCGCGTCTTCGGCTCGTCCACCGGCCATTGCAAAACCGTTGCATCGCGCCCCGCGCCGCGCAGAACGGTGCGCTCGGGAATCACGAAATAATTCGTCATCCGATAGGTGCCCCACGGCAGAAACACCACGCCGCCGCCGTTTTTCTCCGCCGCCGCCAGCGCGTCGCGGACGGCCGCCGTGTCGTTGGCCACGCCGTCGCCTTTCGCGCCGAACTCCCTGACGTTGAAAATTTTTGCCGGCCACGCGTCGGCATTTTTGATTTCGACCGCCAGCGGTTCGCTCCAGCCCGCCGCGCCGCCGAAACCGTTGTGGACGGCCAGTTCATATTTGCCTTCCGCGAGATTGGCGGGCAGTTGTGCGAGCAGCGAGAACCGCTCGGCGTTTGTGATGGTGAGGAAAACCCATTCGCCGCCGGCTCGGCGAATCGCGACCCGCGGCGAACCTTTGTCGCCGGGCAGCAGAAAATTTTTCCCGATGATTTGCGCCGTCGAGCCGGGTGAGGCCTGGTTTTCTTTTAAACCCGGTTGCAAAATAGTCGGCTGGGCGAACCAGAGTTCCGGCCGGTTGATGACCAGTGGTCGCGATGTTTCGCCGCCGGTTTCAATCTGCGCAACAAAAACGCCCGGCTCAAAACTGGCCGGCAAAATAAATTTGACCGAGCTTTCCGTGGGCTGAAGCGTGGGCAGCGATTTTGCGTCAACCGGAGCCGGCACTTCATTTTTTCCCGGCGGAGCCGTTGCTGTCGCATCCGGCAGCCGCCAGACCTGCACGGTTTTTGCCGCCGCCAAGCCGCCGCCATTTAGCAACACGACATCGCCCGGCTCCACGCCCGACGGCGACCAGAAGCAGACAGGCGCAGCGGACAAATTGAGCGTGAGCAAGGCCAGCGCAGCGCAAAGATTGGGCTTCAAGTTCATCATTTGTTGGAGTGCATCGTCATTAACAGCCGTCAACACCCGACAAAGCCGGTTGGTTCGCAAGCTGGATAAAGCCACGCTAACAGTTGTCCCAGCCTGGACGGTAGAGTCTTTTTTGCGTAAGGAGGGGGTCATTTTGCGTCATTTCAAAACCGGCAAATGCCGGAATTGCGGCCGAATCGGCAAGGCGGAGCCGTTCGCAAAAAAGGGCGGTGAAGACCGTGGGGCTTTCGGAGAAATCGTTTTAATTTCCAATCCGTGACAAAATCGGATTCTGTTAGATGTCGTAAAAATGACCCTGGTTGCCGTAAAATTGCCCCTAGCCACGACCACATTGCCAACGGATAATTGCTCCATTCAATCTGATACTTTTCGGACTTTGCGTCGCGTCAGGCAAAATACGATTGGGAAGTAGAAGACAACGCATGAAATATATTCTCGACATGGTGCATCACAATCCGGGCGAGCCGCCGTTTAAGACGCGGTTTCTCGACCCGGCGCACCTGGCGGGCTACGGCTTCAACGGCCAGGTCTTCAAGCACATCAACTGCGTCGCCACGTTCGCCGCGACGGGCGTGGACTGTTTTCCCGCCGGCTCGCCGGCGCGCGCGTGGCTGGACAAATTCACGCCGGGCATCGCGCGCGAAATCGCCGCCGCCAAGGCGCGCGGGCTGAAAGTTTTTTATCACCTTGACCTTTTTGTTCTGCCGAAACGGCTCGTCGGGCATTTCAAAAATGAAATCTGCGATCCCCGAACCGGCCGCATTTTGCTCGACCGGCCGAAGACGCTGGAACTGCACCGCGTGCTGTTCGACGAGCTGGCCGCGCGCTTTCCGCAGGTGGACGGCTACATCATCCGCGTCGGCGAAACGTATCTGTTCGACACGCCGCATCATGTCGGCAACGGCCCGATCCCGCGCGTCGGCCCGGCGTGGACGCCGACGTATCTTTACGAAGAGACGATTGCCGGCCGCGAACCCACCGAGCCGCGTTGGGCGAAAAGCCAAGTCGACGCGTATGTCCAGCTCATCCGTTTTCTGCGCGAGGAAATCTGCGTCAAGCAAGGCAAACAAGTTTTTTTCCGCACCTGGGACATTTTCCCCGACAAGTTGCACGCGCATCTGGATCATTATCTCGAAGTCACCAACCAGATTGAGCCGCACCCGCAACTGGCGTTTTCCATCAAGCACACCGCGCTGGATTTCTGGCGTCATGTAAAAGTCAACGAATGTCTGACGCGGGGGAAACACCCGCAGATCATCGAGGTGCAATGCCAGCGCGAATACGAGGGCAAGGGCGCGTACCCAAACTACGTCATGGACGGCGTCATCAACGGCTTTGAGGAGAACGCGAAAAAAATCGGGCTGAAGGATCTGCTCGGTGATCCGAAAATTCTCGGTGTGTATTCATGGTCACGTGGCGGCGGCTGGTATGGGCCTTACATCAAGAATGAATTCTGGCCAGACCTGAACGCGTTCGTGTTGGCGCAATTTGTCCAAGACCCGTCTCGCGCTGAGGAGGAAATTTTCCGCGACTACGCGCAGCACAAAATTGGGCTGCAAGGCGGGGACATCCGCCGTTTCCGTAAACTGTGCCTGCTGTCCGCCCGCGCGATTTTGAAAGGCCCGCACTGCGCCGCGTTTGACCGGGCGTTGAAAGAATCCGTTTTGCCGACGGCCTTGTGGATGCGCGACGACCGCCTCGGCGGACGCGAACAACTTGCGCCGGTGCTAGATTATCTGGGCGAGCGAAATTTGTTCGCCGAGGCGCTGACCGAAAAGGCCGAGGCGGTGAAATTGTGGGGCGAAATCAAATTGCTGGCGGACGAAATCAGCTGGCCGAAAAATTCCGCCGGGGAATTTGTAAGGGTGTCGGCGGAATACGGCCGGCTGCTGTTCACCATCGTGGAGCAAGGCTGGCGCATACTTATTGCCGGCGAACGCGCTGACGCGGCCGGGCGGCTAGACGAGGCGGAACTGGCAGCGGCGCTGGCCCGCTACGACGAAGCCTGGTCGGAATACCGCGCGCTCGGCACGCTGCCGCAGTGCGCCTCGCTTTACGAAGGGCGTTATTTCAACCTGCCCGGCACGCCGGAAGCCGCCGGCCTAGATGAATCCGTGGAACGCCGCCGGCAGTTCCTGGCCGCGCCGGTTCTGGGCAAACGCTCAAAACCATCGCCGCTAGGAATAGAAGCCTCGTTTAATTGAAAATTGTGCAAATCCCAACACACCACTCTGACGTTTAAGGTGGGTCTTGGGAAAATCGGGAATCAGCGCGCAGGATTCCCACCAGCGTCTGCCAATGGCCTTCGGTTGGGCATACTTGCCCGCATTCCCACTTTCGCACCGTCCGGGTCGTGACCTCGGCCATTTGCGCCACTTCTTGCTGAGTAAGATTGGCCTTGATGGGTTGCAAGTGAAGATGGTCACCAAAGGTTTTGACATTGACTGGAATCAATTTTCGTGGGCTAAATCTTTGCGATGGACATGCGTTCCGGTTCCTCGCCCATCCACAACATGGCGTTTTGCTGGCCGATGAGACGCGTGAGACATTCGCTGACTTCCCCGATGCTGCCATAGACCGGAAAATCCGGCCGCAATGATTTTACCGTGTCAACCCACGCGGGCGAATTGCGCTCGAACCCGTCCCCCACCCCCGCGATTTGGTTGTCACCGGCCTCGTAGAAACGCCGCCGGTCACGTGGATCGTCAAACTCAGCGCGCTCCAGTTTTTCGAAAGTATCGAGTTCCCAGGCCCGCATCTCCGCATACTGATAGATCAGGTTGTTGGTTTATCAGGTTGGTCAGCCATTCGCAGACCAGTGGGTAATCGTCCACGATGAAGACTCTTCGTTTCTGGCTGTCCGCTTCTGCATTCATCTTCGGCTAATTTCCATCGGTCGATTTTTTGGCGAATTCGGTGCGGTTCCACCAACCACCGCCCAATGCTTGAAAGAGTGCGGCGGTATCGGCGTAGCGATTGGCCTGGGCTTGAATAAGGCTGATAACGGCCTGCTGATATGTTTGTTCTGCACTCAAAACGGCAAGGTAGTTGGCGGAACCGGATTGCAATTGCCGTCGCGTCAGTTCAAGCGTGGTTCCGGCGGCGGCTTTGGCGTTGACGGCGGCGTTGACAGCATTGGCATCCTGTTCAAGTGCGTTCAACGTGTCGGCAACATTTTGAAACGCGGTAAGAACGGCGGCGCGATATTGTTCCGCAGCCTGAACGAACGCTGCTTGGGCTGCACGCTGACGATGCAACAAAGTGCCACCCTGAAATATTGGTTGTGTAACATTTCCCGCCAGAGTCCAAAACCCCGCGCCACCAGCAAACATCTGGCTGGCCTCCAAAGCCATGGTTCCGGCGTCGGCGGTCAAAGTCGGATTCGGCAACCGGTTCGCCACCGCGATGCCAACTTGGGCGCTGGCGGCGTGCAAATTTTCCTCGGCCTGACGCACATCCGGTCGCTGTTCCACGAGTTGAGACGGCAGACTCAAAGGCAATTCATGGGGCAGTTGCAAACTTGAAAGGTCAAATTTCTCGGACAAGTCTTGACTGGGAAACCAGAGTCCGCAAACAGGGCAGTCAGCGCGACCGCACCACCGGCAATCTGGTCGCCGCCGCGTTCACCCATACCAGCAGCCGGGCGCTCGACCCGCTATTGCACACGCATCTCACGGTGTTCAATGCCACGTTTGATGAAACGGAAAAGCGCTGGAAAGCCCTGCAAGCGGGCGGAATGTATGACGCGATTCGTTACGGCACAGCGGTCTATCGCAACGAACTGGCGAAGCGGGTTCAGGCCATCGGCTACCACATTCGTCCCGCGAAACACGGTTTTGAAATCGAGGGCGTAAGCGATGCGGTGTTGAAACGATTTTCCAAACGCTCCCAGCAACGTGACGCGGTGGTTCGGGAACTGGAACAAAAGCTGGGGCATAAATTGTCGAACAACGCCATCGCCCTGGCGGTGCATCAGAGCCGCGCGAAAAAGATCAAGGGCATCTCGACTGCCGAGGTTCGTGAGCAGCAGTTGGCACAATTGCAGCCCGATGAATTGCAGGCGCTGCAAAAACTCACCACGACGGTTCAACCCGTCCGGCAAGTCCGCCGGTTTGAACCGGAAAACCAAGCCCTGAATTACGCCGTCGCCCATGTCTTCGAGCGCAAGTCGGTCGTGCCAGAGCATGAACTGTTGGGCGTGGCATTGGCTCAACATCTGGGTGAACTGGATTTGTCGGCGTTGAAAGAAGCGGCGAAGTATTCGGAGCAACTGGTCAAAACCGAGCGTGGATTATCCACGCCGCAGATTTTGGCGACGGAATTGGATTTGATTCAGACGGTCAATGCGACCTGCGACACCATTGCGCCGATTCATCCAACATACAAACCCGCCGACTGGCTGGGCGAGGATCAGCAACGGGCCATTTATCATGTTTTGCGCACCCATGACCGGATCACCGGCCTGCGTGGTCTGGCTGGGACGGGCAAAACCACGGCGCTGCGCGAGTTGGTCGCCGCCTGCGCCGAAGTTAAAATCGAGCCGCTGTTTTGCGCGCCGACGGCAGCGGCGACAGATGTGCTTCGCCAGGAAGGATTCGAGGCGAAAACACTGCAAAGTTTGTTGCTGACGAAACCGAAACTGGACGAACGGCGTTTGGTAGTGCTGGATGAGGCCGGGGCGGTGGGCATTGACGACATGAAGCGGCTGTTTGACCTGGCGCGTGACGCCAGCGTCGTGCTTTCCGGCGACACCGGCCAGCACGCATCCGTCGTCCGTGGTGATGCGTTGCGGATTCTGGAACAACATTCCAATTTCCAATCCGGCCAACTGACCCGCATCCGTCGCCAACGCAAAGCCGAGTATCGCAAAGCGGTCGAACTGGCCGCGCAGAAGCGGACGCTGGAGGCGTTCGCCCAACTGGAACGCATCGGTGCAATCACTGAAGTCCTTGCGGACGGCCACCATGATCTCCATGACGCTGCCGCAAAATCGTATTTGAGGGCAGTAACAGAGAATAAATCAGCGCTGCTGGTCGCACCGACGTGGAATGAAATTGAGGCGGTTACGGAGAAAGTTCGGGCAGCAATGAAAATATCCGGTCGGCTGGCCGGTGAGGAAAAGGAATTTGAGGTTTTTGATTCGCTGTCGTGGACGGAGGCGCAAAAAAATGATGTGCGGCAATACCGTCCTGGCATGGCGATCCGGTTTCACCATCGGAACTCTGGTTTTGCCAAAGACGAAACGGTTGCGGTGCTCGCGGTCGAAAATGATTCGATCAAAGTTCAGCGTGACGATGGCTCTGAAAATCTTTTCCCATTGGGTGCAGGCTGCGCCTGCTTTGATGTGGGGCAGAAACGGAAATTGAAAATTGCCGCCGGCGACAAGCTGTTGCTGCAAGCGAACACGGTCGGCAAACGGTTCATCAATGGCGAACTTGTCGAGGTGCGGGCAATTCAGGGTGATTCTGTGGTCCTGGCCGATGGCCGGGTGATTCCTCAAAATTACCGGACGTTCACGCATGGCTACGCCGTCACGTCGCACGCCGCCCAAGGCAAGACGGTGGACGAAGTATTGGTCGTGGCGTCGTCGCGGTCGCTGGCTGCCGTCCATCAGCAACAATTTTATGTCAGCATCTCGCGTGGTCGTGAACGCTGCCAGATTTTCACCGATGACAGTGAGCGGTTGCGTTCGCACGTCACCCATTCCAGCGAGCGATTGGCCGCCGTGGAAGTGGTCCCGCATGTCAGCCGTCAGAAATTCATCCTGCGGGTCATGGAGCGAGGCCATCGTTTCCTGAAACAATTCCGCCAGCGCATGACGCAATCCATTTCGCCCCGTAAACGCATCGAGCAAACACGCAAAATATCCTATGAACACAAACCCCAACCCAGACGAAGCATCGGTATCTAGCCCGCGTGACAACCCTTGCTACGGCGGCGATCCGAACGTGGCGGCGCTCAACGTGGTTGCAGACGACGAGCACAGCTATTTTCTGCCATACGCGCAATTGCTGTATGCCGAGACGATTCCGAATCCCGCGCTGGAAAAGAACGCCGATGCACCGCCCGAAAAGCTGGTTATCTATTTTGCCGCAGCCGAAGTCACGGTGCTGGGCAGTGGCCTCCAAGCGGTCGCGCGGAAGATTCAGAGGTGTGACTTGAATTTTGTAAAGGCAGTTGACCGGCGGTTCGTGGCCACGTTGACGACTCACGTCGCCGCCGTAGCGGTCAAATTTACCAAGCAGGAGATATGAATATAAGTCGGAGGTAAATATGCCGCAGGATAAACAGCTTCGCAGCATCAAGCTAAAGGATGTCCTAGAAAAACGCCGCTTGGATCAGGCGCTGAACACCAAGGAATTTGCCGTTGCCGCCGGCATCTCATATTCGACGGCGCGGGAGTGGTTTCGACTCCAGGGTTTTCCCGCATTTCGCGGTGTGATCTTCTGGCAGGATTTCGTCAGGTGGCGGACTGGCCAAAATGGATTTTATTCCGAAAAGTTCCCGCATCGCAACGGCGATACTGCAACTGCCCCATCAAGCCTGCCTCCGCGCGCTGCGCAAATTCTTCAACAAGCCTAAATTTTTTGGTTTTACGGTTGTGTTCCCGCATCCGCCTCAATATCGCACCTCGTTTTACAGGGGAATTGCATGAGAAAAAACTTTGTTTTGAAGGGTTAATTTACTGCACTTTTACTGCACACACTCACAAGTCATTGATTATCAATGGAGCGGGTGAAGGGAATCGAACCCTCGTTTCGATGCACCTTTTTCTTCTGGTTGCAAATCAACACGTTAAGTTTTTGAAAATCGCTATTTCTTGAGTTTTTTATTCTCACTTTTATTCTCACCTGTATGGCAAGCGTAGTCAAACGGACAAAATCGAAATACTGGACGGCCTGTTTTACTGACCGGGATGGCCGGCAACTCAAGCGCTCCACGAAGACGACCGACCGCAATTCGGCGATCCAAATCGCCGTTGAATTGGAACGCGTCGAGCGACAGGCCGGTCAGGGCGCGCTGGTCACGACGCAGCTCCGCAAAGTGCTGAATGACGTTTCCGAGAAGGTCAACGGCGACAGCTTGAACGTGCTGTCGGTGGAAGATTATTTCCGGGATTGGCTGAACGGAATCGAAGCGCGCAACACGGCGTCAACCCATGAGCGGTATAAAAATGCGGTGAAATGGTTTTTGGAAAATCTGCAAGGCAAGGCACAAAAACCGATTTCGTCCGTCACGCCGCAAGACATGGAAAATTATCTCACCTGGCGCTTGAAATCCGGCGTGTCCAACAAAACGGCGATTGTGGATATTAAAATAATCAAGATTGCGTTCCGACGTGCTGAAAATCACGGAACCATTTTGAAAAATCCGGTGGCCGCCGTGCGCCTGCCAAAAGAAAACAGTTCGGAGCGTGAAGTGTTCACACATGAAGAAATTCAAAAACTGCTCAATGCCACGCCGACATTGGAATGGCAGACCTTGATTCTGCTCGGTTATTTCATCGGGGCGCGCCTTTGCGATTGTGTCCAAATGAAATGGGAAAATGTTTTTCCTGAAACCGGTGTCATCAGTTATCAGCAGCAAAAGACCGGCAAAAAAGTTGTTGTGCCGATGCACTTCCATGTCATTGAACACCTCAAATACATGGCCACTTTCGGGACGACTGGTTTTTTATGTCCCAAGCTGGCGGCCAAAGGTTCGGGCGGCAAGCATGGCCTGTCCGAAGGATTCAACCGGATTGTGCGCAAGGCCGGACTTGACCCGATGACGGTTCAAGGCAAAGGCAAGCGGAAATTCTCCGCCCGGACATTCCATTCGCTCCGGCACAGTTTTAATTCCGCGATGGCCAATGCCGGCGTCTCGGATGAAATCCGCATGAAACTGACAGGGCACGCTTCAAAGAAAATGAATGAGCGCTACACCCACTTGCAACTGGCGACACTAAAAAGCGCGGTGACGGCCATGCCGATGTTCGGCGCAAAGAAATAGTGTCTTCTGTTACAAGACGCCGCGCCCGGCCGATCGGCACGGTAAAATTTTGACTTTCAGGCTTAACCGACGCATTATCAATTTAACCGTGAGTTCCGACACCAACATCTTAATCCAGCGCGCCGCCGCCGAGCTCAAGACCGCCGGCGCCCGGGAAATTTACGTCTTTGGCTCCGCTGCCAAAGGGTCGGGAGATTTCGCTTCCGATCTCGACTTGGCGGTTTCCGGCCTGCCCCCCTCCGTATTTTATCGCATGGGTGCCCGCGTCAGTGATTTGATCGGCCGTTCGGTGGATTTGATTGATCTGGACATCAGCACGCCGTTCACCCGCCACCTTCGCACGGAGAATGAACTCGTCCGCGTGGGATAAATTTCGCAAGCAACAGGCCACGGAACGCGAACAGTTGCAGCGTCTGGTGTCTGGAATCCACGGTCTTCTCGCCAAGTGCCGCACCACAGCCCCGACTGAAATCGAACTGTCCGCGCTGGCGGCCTTGCTCCATTCCTTTTATACCGGCGTGGAAAACATTTTTAAGCGCGTGGCGGTGGAGTTGGACGGCGAGCCGGTGCGTGGCGATTCCTGGCATCGTGAACTCTTGTTGCGCATGAAATCGCCGACGGCGCACCGTCCGGCGTTGCTGTCGGAAGGTCTCCACGACACGTTGAATGAATACCTGCGTTTCCGTCATGTGTTCCGCAACGCCTATTCCTTTGACTTGGACTGGCAGAAAATGTCCCCGCTCGTGCTGCGCTTGGAAGAAACCTTTCAGGAACTGGAAAAGGCGCTGAACGATTTCCTGAAATAAATTGCGAAATTGCGCCAAGGCCGTTCAGCCGGCGCTTTTCCGATGCATCATGGCTGCCAGGTCTGCCAGCATTTTCCGTTCGTTTTCCGCCCGGTTGGCAACGTCTTCCGGCGACAGGTTCAAAGTGAACTTTTGTTTTTTTGGTTTCTGTTTTTCGGCCTTGCCGCCTTCCGGATCGTCCGCCGCCTAGGCAAAAAGCTGGGTGAAAAATTCTTTGGGCGTGTAAAATCCGACACGGACGGCGTCGCGACTTCCGCCCAACCGCAAATAGGCATCTTGAATCAGGTTAAGTTTCCGGCGGTTTGCGGAAATGACGGCGACGTGCTGGAATCCGGCTTTCAAGCGCAGCCGGATGTGGTCGGCCTCCTTCTCGGGCGGCGTGGTCACGCTGATTTCGCACGCGATGGACAGTCCGCCCCGCGTCAAGACGAGGTCAATCCGTCCGTGCTGGGGAATGCTGGTCTCCGGCGACACCGTGAAATCCAGGCTTTCGGCCTCCGCTCGGATTTCATTTTTAAGCGACTCGTGCTGGCTCATGTCATCGGCACCGGTAGCTTCGTCCTGGCCGGCATTCGGAACGTCCGCAGGAGGTGCAATCGCCGGCGTTACGGTCGGAGGCGCGGATTGTCCAGTGGGCGCATCCTTCATTTCCGAACCCGTGACTTCGGCGCTCTCCGCCCTTGAACCGGCAGCCGTTGGCGTCGCTGAAACAGCGGGCTTGGGCGCAGATTGGCGACCGCCTGTCGCTGCCGGCGGTTCCGGCGGTCTGGTTTTGCCGGCATCCGGCCGAATTTCTGCTCGCAAGGCCGCCTCAACCTCAGCCCGTGGCGTGGCATATCTGGCGCGGGAAGCCATGATGACCGCCGCTTTCCGTTCCTCGCCGTCGTCCGGGAGTTCGGGTTTCCGCAACGCCAGGTTGAAATCAAAATCATTCCGCTCCACGCGGACTATCGCGTGGTATTTTTCCAGCCGGGTCAGGCTCTTGTCATCGAAGGAATCAAAACCCGCCGCCAGCTTTTTGGCGTCGTCGTCGCCCACCTGCAAGACGATCCGAGTGCAAGGCTGCGTCATCACCGCGCTGGCCACCCGGCCGTCATCCTGCAACTGGTGGAGGTTCTGGTGGGCCAGCGTGAAGCCCAGCCGGTATTTGCGGGCACCGGTCAGAATCTTCTCCATGCTGGGCGAAATAAAATGCTGAAACTCGTCGATGTATAACCAGAAGTCCCGCCGGGCTTCCAACTTTTGCGCCTGCCGCGCCATCGCCAACTGCTGGAACTTGGACACCAGCAACGTGCCGAGCAGGTATGAATTTTCCTCGCCACCCAAACCCGTCGAGAGCTTCGCCAGAAAGATTTTCCCGCTGTCCATGATGTCGGCAAAATCCAGCTTGTTCTCCCGCTGCGACACCATGTTGCGGATCGGTTCCTGGCTGAAAAATTCCTGCAACCGGGCCAGCAGCGAACTGACGGACTTGCCGCCGCCCAACAGGGGGAACACTTCCAGCCAGAAGGCCAGCACCTCCGGGTCGGGAACCGTCTGTAAAAACTCACTGCGGAATTTCGGATCCCGCAGGAACCGGCGCAGGTCGGAAAGCGTCCCGCCCCGGCTGCTTTTCAGAAAGGCCAAGATGGCGTTCTGCAACACCGTGTCCATCTGGTCGCCCCAAGTCCGTGACAGCCGCCGGAACACGCCGACCAGGTCGGAAGCGAGCAGCCGTTTTTCAATTTCCGAATGGGCTTGCAGCAGGTTGAAGCCGATGGGGAACTCCTCGTCGGCCAAGTCCACCAAAACCACGTCGTCAATCCGGTCTTCGGGAATGAAGCCAAGAATCTGGTCAATCAGATCGCCATGGGGATCAAGCACGGCCAGACCGTCACCGTTTTCAATGTCCTGCCGGATCATGTTCAATAGCAGCGATGACTTGCCGGTGCCGTTGGAGCCGACGATGTGCGTGTGTCGCACCCGCTGCTCGGCGGTGAGATAGACGGGAACCGTTTCGCCATTATGCTCGTTGTCGCCGATGAGGACGCCGGGCGGTTGGCGCACGATAGCCGGGGCGGCCTTCGTCCGGCCGGAATCACGCAGCAGAACCGGGGACCGAACGATGTCAGAAGGCAGATGGACAAAACCGGTCAGTTCATCGCTGTTCAATATCATGCCGGTTCGGCGCGACTGCCGATAAATCACGTCTTCCAGATGTTCAAAGTAGGGATATTCTTCGTTTTGAAGCGGGATGAGCGCGTTGCCCTGCGAATGGCCAAACACGCGCAGCGAGCCGGCCAGGTCACGCAAGACTTCATACAGCCGTCCGCGCGATGGGGTTCTGACCATGACGCGGACAACGGCAGCATAGAGCGGGCTGGCAACTTTATTTTCCGCCGCGCCCGCCAGATCCGGTGAATCAACATCAACAAAGAACGGCTTGCCGTCGGTGCGGGTGACCGATTTCACGATGTGTTCAGCCCAGGGATTCTGCACCGCCTGCCAGATGACCTGAAACAGCCCGAGTTCGCCGGGCCGCAATTCCGCCAGTGCGCCGACGATGCCGACGAAGGGATCGATTTTGCCGCTGGCCAGCGGCAGCATGAATTCGCGTTCCAGGCCGAATTCGACCGCCGCCGCCTCGTTCCCGTCGCTCAATATCCAGGCGTTTTCCAGCGAGCCTTGCAGTTGCCGGAACTGCACGTCAGGGAAGTGCGCCTGTAATTGTTTCCGAACCAGTGAAAAGTCCTCCGCACACGCCGCAAATTGCGCCAGCACCCGGCGATAGGTGCCCACCAGTTCAAAGGCCACCGGTTCGCGACACATGGCCAGGTTGCGGAAAAGCTGCTCGAAAGATTCCCGCGCGATGTCGAGTTTGGCCGGCAAGGCAACCTGCAACTCGATCAATGAACCGCGATTCAGGAATTCCGGCTGCGGTTCTTCTTCGGGTTCGGGTTCAACGGGGGCGGGCGGCGGTTCCGTGCTTAACTTGCGGCTCAATTTCTGAAACAACGAATTCAAAAAAGTTGGTCGCCGGCCATCATCCATCGCCGGGAGTTCGGCCATGGAACGGTAGCCAAACGGTGTGAATGGCGGTTCGGGATAGACCGGCAGTTCAAACAACTGCCACCCGCGCCCCCGCGTTTCCCACTTCAGAAAATTTTCAGAATAATAGTCGTGGGCGGATGGCATGGCTCACACCCTATTTTTTCTCTTCCGGCTGGCGCGGTGGCAGGGGCTTGTAAAGTTCGCCCAAGATTGGGGCGCACTGATATTGCCGCACGAGCCGGCAACCCTTGCCGGCGGTGACCTCATCCGCCAGTTTTTCGATCACTGCCGGAATGGTGTCTTGATACATGAGGCGGGCGTCCTGCCGGTAATAGGTGTCCACCCGGAAAAACCGTTCGTAGATGGGGCCGAAGGCCGGGATTTTCATCAGCAGGGCATCCAGATCATTCAGTTCCATCGCCACCGCATTGCGAGCCACGGAAAAAATGGTCAGGATGAGCCCCGCCACGGCCAGGGCGGCAAGATTCACCCCCAAAACATGTTCAAGGCCATAGAAGATGGCCGAAAACGTCGCCACGACGGCCACGAAATGCCATAATTTTACTTTGGGAGGCGAATAAACTGTGCGGCAGGAAAAAAAGTAGCGGGTGCCGAAGGGGGCTGCGCAAACATCGAAAGCCAGCCGTTCCCGGATGAACCGCAAATAGACGCGCTTGGCCGACAGCGGACCGCCCTCGGCAAATTCTTTGCGGGAAATTTCCAGGCCGGGAAGTTTTAGCGCCGCAATTTCCTTTTCCGCCAGGTCGTAAAATTCTGGGGGCGGCAGGTTGAATTGATCCGCGAACGCAATCCAATGGTTCGTGACATCGTCTTTGATGTGCCGGGCAATGGCCAGGGTGACTTGATCTGCAATCTGTTTTGACTTGAGGCCAAACATAATCAGAAATAATATTTGATTATTGTTGCGCTCCGTCTGGCGGGTCAACACTAAAGTTGCCCCGGCGGGCCGGCGTGAAATGACCATGTCTTCCGCCCAAACCAAATCGAATTGGTCGAAGCTTATTCGACCGCTGCTCTGGTGGCTGGTTTTCCTGCTCGGCCTGCTGCTTTATCACGAACATCAGAAATGGAGCGAGCGCACTCATGTTGCCTTCACCGTTTCGCTGGATGGCGTCAGCCCTTATCGCAATGCTGAGGCCATCCTTGATGGAAAATCGTTCGCCAGCGGTCAGCGTGTGTCCGTAGGCCGGCACAAGCTATGGGTGGACAGTCTGAAGACGGATCAATTTTTCACCAACCTGTTCGTCTGGTATGGTGAAAATAATTTGGGGAACATTGATTTGAAACGCAGCGAGGGGGTTTTAAGTGTCCAGGCCAATCCGCCGGCGCAAGTCATCACCATCACCGGCCCGGAATTTTCCACAACCCTGCATGACAGTCCGGGCGGCAACTTCACGGTGCCCACCGATCAATACACCGTTCAGGCTGAATACGCGCACTGGTCACAGACGCAGACCCCCATGGTTTTGGCCGGTGGAACCGCGCCCTGCGCCTTCCTGCCGCAATTGGGGGCGTTGTATTTGACCTGCGAACGCACCAACGCAACGTATCAACTGCAAGATGGCAACGGCCAATTCATAGGCAGCGGCGTTCTGCCGGCCTTTGCAACCGGTCTGCCGGTGGCGACCTATCAACTCACTGCCGATTGTCAGGGACATGAAGTTAAAAATTCAGTGTCCGTGAAATTTGGTGCAACCAATGGTGTGCCGGTGGAATTTCCCGCCGGCACGGTGCGGTTGGAATCGGTGCCGGATTCTGCCGTGGTCTATGCCACGGACGACGGCAGCTATGTGGGCATGACACCATTGAGCCTGACCAATTTATTGCCGGCAACTGTGCGCTTCAAATTGCAGTCGCCGGGATATGAGGACGCCATTGTGGAAGGCAACGTGGTTGCCAATCAAACCATCGTCGTCAGCACGAACATGATTCGGTTGGCCTACCGGATTAACATGAAGCAGGCGGAAACCAGCATGTTGCTGCACGCCTTTGACCAGGCATTTGCATCGGTGGCGCTCGCCCTCGCGGCCAAACCGGGCGATGTAGATGCGTCGAATTTGCAGCAGGAAATCAAGTTCCGGCAGTTGCTGCAACAGGCCCGCGATATTGCCAATCAAGCGGACTATCCGGGCGCTGAAAATAAACTGGCGGCGGCCTTGGAAATGCGGCCGGACAGCGACGAAGCCAAAAGTTTGCTGCGCGACATCAAATCACTGGAAAACCAGCAGGCCGATCGGCTGAAACAGGAGCAGCAGGCGCGCGCGGCGCGACCACGGCAGATTTTTGATTCGGTGCTTGGAACAATCACTGACTCGTCCTTGTTTGACGCGCATGTTCTGACGACGAGCAAGAGCGCCGCCGATGTGCAATCGGCCGTGGTTTCGGCACTGAAAGCGGCCAACCCGCCGTTTGCGGTCAATGTCCAGTCCGTGCCGGGCGCGTATCAGATTTACATCAAGCTGGATTTTCAGAATGGCGGCGGGGAACAGGCTCGCCGGGCTGGGGTCGTGATTGTCGGACAGACCAAGGATGATGAAACCCAGGTGCTGTTCAAGGTGTTGGAATATGTGGTTCGCAGAAACGCGGATGGCAGTGGAACTTTGATTCCGCTCAATGCCAGCCGGATTCAAATGGATCAAGCAATGGATGTGCAATTATTCAATGGTGCTTACACTGTGACCGACATCATCAAAAAAGCGATTGGGCAATAAGGAGCCGGCGAGTTTGAAACGCTGAGCAAGGCTGCCTGCGCGCTCGGCCGCAAAGTGAGAAATGAGCTGGTGCCGGCATAAATTTCACGCTACCGCATTTTCACAACAAAAAAAGCCCCGGCCAAAGAGATTGGTCGGGGTTGTTTTTAGGTGTAGAAAAAACCTAATTCTCGCATGGAGCTAAAGGCTGGATTGCCAATGATGACGTGGTCAATCACCTCGATTTTAAGGAGCTGGCCGGCGCGAATTAAATCGCGGGTCACTTTGATGTCCGCCTCGGACGGCGTCGGCTCGCCGCTGGGATGATTATGGATCAGCGCGATTTTTGCCGCCGCCGCGATGATGGCACAACGGAACACCTCACGCGGATGCACCAGAATGGTGTCCAGCGTTCCAATGGTGAGCAATTGATGCCCCTTCACCCGGTTACGCGTGTTCAACATCAGCACCGCCATGCACTCGCATTCGGGATTGAATTGCGGCGTGGTGGCGATGTGCAACCGCCAGTAGTCAGCGACCTGCTGTGGCGTCTCGCATACCAGCATATCGCTGGGCACAGGACAATCCCGCAGTGCCATGACCTTGAATTCCTTGGGATGGATGGTTTTCATGCACACGCCTCCACGAGTGGTGGCGGCGTGATTTTGACCTTGGCTCCGACCGCAGAATCCTCATGGCCATTTCCCAGGATATAGTCCGCCGCCTTGTGGGCCTGTGCCGCCGCATACACAATGAGCGTCGGGTCGTCCTTCAAGGAATCCAGCCATCCCTCGATGTAGGCCGCCGAATTGTCAATCGTCCGGTCAACGATCTCCGCATGGCCGCACAGAAACGCGCTGCCGAGTTCGGCGACCAGCTCCTCTTTGCAGTAGGGCATGGAGCCGAAGCCGTTCCGCTCCATGATGCTGGCACGCTTCAACCGCGATTCGTGGCCGGTTGAATGAATCAGTTCGTGAAAGAGGGTCGCGTGATAGGCGTCCTCGGTCTCGAACCTTTTCCGTTCCGGCATTCCGACAGTGTCGTCGGACGGGGAATAATAGGCCCGCGTCATGCCGTGTTTGATGATGGGCGGCTGTGGCATCTTTGCCACAATCTCCGCCGCACTGGTTGCTGTCAGTGGAACCGCTTCCGCCGCCAGCATTGTCTTCAGTCCCTCGCATTGCGCGACGTTGAAGACATGATATAGGCGGAGCATCGGGATTTTCCGCTGCTCTTCCGTTTCTTTGTCCTCAATGGTCGTCTGTTTCCAGAAGACGATAGGACAGGCTTTCTCGCCCTTTTTTACGCTGCCACCAAGCTGGATGGCCTGACGGAACGTAAGCCAATGCGGTGATTCATAGCTCATGGACATGAGCAGGAATACATTGATGCCGCGATACGGCTGATTGGTGAGGAGGTTCCGGGGCAGGCCGGTGCTGGCCTTCCACGGCTTGTGCCAGGGAACAACGCCGGTTGCCAGCAAGGCTTCGATCCGTTCGGTGATTTGCTCACAGATTTGAGCTTTCATGGTATTTTTATTTCTGCCGTCCAACCCGCCGAAGCGGGTTTCGCTTCGGTTGTTGGACTGTGGCTGTGAGCGCGGACGGCGTTTTACAGCGGACAGGGGGAATGCAGTTTGACGAACTGATTGCGGCTCAAAGAAGTGAGCCGTCTCCAATTTGCATCCTATCACGAATCCTATGGTTTTGTGAAGGGATGACCGTAGCCGGCAATAAAAAAGCCCGCAAACCATGGAGATTTGCGGGCGTGTGCCAAGTCAGTTTTCGTCCGGGAGCAAGACGGTGATGGCCGGTTGCGGGTCGTCAATGTCGAGCGCGCCGCAAGCGGCGATGAGTTTGACCAACCGCGCGTGCCGGTTGTCGTTGCAGACATAGAGCGCAACAGCCACGCGGTCAACGCCCGCCCGGCTGCGGCGGATGGCAAACCGCAGCATGGTCAGAATATCCCATAGCCTGCCGGTCTCGTCCTGACCTTCGACGCCCGCCGGCACGGTCACGAACTGGTCATAAACCCCGCGTGTGAGGAAAACCGGAAACCGGATGCCCGCCTCGGTCGCCAGCTTGGAAACCTCCACCTGCTCACCATCGGCGACAGCCTGTGAGCGGGTGTAGGCGTGGATGACTTCCCCAAAGGGTGATGAAGCGTTGGCATTCATTTTCTTTTGGGGTTGAGGATTTCGACTTCGGATTGTGGCGAGATGCGGAAGATGGCGGGCGGCGGTTGGAAACGAACGGGCTTGTCGAAGCGGGTCTTAAAAACCCGGATCGGCCGATTCATCAAAACCACCGCCGCGCACTCGTTCACGCGAATGACACGGCAAAGCCTGCCGTCAAAACGAATGACATCGCCGGCATGGAGCCGGAACGGATACAGCAATGACTGCCAGATGATGCCAACCAGCTCGGCCTGCGCCGGGTCGGGAATATGGTTTCTGGGGTGTCTCATAAAACCTCCTTCAAGTGGCATGGAGGGATGTGAGTTTTCATGGAATTTCCTTTTCTGCCGTCCAACCCGCCGAAGCGGGTTTTGCTTCGGTTTGGTGGCTGTGGCTGCAAGCGCGGACGGCGTTTTGCAGCGGCAGGGAGTTGGGATCTGCAATTTGAGGAACTGTTCACGGCTCACAGAAAATGAGCCGTCTCCGATAAAACATTATAGCATGACCGCCGCGCGATTGTGAAGCGGTGGCAACAAACCCCATTGCCCCCCGCGATTCACGGCTTGATTCAATGGCGAATGCGGAATAATTTTTCAGTTGTGAAAGTTCCGCTCTACAGCGAAATCAAAGCTGAGGAAGCCAAACAGCGCCGCGTCGTCATGAAGCAGCGCGGTTCACGTTCGGCCATGGCGCGGCAACGTGAAGTGTCGCTCGTGGGCGACGGAGCGAAATGGCGGATCACCAACCTGCGCCAAGTGGTGAAGGCGATGGCAAATTGGGCCTGACCCGTGTGACAACACGGTTTTTTGAATCAGTCACGGTAAGCAGGCTTTATCTTTGATAAGCCCGTGGTTTTGCACCGGTGCCGCATCGGATTGTCATTTTCCGAGAAGGGTGGCATCCAAAATCTCGAACCTGACACCCCGGAAACGTCGGGACAGCGCGCACTGCTGCCAGCCATTCGCCAGATGATGCTCCAGTTGCCGGTGCTCGGCGGCGGTGAGTTTCTTAAATTTCACTTCGGACACCACGGCGCTTCCATGCTCGTCGCGGACGTAATCAAACTCCACGTTGGCTTCCCAATAACGCGCGGCGTCCGGATGTTGCTGGCGGCAGAAATCTTCAAACACGGTTGAGGCGTGATCGTGAATTAACTTTTCCCGTTCCACACGACTGTAAGTCTGCCAGCGTGTCCGGTGCGGGGAATAGACCTGAAACCAGAACCGCAAGGCCGGGTCTTGAATGCGGTAGCGTGATTTTTTCGTCGAGCGCAGGCTTTCGCCAAACGGAATCTCCCGCGCCAGGATCGAAGCATCCAGCAGTTGTTGAAAGGTGCGCCCCAGATTCGTCTGCGCCGTTCCGAGTCGCGCGGCGATCTCCGAAGGTTTTTCCGCCCCGCGCCCCACCGCCTCCAAAACCGACTGGGCGGTCATGCCGGCGATGTTCTCGTCGCGCAGGATGCGCAACGGCTCGTCTTCGAGAAATGCCGACCGGCCAAAAAACAGCTCGTCAGCCAGATCCAGCGCCGATGCCTTCGGTTCAACAAATTCCCAGTATTTCGGAATGCCGCCGACCAGCGCGAAGCGCGTGAAGGACTCCATTGCCCCCGGCTTGACGCCGCACGCCTCGCAAAATGCCCGATAGCTCATGGGTTCGACATGGATCAACTTGCGGGCGCGCTGATACAGCGGCGCTGCCCGGTTTAAGAAACAGTCATTCATCGCCCCCGCACTGGAACCCGAAAGAACCAGCGTGAATGACTTGGGCCGTTGATGATCCAGCCAGCGTTGCAATACGCTCGGCAAGGAGGGATCGGAGGCGACCAAATAGGGAAATTCGTCAAGACACAGGAGGGAATGTCCCTTCTGCAAACTGACCAATTCCAGCAGTTCAACCCAGTTTTTCGGGGTGATGTTGGTATTCAGCGCCGGGCCAATATCCCGGATCACCTGCTCGATTTGGATGGCGCTGGCGGCTTCAATCGCCTGGCTGTAAAGTCCGTTCCGAGGCTTGAGCCAGTGGGTCAAGAGGCGCGTCTTGCCGACGCGGCGGCGGCCAAACACGACCAGCAATCCGCCGGCTTTGGCGGTGGCATCCAGTTCCTTCAATTCATCGGTGCGGTTCGTGAACAGCAGTTCCATGGCGGAAACTTTGCATTACACATTATGCGTGTCAAACATTATGTTTGTAGAGCATCATTCTGAATCAAGTGGCGGCCGGTTTATTTTGGGGTGGTTTGTTCAAGATACCGTTCGATCTCCTTTTTTGAGATCAAAAGGTGGCGCAGCGCGCGTGATGGCCGAAGCAAGGAAGCAGCCTTCTCTTAGCATCAAAGCACGAAGAAAATGGTTTTGTGAAGTGGGGCTGGAAGCTCTATTGACCTCCAAGATTCGCGCTTTGAATCAAAGGCAAAAACTGTTCACGAGGCAACAAATTCGGTTGCATGGCAATTTGTTAAATACGGCTAATATTCTTGGTGCATTCCGCAAATATATGTATTCTTGGCAAAATGAAAAATCGGGGATTTCGCATCATTTTTTTTGTCGCGATTGGACTGGTCGTTGGAGCGGCGTTTTTGCTCTGGCAACACGGCCAACCCCGGAGACAGGCTGTGCTGGCGGTCTCCAAGCTGGCGGACAATCTGGCAAACAGTCGCGGAGCGGAATTGTTGGATACCATTTTAATCCCGGTGGCCATCCAGTCACGCACCCCATCAGAGCAGGAGCAATTTCTCACCAAAGCCCTGGCTGATGAAATTTCTCCGGCGGGCGTTGAGGCGTTGAAACGTCACGCGGAATTCGGACCGCTGAAAACAATTTTTCCGAACGAAGCGCCGGTCTGGTGTTCACAGGCGGGGGTGAATGTGGATGATTGCGTCGCCTTCAAGATGGAGCGGGCCGGCATTCGCGCCGAGGTGGTGATGCTCCATGAAGGACAAACCTATCGCCTTGTCCGTTGCACCAATGTCAGACAAATGGCTTCGGAAAAATCGCCCACATGAAAAACGTCACTCGTAATTTTAAGCCGTTCTTCAAAACGGCGTGTCGTTGCCTGATTGCCCTCGCGGTGGCTGGCGCGTTCTTTTTGTCAATGTTGTCCGCCCGCGCCGCCACCTTTCCCGGCACAGCATATTTGAACGCTACCGACCCAACCGGGGCGTTGAGTTGGAATACCGGGACAGCTGCGATGACGGTCGAATGCTGGTTTAAAATTTCCATTCCATCCGGGACGAATCTGACCGACAACATGACCATTTTGGTCAACCGAAACAATGGCGATCAAACCTCTTCGCATGGCTACTTGATCTGGTTCAACATCAACACCGGCAACGTGGAATTTTCCTGCCGTGGCAGTTTGGGCATTTATACCAACACGCTCATCACACGGCCTTACGTCGAACGCTGGTATGAAGTGGCCGTGGTTCGTCAAAACGATGTGTTCACCGCTTATGTTGACGGACGGCAGGTGTTCAGTGGCAGCGGCAGTGTGGGCGATTCCTCGAATACCGGCACGATGTGTGTGGGCGGTTGGGGTGCGAGCAAATATCTCTTCGGTGAAGTTCAGGAGGTTTCAATTTATCAGCGGGCGTTGTCCGGGGCGGAAATCGTGGACAATCTCTATGCCGACCAGTCCGGCCAGCCAAATTTAACCGGATATTTTCATCTCGGCTATTCGACCAACACGGCGACCGAACTCACCAACTCCGCGCCCTCGCCCGCCAGCGGAATCGCGAGCCTTACGTCCGTTGGATCGGTAACATTTGAACAAACGGATGAAGCGGGCGAACAATCCACTTATGATTCATATCGCAATGGCGGGAAGGATGCCACGGTGCCTTTGTCTGGATCGTTTTCGTGGCAGCAATCGGCGCTTGCCCGTCCGGTTCCCGGCATCGCCTTTGATTTTCGCTTCGGCTACTCCAGCGCCAATACATTTGGCGGCTACCAACTGGGCAGCACCGATCCTTACGCCTCCGGCCCGCTCGGCCCCGGTTGGCGGAACACCTTTGAAACCCGCCTGCTCCCCGGTCAGTCCTTCGATCCCAGCCAAAGCGATCTTGTGGTCGGCCTGATGAATTGGAACGGCTCAATTGATACTTGGGATATTCAGGTTTTAGACACTAATCTCTTGATTTACGGAACCAATTATTTCACGCGCGATCAGGAATACCGTGGTGAACTGGTCAGGCGTGATGATTTGGGCGTCTTTCAATGGACCAGTCCCGACCGGTTGCTCTACACGTTCCGTCATCCGTTGAACTCACCGCAGGTGATGAAAGGGCGTCTGCTCAAAATTCAGGATTTCAACGGTAATACCGTTCAGCTTCAGTGGAATCAGTCCATTGGCGTCCTGACTCAGGTTGTGGATTCGGTGAATGGCATCTACAAATTCAACTACAACGCCGGATATTTGCTCACCAATGTCACTTTCGGTCAATGGCAGGTGAACTTTGCTTACGACACCACCAACCGCCTTGTCTCCAAATCCCTTGTCAACAATTCCGGTCTTTACGGCGCGGTGAACACCACTTGGCAATTTCAATATAGCACCAACGGATTGCTGGCCAGGATTGTTGACCCGCGTGGAAATACCAACCTGTTTGTCCAGTATGACCAATACGGGCGGCAAACCAACCAGATGGACGCCCTCAATCGCACGACCGTCACCCGTTACGACGTTCCGGGCAACCGGCAGATTACCCGCATTGATTCTGGCACAAATTCTTGGATAGAAACTTACGACCGCAGAAGCCACATATTGTCGCAGCAAGACCCGCTAGGCGACATCACCAGTTACACTTACGATGCCAATGGCAATCGAACTTCCGTCACCGAACCTCTCGGCTGGACAACTTCTTTTGGTTGCGACGCGCGGGCCAATGTCATCGCCAAAACCAATGCGCTGGGCGAGGTGACGCTTTGGACTTACGATTCCTTTTTCAACAAGGCCGTTCAACAAATCACGCAGCAACCCCCAGACGCCAATGGCCTGACCACCTGGACAAATTTCTATGCCTATGATGCCGGCGGCAATCTCACCAACCAGTCGGATGCCCTCGGAACTTTGGTTCGCTACACCTACACCACCAACGGCTTGGTGCTAACCTCCGCCGATGCCAATGGCAACACCACCAGCTTCGGTTATGACACGAATGGTTTCCTGAATGCCCGCACCGACCCGGCCACAAACACAACCTTTTACACGCTCAATGACGTTGGCTGGAAACTCCGCGAAACCGACGCTTTGGGGAATCCGACTTCTTATACTTACGATTTGAATGGCAATGCCACGCGCATTCAGGATGTTCTCGGGCGCATTTTTAACCGCACTTACGACGCCAACGGAAACCTGCTTTCCTCATCCGACGCCAAGGCGCAATTCACGACCTACGCTTATGACCCGGCGAACCAGCGCACGAACATGGTGGACCGCACCGGCACGAACAAATGGGCTTATTTTTATACGGTGCGCGGCAAGCTCGATCACGTCACCGATGCCCTCGGCAATTCCGCCACCAACACCTACGACGCTGCCAACCGGCTGGTTGTTGTGACTGACCCACTTGGCCAGTCCGTCACGAATCAATACGATGCCAACGGCAACCTCATTGCCTATTTTGACAAGCTGGGCCAGCGCTGGGTGAAAACCTACGACCGGCTTGATCGCGTGATTTCCGAATCCGACCCGCTTGGCGATGCGAAGACCACCGCTTACGATGTCGCCGACCGCATCCAGAAAATCACTTCGCCGAACGGCTATCCGTCGCTTCACACTTACGACGGACGCGGTCGCCTGACCAAGTGGGTTGACCCGCAAAATTTCCAATGGCTTTATGCCTATGATGGGGTGGGCAACATCACCAACATCACCGATGCCCTTGGCGGGCATTACGTCATGGCTTACGGCCCGCGCAACGAGCGCATTTTTGAGCAGAATCAGGACAGCAACGTCTGGCATTACATCTACGACGAATTGCTGCGCCTCAAACAGCAGACCGATCCCAATGGCGTGACTCGCACTCCGACTTACGATTTTGCCGGTCGCATTCAATATGTGGATTTTAGCACTGGTCGCCGTGACAGCTACGTTTACGACGATAATGACAACGCAAAGACCGTGTCGCGGCGCGTCTCTGGTGTCACCACGTCGTTTCAATTGATTTATGACCAGCTTGACCGGGCCATCGAGCAGGATGACGCCCTCGGACAGACGGTGCTTTACGGCTATGACCCATTGAGCCGGGTTACGTCCATCACCTATCCCGGCGGAAAAGTTCTCACCAATAGTTACGACGTGCTGGGCCGTCTGACCAATCAAGTGGATTGGGCGGGACGCCAGATGAACTACGCCTACGATGCCGGAGACCGGCTCATCTTCCGCAGCTATCCGAATGGCATCGTGCAGACTAATGTTTTTGACGCGGCGGGCCGCATCGGAGGATTGTCGTATTCCACGCCCAATCCGTTGCCCACAACGAATCAACTCATCCAAGTTGCCTTGAATTACGTCTACGACCGGAACGGCAACAAAACCAGTGCGGGCGAAAGCGGAACTTTCCAATGGCCATTACCTTCGCTGACGGATGAAAGCACCGGGTTCACGCCGGCCGGAAGGATCACCAGTCGGCAGATTCAAAATAATTCGGCGGCCAGCAACCAGCTTTCAAGCATTGCCTACCAATATGATTCCGGCGGCAACATGACGAATGCCAGCGGCAACGGTCAAAGCTGGGCGCTGACTTATGACGAGGACAACCGCACCATGACCCTTAATTGGCAGGTTTTGCCCCTGACTTCCAAGATGATTACCAATCGTTACGATGCTTTGGGGCGCCGCGTCTCAAAAACTGTGAATGGTGTGACCTCCGGTTATGTGCTTTCGCTGGCGGGCGGGATGGAGCGTGTTTTGTGCGACCTTGACGGCAGCGGCAACGTGACGGCGCGTTATGTTCACGGGCCGGATTTGTGCTACCGCGTGGATTCAACGAACGGATTGACCTGCTATCACGCCGATGCGATGGGTAACATCATTTCGCTGACGGATGGAAACACAAATCTGGTGGCGCAATATGCCTATTCGCCTTATGGCCGCAATCTATGGCCCACCAACTTTACGACACTTAACCTCCAACCATATACTTATGTTGGATCACAAGGCGTCATGGAAGAAGTTCCAGGCCTTTATTTTATGCGTGCGCGCTACTATTCTTCTGATGCTGGCGTGTTCTTTTCGACTGATCCAGTGAAAAAAATTGGGGCTGGGTGGAAACCAACAGTGTTTGGATATGCGTCGGCTAACCCATTTAGCAATTGTGATCCTGAAGGCTTGTTTTCTTTATATCTTGGAGTTGGTGTTGACGGAAATCTAGGAGCAGGAGTTGGTGTTGAAGGTAGCGCCGCGCACGGCATTATCATAAATTTTAATTCATTATTTGTAGGGAATCTAGGAGAAGCCTTCGGCACCTATAATACAATTCAAGGCGGCATTTATTCGGGTGAAGGAGCTGGGGTATCAGGACACGGCGAAGCTTGTTATGAGACTGGAACAACGAAGGTCAGCGACTCAAATGGCCCCTATATTTATGCTTCAGTAACAGCA
>Ga0316222_1000690_pt1 | contig 48432 bp, 43 predicted proteins | sample TBH18011metaG_FD_206008 | JGI IMG/M metagenome (GOLD analysis project Ga0316222, IMG submission 206008) | Freshwater microbial communities from Trout Bog Lake, Wisconsin, USA - TBH18011 | ecosystem: Environmental > Aquatic > Freshwater > Lake > Hypolimnion/Profundal zone | place: USA: Wisconsin... | reverse complement strand
CCACCGATAGACCATTCGGATCGACCACCCACGCCGTGCCCTGCGCATCCACATGCGGCGCAATCCCCGAAGCACGGAAACGCGCGATGGTGGCGTCGAGGCTGGCTTGATCCTCCGCCCCCCACACCACCTGCACCACCGTGTTGCCCGGCTCAATCGCAGTCGGCAGATCGGCATCGCCCTGCTTGCGGACGAACACTTCGCCGCCATCACGGGTCTGGTAGGCAAGGCGATCATCAGCGGCAGAGATTGGCGTGGTGCCCCAATCATCGAGGAAGCGTTTTGCTTCCCCGATATCGGCGACACCGAAGGTGATGGCATCGATGCCTGTGAAACTCATCTGCGTGTTCCCTATGCCCGACCCGGCCAAGTCTTGCCCGCCTTGAGGAGGTCTGCGAGTTGGCCGCGTGTCTGCTGTGCCAAATAGCGGCGCAGGCGGATCAGCCCGGCATCGTGCTGATAGAGCATCTCGCCCTTCTCCAGCCCCAAGCCGCAGCCATCCATCAGCTCGCGATCCTGCTCCAGCACCGCCCAATGGCGCGGTTCCAGAACGGTCTTGTAGAGGAAGCGCCAGGTGTCGCGCTGCCAGCCGGAGACCTTGCGGAAGCGGAAGAAGAAATTGGCCGAATTGGTTTCATCAATCGGCGTCGAGATCGCGACAATGCCGAAATTGCCACCCGGACCGCCGGTCTTCGGGTAGGGGATTTCCAGGCGGACGAACATCACGCTTTCATCGATCAGATCGCTCCAATCGAAATTCACATCGCGCTGGCCGACCTTTTCGAACAGGAAGCCGTTCTCATGGTCCTTGGTGGCGAACACCGCCTGCATGTCGCCATTGGCCATCGAATGCGACTTCGCATGCAGGAAGGTGCCGTGCATCGGGTCCATCAGATTGTCATAGACGTAGCGCCAGGAGGCGTTCCAATCGGCGTAGCAGAGGAAAGAGCTGAACTCATCGCTGCCCAATTGCTCGGGGGCCACAAACGGGGCGGGTTCCAGATGCAGCTCGTCGCCAAACCAGACGAAGATCGCACCGGCCACTTCCACGGCGGGGAAGGTTTTCACCGCCTTCTTGCCTTCCAGCGCACAGCCCGGCTGGCCGGGGACGGAGAGCACGGTGCCGTCCTTGCCGATGTCGATGCCGTGATAGATGCAGCGCAGCCGGTCGCCCTCGTTCACACCGCGCGACAAGGCGACGGAGCGGTGCGGGCAGCGGTCGGTCTGGACGTGTGCGACACCTGCCGCATCGCGCCACACCACCAGCTTCTCGCCGAGACGAACAATGCCAACCGGCTTGCCTGCCGCTTCGGCAAAGCGCGACGGCAGAATTGGCCACCAACGATTGCGCAAGCCGGTGGCGAGATAACCCTGAATGTCCTGATCGGTCGGAGCAGGCGGAGCGACGGCGGGAGAAACAGTTGAGGCGCTCATTGGATTACGCTCCCAGTTCATGCATCAGGGCGGTGAAATTCTCAGCCGTCCACGCGCCACCCTGCTGCGGGCGCACGCGGGAATTGTTGAGGGCGGCGATCAGCGCATCCAGCTCGTAATGTCCTTTGCCGAAAACATTTTCGAGCACATCAGCGAGCGACATTTCCCAGTCACTGGGCGTGCGGGTGCGCGACTGCACTGGGTTGAGATAGGGGAAACGATATGTCGTCACGACGATTTCTCCTGTTCGTTTGAGGGGTCAGAGATCGAGAACAAGGCGGGGTGATTTGGCGCGCGAGACACAGACCATCATCGTCTCGTTGGCCAATTGCTCGGCGGTGGACAGGATGCTGTCGCGGTGATCGACTTGGCCTTCCAGCACCCGACACTCACAACTGCCGCAAATGCCCTGCTCGCAGGACATCGCAACCTGAATGCCGGCATCGTGCAGCACCTGCACCACGGTCTTGTCCGACGGCACAGTCAGGGTGAGGTGCGAGCGGGCGCAGACCAGTTCGAAGCCGTCGGAGACTTCATCCTCCGGGCGGGCGCGGGCGGCGAACCATTCAAAATGCACGCTGCCGTCCGGCCAATGGCGCGAATGGGTTTCCACTTCGAGCATCAGTTTCTCGGGACCGCAGCAATAAATCTGCGTGTCGGGTTCCACGGTGGCGAGGCGGGCTTCCACGTCCAAGCGGGTGCCGAGGGCGGAGGCGTGCAACACCACATCGCCGCCGAGTGACTGCGCTTCGGCCAAAAACGGCGCATCTTCATGGCGGCGGACGCAGAACAGCAGCGTCCATTTTGCCCCGCGCGTGTTGGCCTCGCGCAGCATTGGCAGCATCGGGGTGATGCCGATGCCGCCTGCGATGAACAGATAATGCGGGGCGGGCAGCAGTGGGAAATTGTTGCGCGGCGTGCTCACGTCGAGCAGCGCGCCGGGGCGCAATTGGCGATGGACCATCGACGTCACAGCACCCCCCTCCACCAGACGGATGCCGAGGCGATAGGTCTTGCGATCCGCCGGGTCGCCACACAGCGAATATTGCCGGTTCTGCCCGCCGGGCACGTGCAGATCGACATGGGCACCAGCGCTGAATTCCGGCAAATCGCTGCCATCGGGCGCACAGAGATCAAGCGAGAGCACGCCCTCTGCCTCCCAACTCAACCGGCGCAGACGCAATGTGAGCAAATTGTCGGTCATGCGCCGTCTCCCACCAGACAATCGGCCGCCCAGGGATGCGGGCGCTGGCTCATGTCGAAATAGATCGATTTCTGGCTCATCCAGGCGCGGATGCCCTCGCGGCCCTTCTCGCGCCCCAGCCCGCTATCCTTCACGCCGCCGAATGGGGTGGCGATGGAGAATTGCTTGTAGGTGTTGATCCACACTGTCCCGGCCTCAATCGCGCGCCCCACCCGCCATGCGCGGGCGAAATCAGCGGTGTAGATGCCGCAGGCCAGGCCGTATTCGTTGTCATTAGACTGCGCGATGACATCGGCCTCGTCGTCAAACGGCAGCACGACGAGCACCGGGCCAAACACTTCGTCGCGGCAAATCCGCGCAGTGTTATCGACGCCCGCGAGAATGGTCGGCAGATAGTACGTGCCAGCGTCGTAATCGCCGCCGGTGGGACGGGCACCACCGGCGAGCAGCTCAGCCCCCTCGGCCAAAGCACGACGCACGTGATCTTCGACCTCGGCGCGATGATCGGCGTGGATCAGCGGGGCGACCTGCGTGCCCGCCTTGAAGGAGTGGCCAACACGCAGGCGTTTGGTGGCGGCGACCAGTTTGGCGGTGAATGCGTCATAGACGCGGCGTTGCACGAACAGGCGAGACCCAGCGATGCAGGATTGGCCGGTGGAGGAGAACACGCCGAACAGCACGCCCGAGACCGCGAGATCCAAATCGGCGTCGGCGAACACGATGGTCGGCGATTTGCCGCCGAGTTCGAGCGAGACCGGCATGAACTTCTCCGCCGCCTTGCGCGCAATGCCACGCCCAACGTCGGTGCCGCCGGTGAACGAGACTTTGCGGATCGCCGCATGCGTCACCAACCGTTCGCCGACAATCGACCCGGCACCGGGCAGCGTGGAGAACAACCCCTTCGGCAGCCCCGCCGCCTCGATGATCCGCGCGAGTTCCAGGCAGACCAATGGGCTCCAGGAAGCGGGCTTGAGCAGGATGGCGTTGCCTGCCGCGAGGGCGGGGGCGACTTTCTGTGCGTCGGACGCAATCGGGGAATTCCACGGCGTGATCCCAGCGGTGACGCCCAGCGGCTCATGCACCGAGAAGGTGAGATAATCCCCACGCGGCGGGGTCAGCGCGTCTTCCATCGTCTCCAAGGCCGCCGCCATATAGCGGAACGTGCCCGCCGCACTCATCGCCAAGGCGCGGGTTTCGGTGATGGTCTTGCCGGTGTCGCGCGATTGCACGAAGGCGATGCGGTCCACAGCGTCTGAGATGCCGGCGGAAATCCGATACAGATAGCTCGCCCGCTCATGCGGCCGTAGATTGCGCCATGCGGGATCATTCACCGCCGTTTGCGCGCGTTCGATGGCGAGATCGACATCCTCCACCGACGCGCCATGCAATGTGCGGTTCAGCGTGCCGTCGGCGGGGAAATACGAGTGGATCGGCGCACCACGGCCCCGTCGCCACTCGCCTGCGATATACAATTGATCATCTGGCAGGTCGTAAGTGCTCACCATCTGCTCCTCAGATCACCAGTGTGGCGGCACGGTTGAGCACCGCATGCGCCACGCTGTATCCCGCCATCAGCGAGGTTTTTGGGTTGGCTGGTGAAGCGATGCCTTCCAGCTGAATGGAGAAATCACTGCACCCGGAGCGCACTGCGATTTCATGCCGGTTGCGCGTCAGGCTCGGATTGGCCACCAGCCGCACTTGTGTTGCGTCGAACCCGGCACCGGCGAGTGCGATGGCAGCGGCCACATTGGCGTTTTGCGGATAATCGCGCGCAGCATCGCGGGCCGAGCCTTCGAAGAAGCAGACCGGTGCGGTGAGTGCCGCCAGATCGACACTCTGCTCGGCCTTGGTACCACGCCATGCGGCGGGTGGTTTGCTGCCGGTGTAGATCACTTCCTGCAACCCGCTCAGCTTCGCCGCCGCCAGCGCATCCAGTCCGCCGACCGCACCGGCAGGCACAATCAATTTGGAGCCGCCGCGCTGCGCCGCGTTTTGCAATTCCGTCAGCAGAGCATCATCGGCGAGTGCTCCCACCGAGATCACAATCAGGTCGCAGCCGCTCGCCAATACCGCAGCCCCATGCGCCCGCACCGCCGCATGGCCTGCACATTCGGCGACCACATCGGGTTTGGTGGCGAGAAACTCGGCAAGCTCGGTGTGGGTGGTCACGTTGGTGGCGAACCACGCCTCAATAGTCTGGCCCGGCGTGCGGCTGAGCACCGCCAGATGATCAAGCGGCAGTCCGGACAGAGCGGCCAGCACCGTTTGCGTCATCCCGCCCGCACCGATAATGCCCAACCTGCGCATCAGTTCTTGCCCCCCGCAGCCCCGGCAGGTGGTCCGGCGAAGCTTTCGGCGAAGGGGCCGATGGCGATCATGTCGATTTCGATCATCTGCGGACCGGATGCCGCCAACGCCGCCTCCAGCGCTGCCGGGAAATCCGCCACATCACTCACCCGGCAATGCGGCAGACCAACAGCTTGGCAGATCAGCGAGAAATTCGGCGTGAGGATGTCGGCATAGACATGTCGGCCGCCATATTGCGCGTCCTGGATGTTGCGGATCACGCCATAACCACGGTCATTCATCAGCACGAACACCATGTCTGCCTGCATTTCGACGGCAGTGGCGAGTTCGCCGATCATCAGTTGCGAGCCACCATCGCCCACCAAAGTGATCGGCTTGCCCGCCCCCGCGAGGGCCGCGCCGATGCCCATCGCAATCCCCTGCCCGATGCCACCGCCCAGCGCATGCACACCCAGATGCGGCGCGGCGAGGCGGATGTAGCGATTGCCGAAAGTGCTGTTGGATATCGTCACGTCGCGCACCCAAGGATGCTTGCCGGCATAGACACGCGCACTCAGCGTGTCGGCGAGGCTGGCATAGGGGCCGAGCACACGGCGCAATGCCGCTTCCGAACGGCTGCGGGCGGGTTCGATGTCCGCGAGGAAATCGGCGTCGGTGTCGAGCGTCGCGGGCAGACGGGCGAGCAGCCCCTCCAGCACCAGATTCGCATCACCCTGGATGAAGAAATCGACCGGATAATTGCGCCCGGCCTGGGTGCCCTCGGCATCGACTTGTGCAAGCAGCTTGGGCAGCGGCATCTTGTTGTTGCGCGTCTCATTGCCGCGCAGACGGGAGCCTATGACGAGCATGAAATCGGCGCGGTCATACATCGCCTGCGCATCGGGCGTCATGTTGAAGGCACCGAGCGAGCGCGGATGCCCCTCCGGCACCACGGCGCGACCATTGGTGCTGGTGACAGCGGCAAATCCGCGCTCCACCAATTCCGTTGCCGCCGCCGATGCCATGCGCGCCCCGCCGCCGAGCCAGATCATCGGGCGTTTGGCGCGCAGCACCAGCTTCGCCAATTGATCGAGCAGCATTGGATCCACCGGAGCGGGCAGCACGCCGAGCACGGCCGGGAAAACGGGGGCTTTCACCTTCACACGCTGCACATCGACCGGAATTTCCAGCGATACCGGCCCAGTCGGCGCAGCAAGGGCGGCGCGGGCGGCGGCGAGTAGGTTTTCCACGGCAGCGGTGGGTTCCCACACGCGGATATAGGTTTTGCTGATCGCTTTCAGCATATCCGGCTGACGCGGCACGTCGTGGATGGCAGCCCGGTCGCGATCCATGAATTCGCGATCAACTTGCGTGGTGATGTGCAGCACCGGCGAGCCTGCCGTCAGCGCCTCCACCTGAGAGCCTGCCGCATTGCCTGCCGCCGTGCCGGTGGAGGTGAAGCACACGCCGAGGCCGCCGGTGACGCGGGCATAGGCGTCGGCCATGTTCATCGCCCCCGCCTCACCGCGCGCAGGCACGAAGCGGATGCGGCCCTGGCGCGCGATGGCGTCCAGGATCGGCATGTTGTGGATCGAGATCACCCCGAAGGCGGTGGTCACGCCGATATCGGCCAAGGTGCGGGCGAGCAAATCGCCGACGACCTCTTCTGCTGCCAATGCCATCTCGGCGGGGAGTGCGGTATCCATGTGTATTGCCTCTGTCATCAGACGTACCGGGACACGCCGCCGGAAACCTCCAGCGCGGCACCGGTGATGTAGCTGGCCGAGGGCGAGCCCAGGAAAACCACGGCACGCGCCGCTTCCTCCGGCTCACCCAACCGACCCAACGGAATGCCTTTGGTTTTGGCCAGAGTGGCGATCCAATCCGCCCGGCTCTGCGCCTTGTCCGCCCGCGCTTCGAAGCGGCGCTGCCACTGCCCGGAATCCACCAGACCCAGCAGGATCGAATTCACCCGGATATGTGGGGCGAACTCGGTGGCAAGCGATTTCAGCAAGCTCTGCACCCCCGCCCGTGCCGCCGAGGTGCACACCATATGCGCCTCCGGTTGGGCTGCGAGCAGCGAGTTCACGCCGACAATGGCGGGCGCGGTCGAGGCATCGAGCAGCGGGCGGAAGGCGCGGATCGGCAGGATTTGGCTGAAGAATTTCAGATCAAGCTCTTGCCGCCAATCGTCGTCGCTGGTGCTGGCGAAGGTGGAGACGCGGCCTTGGCCTGCGTTGTTGACCAGCAGATCCAGCCGCCCGCCCGACCATTCCGACACTGACGCCGCAAACGCTGCCACCGCATCGCGGTCGAGCACATCGCAGGACACAGCGAGCAGATTGTCCATCCGCGCATTTTCCAGCAGCGAATCCCTCGCCGCCGCCAACCGCGCCTTGTCACGCCCACAAATGGCGACCTTCGCGCCCTCGGCGAGCAGGATGCGGGCGGTGGCGAGGCCGATGCCTGACGTGCCGCCGGTGACGACCGCAATGCGGCCGGAATATCCTAGATTCATGCCACCACCTTCAAATTCGGATGTGGATTGCGCCTGCTCCAACCAAGCTGACGCGAAATTTCCTCGGCGGCGACGGCGGCTGCCCGACCGATCTCGGCCCGACGCTCATCGCCTGCGAAAGCTGCCACCTGACCGCTGATATTGATCGCCGCGACTGGCTGCCCGGCGGCATCCAGAATCGGCGCGGCGACGGAGCTGATGCCGGCTTCGAAGAACTCATCACTCCAGGCCAAACCGGCTTCGCGGTCTTGATCCAGACGCAGACGCAATTGCGGCAGATTGACCGCCGTGTGCGCGGTGACGGCTTCGAGCGGCTGATCGGCGAAGATCTGCGCCACATCCTGTGCGGGCATATGCGCCAGAATGATGCGGCCCATCGTGGTCGCATGCGAGGGCAGTCGGCTGCCGACGCGGATATTGCTCACGAAGCTCAAATTGGGCGTGCGGCGGACGAGATAGACAATCTCTCGCCCGTCCAACTGCCCCAGATGGGTGGACAAGCCCAGCGTCTCAGCCAGCTGGGTCAGCACCGGAATGGCGGCCTGCACCATGTCGTCGGAATAGAAGGCGTGTGCGGCCAGCGCGATCAGACCGCGCCCGATGCGCCAGCCCGGAATGTCGCTGCCACGCGGCTCGATCAGCCGTTCGGCCTCCAGCGTGTGCAGCAGACGCAGCAAGGTGGTGCGGTTGATGTCCAGCACGCGGGCGGTGCGCGCCATGTTCGTCACCGGATCGCCATCGGCTATCTGCCGCAGCAGACGGGCGGCGCGTTGCACTGGCGGCGAGAGATAGTCGCTCTCGGGTGTCGGGGTATCAGACATGCTGTGCTTCCATCACCAATGCGCCAAGCAGCTGCGCCACAACGGCGGGGTCTTCCTGCGGCAGGGCATGACCCGCGCCGGGGACCAGGGTGAAGCTGCGTTTGTTGGGTGCGGCGTCATAGGTGGCCTGCGCGTTGGCGGGCGGTGTCACCACATCCTCGGCACCAACGGCGACCAGCGTGGGTGCTGCGATCTGCGCCACATCGGCGAGCAGCGTGCCGGCTCCCAGAGCGCGGACAGCCTGACCGTAGCCCGGCATCCGCACCGCCCCCATCCCCCGACGCACACCCGCCAGAATTTCCGGCTTGTCGTCGGGATGGAAGACCAGCTTGGCAGCCCGGGTGGCGGCGAATTCGGTGGGGCCGAGGCGGACGAGATCGTCCACCCGCCCCTGCACACCCGCAGGCAATGGCTCGCCCGGCGCGATGCCGTAGCCCAAAGCAGGCGAGAGCAACGCCAACGCCGCCACACGCTGCGGAAACATCAGCGCAAACCGAGCGGCGAACAAAGTGCCGAGCGAGTGTCCGGCCAGCACCACACGCGGCAATCCGAGAGCATCGAGCAAGGCGGCAAGACTGTCGGCGTAGTCGTCCGGCGTGGGCGACGTGTTGGCGAGGGCTGCCGAGGATTCATAGCCCGGTGCGTTCCAGGCGATGACGTCGATGGCGGGAGGCAGCGCGGACATCATCCGCACCCAGCTCTCCGCATCGCTGCCAATGCCGTGCAGCAGCACCAGCGGCAGTGACGTGCCAGGGCGACGCAGGGCAAAAATGCCCGCTTGATGGAGGTGTTGCGGCGTCATGTGAACACAAACCCCGCCGCCACCGGCAGCGTCTGCCCGGTGAGTGCCAAGGCCCCTTCGGTGAGCAGGAAGATGATGGTCGCCGTGATGTCTTCCGGCATTTGCGGCCCCGGCACGGCGCGACCATTCTCATAGAAGGCGTGACGTTCGGCGGGCACGTATTCGGTGGCCTCATTGCGCATGATGCCGGGAGCCACCGCCGTGATCCCCACGCCACGCGGCCCGAGTTCGCGCGACAGCGAGCGTGTCATCGCCATCACAGCACCTTTGCTGGCGACATAGGCGAGCAGACGTGGCGCGCCCCACAACGCGGTGTCGGAAGCCAGATTGACGATGCGGCCAGCGCCCGACGCCACCAGCATCGGTGCCATCGCCCGAATCATCAGCCAGGTGCCGCGCACATTGACCTGTTGCACGCGATCCCAGGTTTCCAGCGTGATCTCGTCGAACAGCGGCCCGCCAATGCCGGTGGCGATGGCGGCGTTGTTAACCAGACCGTGCAGCACGCCCTCATGCGCTGCGATATTCTCGGCAAGCGCTGCGATGCTGGCCGGATCAGCGAGATCGACCGGCACAAAGCGCACCGCAGCCCCCGCCTCAGCCAATGCCGCCGTGGTGGACTGCCCGGCCTCGGCGAGGATATCGGCCAAAATCAACCGCGCCCCCGCCGCTGCACAGGCCTCGGCAATCGCCCGCCCAACGCCACGGGCAGCGCCCGTGACGAGAACAATCCGCCCAGCCAAAGACGGCAAAGCATTAAGCATTCCGCTCACCCCGCAGCAGAATGCCACCACAGATGAACACCAAAGCCTGCGTGCCGATCAGGGCGGCGAAACCGGCGTAGAAGCCCGCCGCTGACCCGCTGGAGGCCGTGACAGTGCCGATCACGCTGCCCATCACCGCAGGCATCAGCCCGGCGGCAAGGCTGCCGATGCCATTGACCACACCAAAAGCACTGCCGGCATGTTCAGGGCGCGAGCAATACTGCACCGTGCTCGGGAAAGCCGGGCTTGCCAAACCCCAGCAGAAATTCGCACCAATCAGGCAATAGGTCGCCACATAGGGGTCTGCCACGTTGATCGCCCCCATCACGCAGGCCGACACACCAACAGCGGACGCCATAAAGATCAGCGGAACCTGGCGGCGTTCCAGCTTGTCGATGATGAAGCCACCGATCAGCACTGCCACCATCGCCGCATATTGCGGCAGCGAGGCGAGCCAGCCCATTTCACGCAGCGAGAAGCCGCGCGCTTCCTTCAGATAGCTCGGCAGCCAGCTGCTGCTGCCCCAGAGATACGCGAGGAAGGCGCAGGTCATCACCGTCATCAGCCAAATATGACGGGTATGCGTAGCCCCCCGGAAGATCTCCGCCACCCGCCCAAGTGCATCGCTCAGCGAGCGCGGCTTGCTGTCATATTTCGGACCGAAATGCGGCATGCGGATAAACGCCAGCACCAGCGGCACACCGACGACAATATTGAGCGCGCCCAACAGCACGAACGACATTTCCCAGTGATAGCTCGCCATGATCAGGCCCACGAACGGAAAGCCAATCGCCAGCCCCAGCCCTGTGCCCATGTTGACGAACGAATTTGGCCGTCCGTTCTCACGGTCTTCGAAATGCGACTTGATGTAGGACGAGGCGAGCGAGAACAGCGGCCCTTCAGCAAAGCCAAGCAGCAGGCGCGAGAACAGCAGGCTCTCGTAATTGGCGAATAGAGGCGAAATCGCCGTCACGCCGCCCCAGATCACCAAACCGCCGATCAGACCTTTGCGCACGCCAAACAGCGTCACGCAGAACGGGGTGAACAGGAATGCCGAGATGCCGTAGCCCAACATGAACGCCGTGGCCAAAAAGCCCTGGCTGGCACGATCGCTTGCCGCGATGTGCATGTGCTCCAAAAACGATTTGTCGGTGATCAGAACCGCAATGTTGATGCGGTCGATATAGGAAATCGTCACCAGCAGCAGCAGCGTGACCGCACCGGCCCAGCGAAATTCTTTCGTTATCATGCCCCCTCCTTTGCGCTGCTTCAGCGCATATTCATGCCCACACACCACTCAGACACACTGCAACCGCCCATCGCACCACCGGCGCGTGAACGGCACGTCACTTGGTCAAGCCGCAAAGGGGAACCGCATCAGCCCTGCTCGTCATCCCACAAGAACGCAGACACAAAAGCGACAGAATAGTTCTTATTTGAACATGTAGTTCGTATATTATGAACTTTGCCGCCGCGCTTGCATTGCTGTCAAGTGGATTATGGGCATATACGCATCGATCCGACCCAGACCGCCGCCGCTGACCTGCGCAGTTCGGCGGAGTTGGCCGGGGCCAATTCCTTGCCGATGCGCGACATTGAGACTAGATTGCACCCCATGGTGATCGGTCGGATACGTTGCTGGTTTATGCTGTTCGTGCTCGGCGTGTTTGTCGTCGCCGGGCTGGGGCGTCCGATGCCGAGTGCCGAAGCCGCGCCGATGAACACTGCGGCGGCGATGGCCGATATGTCGGCGCACATGCACACCCATCATATGCATGACCCCCACATGCATGCCGCCAATCATGCGCTGCCGCTCCCGTGTAAGGCGCCGGTGCCATGCTGCGATTCCACGCTCGGCTGCCTCTTGATGCTCGCACTTCCACTCGCCTTCTCGCCCGCAGCCGTGCCGCAGGAATGGTCGCGTGTGAGCTATGTCAACGTGGCAGCCGTGCCGACGGGCCTAGCCCTGCAGCCTGATCTCGGGCCGCCCATTCTCGTCTGACCTCCTTCAAGCTCAGTCAGATAGCTTCCTGCCGCCTGCGCCGTGAGCGCGGACGGCAATCGAGATGGAATACGAGCATGCAGTGCAACTTTGCCCGCGCAACCGCTTTTGGTGCGCTCATCAGCTTGACGTCGCTATCTTCTCCCCCTGCCTTTGCCGCAGCGGCCGACTACAAATTCGAAGTTGTCTCCAGTCGGCCCGCCGCCCCAGCCAAAACCGAAGTGACGGTCCGGCTGGTTCATCTGCCAGATGGCAAGCCCGTCATCGGGGCAATTGTCTTCCAGTCTCGCGGCGATATGGGGCCGGAGGGCATGGAGGACATGACCAGCACCGTCACGCCGGAAGCGGCCCAGCCAGACGGCCTGCTCCGGTACCAGGTCGGCACCAGCATGGCGGGCACCTGGGCGCTTACTTTGTCTGCCAAGGTTCAGGGCGAAAGCCAGACGGTGAAAGGCACCGTGACCTTCAAGGCGGCGCAGTGAGATGGCAACAGCCATCAGGAGGGCACCGCCCTCTCGACGTGCCGGGCGCAAGCCCGGTATCGCCGCCTATGCGCTCGCCCTGTGCCTGCTCGGGGGCGTGGCGCAGGCACAGACGCGGACAGGGGCCGAAAGCGCACTGGGCAGCAATCTTCAGGGGCTGCTCACCGCCGGTCACGCGCTGAGTCCTGCACTGCGTGCCGCTTCGCTGGAGAGCGAGGCCGCCATTGCACGGGCGGCGGGGGCCGGGGGGTTGGACGATCCGACGATCTCCGACAGCTATCAGTATTATGAAAGCCCCGGCGTGTTCAGCGCGCACACCGTGATGATCAGCCAAGCCTTCCCGCTCTGGGGCAAGCGTGATCTGCGACGTGCAGCCGCCCAGGCGGATGTCGATGCGGCGCGCGGACGGGAACAGGCGGCGCGCGATGAATTGGACGAGAAGATCAAGACCAATTTTGCCCAATACGTCGCCCTTACTCGCTCAATCGCCCTCAATCATCAAATGCAAACACTGGTCCAACGCCTGCGCCGGGCGGCCGATGCGCGCTATGCCGATGGCGGTGGCGCGCAGCCGGATGCCATCCGCGCGCAGAGCGAAGAGACGGCCAACCGGCTGGAATTGATCCGTTTGGAAGGCGAACGACGCACCACGCATATTCGCCTCAACACCTTGGTCGCCCGCCCCAGTGAGGCACCGCTGGCCGAACCGGCACCAGCCCAAGCGTCCTTACCAACCATCCCGTCTTTGCATGCTTTGCTGGAAATCGCCCGCACGGCCAGCCCCGCCCTGTCGGCACAATCCGCCGAGATCAACGCGGCCCGCACGCGCAGTGATCTGGCCGACCGCACCTGGTATCCAGACATCACAGTTGGTGCCGGGCCGGTTGTGCAGACCAATAATCACCCGGTCGGCTTTGCTGTCACGGTCGGGATGAACATCCCGGTGCCGTGGGGGCGTGAAGCATCAGGTCAGCAGGTGGCCGCCGCCAATCTTGGCGGGGCGAAGCAGCGTTACGATGCCGCCTTGCGTGATGTCGAAGCCGCCCTCGGTGAGGCAACAGCACGCATCGAGGCCGCCCAGCAAACCGCGCAGCTGTTGCGGGCCGAGAGCCTGCCGCAAGCCCGAGCGGCAGCACAGGCGATGCTGGCTGCCTACAGCCAGGGGCGCGGCAGTCTGGCTGACTCCATCGACGCCGAGCGGCGGATTCGCAGCACCGAACTGGCCGTGCTGCAAGCCGAACTCGACGAACAGATTTCGCGTGCCGCCATTGAGCGGCTGATTGGGCGTGACCTGTGACCAAACTCCAACTCGTCCTCGCCATGCTCGCCGCCGCCGCGTTCTCGGCACAGGCGGCGGAGCCGGGGCAGCCGCTCTATTATCAAGACCCATCCGGGCAGTCCGATTTTTCACCAACGCCAAAAAAGGACGCGCAGGGGCGGGATTACGTCGCGGTTTATGACGACGCCGACACGCCCGCGCCGCCGCCCGCGCCGAAAGCGGATCGCGGCAAGCCGGTCTATTACCGCAACCCGATGGGCTTGCCCGACACCTCGCCAGTGCCGAAGAAGGACAGCATGGGCATGGATTATGTGCCGGTCTATGCCGACGACCTCGCTGGTGCGCCCGGCAGTGTGACGATCAGCCCGGAGCGCGTGCAGATGCTCGGTGTGCGCACGGCGGCAGTTCAGATGCGGACGCTCACCCGCAGCATCCGTGCCGTCGCCACGGTGGCGATTGATGAGCGGCGTGTGGCGGTGGCGGCGCCACGTTTTGAGGGCTGGATCGACACGCTCAACGTCAGCGCCACCGGCGATGCCGTCATGCGCGGGCAGACCCTGTTCAGCTATTACAGCCCCGATCTGGCGCTGGCTGAGCGCGAATATCTGCTGGCGCCGGGCGAGTTGGCGCAAAGTGCGTTGACGCGACTGGAGAATCTCAACATCCCGCCCGACGAGATCGCCCGCCTGCGCAAGACCGGGCAACCGGGGCGGGTTGCCAGCTTTGCCGCCCCGATCAGCGGCGTTGTGCTGGAGAAAGCCGCCATCCAGGGCATGCGCTTTGCCGCAGGCGACACGCTGTATCGGATTGCCGATCTGTCGCATGTCTGGGTGCTGGCCGATGTGTTCGAGCAGGATATCGCCGATATTCACCCCGGCCAGACCACGCACATCATCGTCGCCGCTTATCCGGACACGCCGTTCTCCGGCCAAGTGACCTTCATCTATCCCACGATCAACCCCACCACCCGCACCGCGAAACTGCGCATCGAGGTGGACAACGCGGCGCAACTTCTCAAGCCCGATATGTACGCCACCGTTGAGATCGCCGCCCCATTGGGGGCCGCTGAGGTACTGGCGGTGCCGGAGTCCGCTGTACTTGATTCCGGCACGCGGCAAGTGGTGCTGGTGGAAGGCAAGCCTGGGCATTTCGAGCCGCATGATGTCACGCTCGGCCGTCATGCCGATGGCTATGTCGAAATCCACAGCGGCATTTTGGCGGGCGACAAAGTGGTGGTCGGTGCCAACTTCCTAATCGACGCCGAGAGCAATCTGCGCACCGCTTTGCAAACCTTCACCGCACCCGTGGAGGCCAAGCCATGATCGCGCGCCTCATCCGCTGGTCCACTGGCAACATCTTCCTGGTGCTGCTCGCCACGCTATTTCTGATCGGGGCCGGGATTTGGGCGGTGCGCAACACCCCGCTCGACGCCATTCCCGATCTCTCCGACACCCAGGTGATCGTCACTACCGACTATCCCGGTCAGGCACCGCAGGTGGTGGAAGATCAGGTGACGTATCCGCTCACCACCGCCTTGCTGACCGTGCCGCATTCCAAGACGGTGCGTGGCTTTTCGTTCTTCGGCGTGTCCTTCGTCTATGTGGTGTTTGAGGACGGCACCGATCTGTATTGGGCGCGCTCGCGGGTGCTGGAATATCTCTCCACCACCGCCAAACGTCTGCCCGCAGGTGTCACGCCAACGCTCGGGCCGGATGCGACCGGCGTAGGCTGGGTGTATCAATATGTGATCACCGGCGCGCAACGCACATTGGCCGAGTTGCGCGGCATTCAGGATTGGTTCGTCCGCTACCAACTCGCCCGCGCTGAGGGCGTTGCGGAAGTGGCGAGCCTGGGCGGGTTCGTGCAGCAATATCAGGTGGTGGTCGATCCACAGCGCCTGCAAGCCTACGGCATTCCCCTCGCCACGCTGACCAGTGCCATCCGTGACAGCAATGCCGATGTCGGCGGGCGCTCCATCGAGATGTCGGAGACCGAATACGTCGTGCGCGGGCGTGGATATCTGCGCGGGGCGGATGATCTCGGCCATATCGTGCTCACCACCCAGGCCGGCACGCCGGTGTTGTTGCGCAACGTTGCCCACGTTGAACTCGGCCCGGATGAACGGCGCGGCATTGCCGAGTTGAACGGTGAGGGCGAAGTCGTCTCCGGCATTGTGCTGCAACGTGACGGCGTCAACGCGATGACGGTGATCAACAGCGTCAAACAACGCCTTGCCGACATTGCGGGCAGTCTGCCAGAGGGCGTTTCGATCTCCGCCGTCTATGACCGCTCCAGCCTAATCGGCCGCGCCATCGAGACGTTGAAGCACACGCTGCTGGAAGAAAGCGCCATTGTCGCACTGGTCTGCGTGGTGTTCCTGCTGCATGTGCGCAGCGCGCTGGTGGCGATTGTCATGCTGCCGATTGGCGTGCTGTTCGCCATGCTGTTGCTGCATCTGCTGGGGCTGAGTTCCAACATCATGTCACTCGGCGGCATCGCCATTGCCCTGGGAGCGATGGTGGATGCGGCCATTGTGATGATCGAGAACGCGCATAAGCATCTCGAACGCGCTGCCCCCGGCACCACGCGGCTGCAGGTGATGACCGAGGCTGCCATCGAAGTCGGCCCGGCCTTATTTTTCAGCCTTGCCGTGATCACCGTCTCGTTCCTGCCGGTGTTCACGCTGGAGGATCAAGAAGGCAGGATGTTCCGCCCGCTCGCCTTCACCAAGACCTTCGCGATGGCCGGTGGCGCGTTGCTCTCCGTCACGTTGGTGCCGGTGCTGATGATGTTGTTCATCCGTGGCCGCATCATCCCCGAGCATCGCAACCCGGTGAACCGCCTGCTGATCTGGCTCTATCGTCCGCTGATCTCAGGCGTGCTGCGCGCCAAGACGATCACCATCACGCTGGCCCTCGCCATCCTCGCCGCCACCGCATGGCCCGCGATGCAACTCGGCAGTGAGTTTATGCCGACCCTGAATGAGGGCACGCTGCTGTTCATGCCGGTGACGCTGCCCGGCCTGTCCGTCACCAAGGCTGCCGAACTGCTGCAAACGCAAGACCGCATCATCAAGAGCTTCCCCGAAGTGGAGAGCGTCTTCGGTAAATCTGGTCGGGCGAACACCGCCACTGACCCGGCACCGACCGAAATGTTCGAGACGGTGATCAATCTCAAGCCAGAAAGCCAATGGCCGACGGGCATGAATGTGGACAGCCTGATCGCCGAGATGGACACCGCTCTGCAACTCCCCGGCGTCAGCAACGCTTGGACGATGCCGATCAAGGCACGCACCGACATGCTCTCCACCGGCATCCGCACCCCGGTCGGCATCAAGGTTTACGGCCCCGATCTGGCCGGAATTGACCGTCTGTCACGCGAGGTGGAGACAGTGGTGGGCCGCGTGCCCGGCACCACCAGCGCCTTCGCCGAGCGGGTGGAGGGCGGCTATTACATGGAAATCGAGCCGAACCGCGAGGCACTCGCTCGTTATGGGCTGACCATTGGGGCGTTGCAGGAGACGATTGCAACGGCGCTCGGCGGGGAAGATGTCACCACCACGGTGGAGGGCCGCGCCCGTTACAGCGTCAATCTTCGCTACCCGCGCGGCTTACGTGACAGCCCGCAGGCGGTGGCGACGCAGGTGTTGGTGCAGGGAGCGACGGGGCCAGCGGTGCCGCTTGGCCAACTCGCCAGCGTTCGCCTCACCCGCGGCCCGGCGACGATCCGCACTGAGAACGCGCAATTGGTCAACTACGTCTATGTCGATCTGCATGGCCGCGATTTGGGTGGCTACGTGGCCGAGGCACAGCGCGCAGTGGCCGCCGAGGTGAAGATGCCGCCAAGCTATCACATCGAATGGAGCGGCCAGTTTGAATATCTGCAACGCGCACAAGCCAAGCTCAAAGTCGTGGTGCCGGTCACGTTGCTGCTGATCTTCGTGCTGCTCTACCTGAATTTCGGCAGGCTGACTGAGGCGCTGATCGTGATGGCGTCAGTGCCTTTCGCGCTGGTGGGCGGGGTGTGGCTGATGTTCCTGATGGGCTTCAACATGTCGGTTGCCGTGGTGGTGGGGTTCATCGCATTGGCGGGTGTCTCGGCAGAGACTGGGGTGATCATGCTGATCTATCTTGACCACGCTTTGACAGACATCCGCGCCCGCTGTGCTGCTGAGGGGCAGGTGCTGACGCGCGCGGATCTGCGGGCCGCCATCATGTCCGGCGCGGTGGAGCGGGTGCGGCCGAAGATGATGACCGTCACCGCCATCATGGCCGGTTTGCTGCCGATTTTGTGGAGCACCGGCACCGGCTCAGAACTGATGCGCCGGATTGCCGTCCCCATGGTCGGCGGCATGGCGTCGTCTGCCGTGCTCACTCTGCTGGTGATCCCTGCGATCTATGCGGCAATCAAGGGATGGGATCTGCCAAAGCACCACTAAGGCAAAGGAAATGCCTCAACACACAACTACTCCGGCAATGCCTTCCCTGCGGTTTCCGGCCCGAACCAAATCGCACCGATTCCAACCACCAGGAACAGCGCAACGGTGGCTGCGGCCTGTGGGATAGACCCGAGGGAAGCGGCGAGAGCGCCTGCGATCAATGGCCCGGGAGCCGTCAGCAAGCGGGACATATTGTAGCAAAAACCGGCACCCGTGCCACGCATGCGGGTGGGAAAGAGTTCCGGCAGGTAGACTGAGAACGTGCCGTAGCCCGCGCCGGAGAAGAAGCCGAACAAGGGCAGCAGCCGCACCGCCTCATCTAGAGAGCGGCCGTCGCGGAAGATAAATTCAATCGCGGCCAAGGCACCGACGCAGAAAATGAAATAGGTCAGCTTTCGGCCAAGGCGGTCGCCGATCAACACCAGCACAAGGAAGCCCGCCACCGTGCCCAAATTAAGCGCAACGAAGCCGCGGCTGATTTCAAACGGAATATTCTTGGCACCTGCGGCCTCGGCCAAATGCGTCAGCCAGCCCGGCAACAAAGTCTGAGCGGCCCAACTGCCAACCATCATCGCCAGCGCGATGGTTACACCCACAGCGGTGTGCCATCGCACGCCTGGGGTAAATATCCCGGCAAACGTCGCCATCGAACTATCAACCCGCCCAGCTGACGCCGCTTCAAGCCGTGCAAGGCGGCGGGCTTCAAGCCAGCGCGGAGATTCCTGCAGATAGGCGCGGATGAACACCGTGCCGATGGCTGGCAGAAAACCGGCGGCGAGCACAAAGCGCCAGCCAATCGGCCCCAACAGAACATTCGCTCCGGCTGCCAGAAAATAACCGAAGGGGAAGGCCATTTGCATCAGATACAATGCGCGCGCGCGGGATTTGGTCGGCCACACCTCAGCCAATAGCGCCATTCCGGCTGCCCACTCGCCACCGATGCCGATACCAGCCAGGAACTGGCACACCGCCAATTGCTGCCAACTCTGCGCCAAGCCGCCGAGCGCCGTGAAGCCGGCATAGATCAGCATGGTCCAGATCATCGTCGTTTTGCGGCCAATCCGGTCGGCCACCACACCAAAGACCACCCCACCCAATCCCCAGCCGAAGATTTTGACGGCGACAATCAGTCCTCCCGTCTTCAGCACTGCCCCCGGCCCGGCTGCGCCCACCAGTTCGCGTAGGCTGGGAACCATAACCAGCGTGAAGAGATTGAGATCCATCGAATCGAACATCCAGCCAAGGAAGGTCGATAACAGCGCGAGCTTGGCAAAACGAGACATCGGTGCGGCACTTTGCTCGCCGAACGCTGAAAATTCAGCGCGGCATTGGTTGCAGGGCGGCTGATTGTTCGGCGCGCAAGTTTTCAGCAAGTTCGATCAGCAAAGCGTTAACCACCTTGCCATTCGCGTTGCGCGGCAGGCTGGGCACCCGCAGAAAATATTTTGGACTAGCTCCGCCCAGATGCGCCCAGCAATGTTGACCAAGGCTCGGTATATCAAGCGCCTTGTCCGACACGATGGCGGCCCAGGGCTCAGCCAAGCCAAAGGCATTGCGCACAGGAAAGGCAGCCGCCTCCTGAACATCGGCATGAGCGAGCAGAATTTCCTCAACCAGACGTGGGTTACTCTTCACGCCGCCGCTGTTGATGAACTCGCCCGTGCGACCGGCAATGCACAGCATGCCCTCATCTGTCACCGACCCGATATCGCCCGAGTAGAACCAACCATCCCGAAAGGTTTGCTGCGTCGATTCCGGATCGTCAAAATAATATGATGCATCGCCTGCCGTGCGGAAACGCAGAACGCCCTGGATGCCGGGGGGCAGCGGATTGTGGTCGTCATCGACGGCTTGCGCCTCGGCACCGGCCACCAGGCGACCAACGCAGAGCGAAACTTTTGACATATCCTCGAAGCGGCCATTGGCAATTAAGCTGGTCTCAGAGGCGCCGAAGGTGCTGACGATGTTGGCGCACACACGTCGTCGGGCGAAATCCCATAGCCGCACCGGCAATTGGCTGCCACCGACCACCACGCGCTCCAGACTGGGCAGTGGGCCCACCCCGTCCGGGATTTGGCTAATCATGTGCTGCAACCCCACCGGAGAGGTGACGATGCCGGTTACTTTATGGGCGAGTACCACTTCGACGATGCGTTCGCGGAAGCGCTCGCCGACCAACAACGACCCTCCCCCGCTGAGCGTGCCCAAGGCCACGCGCATGCCGAAATTACAGTCAAACCCCAAGGCACACAGAACGATGTCACGCCCTGGCATCGTGAGAATCTGCGTTTGGCTCGCGGCCATGCGCACGGCCATTTGGGCGTGGGTGACGGCCGGCGAGCGGGACCGTCCCGTGGTGCCGGAGGTGGCGAAGATACGGAAAATGAGGTCTGAATCGTCCGCCGTCGCGTATGCAGGGTCGGCTCCATCATCAGACAGCCATGACCAGTTCAGCGGGATTTGCCGCACCCCTTCCGGCATCGCATGCGTCTCACGTGGCAGCACGGCGGCGTAATGGTGGGGCGGTAGCGTATACTCGGTCGTTATCACCCCCGCACGCGCCAACCCCAGGGCGACGATGAGGCCGAAGCCTTCATCACGCCCAGTGATCTGCATCCCCACAATATCGCCCCGCTTCAGGCCGAGCGCGTGGGCGCGGTTGGCGCAGCGATCAATCTGCATGTCCAAGATGCGATAACTGATCGCATCCCCGCTGGCCTTCAGCAACGCGACCGCCTTCGGCTGCGTTTGGGCGTTATGACGGATCGGGTCGGTGATGTTCATGGGCGCCGAACCTGATGGGGTGCGCCGACAGATGCCTCAGCCAACGGGGGGTGCGGGCGTGGAGTGTGTTGCTTCGGATTGCTGGGCGATCATCTTTTCCGCCAGTTCCACCAGCACGTAGTTCATCACTTTGCCGTTCGGATTGCGCGGCAGGTTTTGCACTTGTAGGTAGCTTTTCGGCGCCGCCGCCCCCAACGCGGCCAGACAATGCTGGCTCAACGCCTGTGAGTCGATTGCCGTGTCGGCCACAATCGCAGCCCACGGTTCGGCCAGACCATACGCGCTGCGCACCGGGAAGGCTGCGGCTTCCTTCACCCCCGGGAACTTCAATAGGATTTCCTCAATCAATCGCGGGCTGATCTTGATACCGCCATTGTTGATAAACTCACTCGTTCGCCCGGCCACACACAGGATGCCGTCCGGTGTCACGCCGCCAATGTCGCCGGAATAGAACCAGCCATTGCGAAAGGTCTGTCGTGTTGCCTCCGGGTCGTCAAAATAGCCGACGGAATCACCCGCGGTGCGGAAGCGCAGAATGCCCAGACTGCCGGCGGGAAATGGCTGGTCGTTCTCATCGACGGCCTGCACCTCCACATCCGGCACCACATCGCCCACAGCTTGCGGGATGTCTGCCATTTCGTCGAAAAAGCCCATCGCGATCACGCTGGTTTCGGACGCACCGAACGTGACCACGATATCCGGGCACAGCCTGCGGCTGGCCGTCTCCCACAGCGGTGACGGCAATTGGCTGCCGCCGACCACCACCTGCTTGAGGCAAGCAAACGGGCCTACGCCTTCAGGGATTCTATTGACGATCGCCTGCAAATTGGCGGGCGAGGTGAAGATGGCGGTGACGTTTTGCGCCTCAAGCAGCTCCAGCATCTTCTCGCTATAATACTCACCCACCATCAGCGTGGCACCCGCGCCGAGCGTGGCAAGGGCGATGCGCATGCCGAAATTACCGTCCACCCCAATGGCACACAGAATCGTCGGGTGCCATGGCACATCGGTGATCGGTGCACGGGTTGCCGCCACCCGCGCGGCCATTTGCCGGTGCGTCACCGCCGGATAGCGAGAGCGGCCGGTGGTGCCAGAGGTGGAGAAAATGCGGAACAACTGATCCGAATCGTCCTCTGCCGCCTCCGCCTCTGTTAGCGGCACAATTTCTGCCGCCAGCCAAGACCAGTCGAGCGGGATGTGCCGAACGCCCTCAGGAGCCTGGAGATGCTCGCGCGGAATCACCGCAGTCAGGTGCTGTGCAGGCAGTGCCAACTCCGTGGTAACGATGCCTGCGCGCGCAAGGCCGAGTGCCACGATCAGGCCCAAACCTTCATCCATCCAGGAGATTCGCATGCCGACGATATCGCCGCGCTTGAGGCCAATCGCGCGGGCATGGGCGGCACAGCGGTCGATCTGCGTGTTGAAGGCACGATAGGTGATGCCGTCGCCCCGCATCCTCAGCAGCGCGATGGTGTCAGGCTGAATGGCGGCGATGTGGCGGATCGGATCGGTGATGTTCATGGGAGCCAGAAATGCAACCGGCCGCCATGACGCGGCCGGGCGTTAACGAAATCGATACAACGCGCGGCGCACGCGCCTCAAACGTTGGTCGCGTTTCTGCGTCGACGACGCAGCCCGGCCCCAGCCATCGCCGCCAGGGCTGCACCAAGCACCAGCGCCGAGCTCGGCTCCGGCACCGCGGTGCCACCGATCTCACTGCTGATGACGAAAATCGGAAACGTGTCCGACGGTAAAGCAGTGACGTAATTATAAAAATAATTATTACCGTAGTTTGATACCGGGCTGGCGATCGCCGCATTAGAACTTCCAAGTGGATACAAACTATTGATAGATCCGTTTGCACCTGATCCGGTCCATGTGAAGTTTCCATTGGCCAAACTGAGGCCATTAAGAATAACCGGAGGATAATTTACGAAGTTACTGGCAAGCAAGTCGGTGGTGCTATTGGCCAGCAGCACACCCGCAACACTATAAATCGGGGCGGCCATGCACGTGGCATCGCAGGAGATGTTCGAGGCAAACGATACGCTGCCCGCAGAAACGCCCGCATACCACGTGGCGGTGGGCAGGGCTGTATTCAGCGCCGCTTCTGCATTTGCAAACGTGTTGTAAGTCGCAATGTCCGTCGACGTGCCGACAATGCTGTCCACTGAAAAACCGGCAATGCGATAGATGGATCCGGTCGGCAAACTGGGCGCGGTGAAGTAGGCGTATGAGGTGTCTGCCATAGCGACGCTCGGAACGCCAAACCAAGCGACCAACCCACCGGCCAGTACGGAACCACTCAGATTGAATTTATACTGCATAGCTCCACCGCTCACTTTCGCCTAATTCACACCTGTGTATTCATTACATTACATTTCATTTAATTTGCAACCATCGACTGCCCCAACGAGGCAAAAATATCATTCAATGGTCATTATTGAGATATATAGTAATAATCTTGTTATGTTTATATAAAAATTGTGTATATCTATAACTTTCGTGCTGTATAATAACTATTATATTAAGATCTATTGCTCTAGTTTGGAAGTTTAATATTAATTATATTTTTTGCATATTTAACCGGGAAAATATTTAATTGTATATACATCACGAATGCAACCAGCCGCCATGAGGCGGCCAGACAGTAACGATATGGAGCCACCAGCCTGGGCACGCCCCGCAGAGGCTGGTCGCCTTGCCGCGCTGACGAAGCAGCACGGCCCGAAACTGAGCCGCTCCACGTTGACGTTCCATATCCCATGCTCACGCGGCAGCGACCCTCGGAACGCCGAAACAACACACGTTTAGAGCGCGAATTGCATGTCAGTCACATGTAAACTTCCCATCATCACAGTGCACTTGGTCACCCCCAAGCCAACGGGTTAGGGTGTCATTGGTCTATGAATTTGGCTACGCTCACAATTGCCCTCACGGCGTCATGTCAAGGTCATGAAGTTGGCACAATCAGTGCCCATATCTATCTGTGTCGGACGGAAGCTGGCAAAATCGCTCTCCACCGGACTGACCGCATACTGGAAATTTCGATGAAGCGCATCGTTCACACGGCACTCGCCGCTTCCTTCCTCCTCTCCTCCTTCGCCAGCGCGATGGCCCAGCCCTATCAGCAGGACCAACGCAGTGAAGAGCATCGGCGTGACGAGCCACGTCGAGAAGAACAGCATCGCCCCGAGCAGCGTGCCCCGGAATACCGCGCGCCAGAGCGCCGATATCAAGAAGTGCCGCAGCATCACGATTGGCGGCAAGGAGAGGCGATGCGGCGCGAGGATTGGGATCGCGGTCGTCGCTTCGATTACCGTGAATATGGCCTGCGTGAGCCGCCTTATGGGTATGAGTGGCGCGATATCGGTGGCGTGTTCATCCTGGGTGCCATCGCCACCGGCATCATCGGCAGCATCCTCATGCAGCCGCAATACTGAAGAGATCAGAACAGCGACATCTGCGTCTCGGCCAATGTTGCTTCGGCGGCCGGGGCGCGGAAATCGGTGCAGGTCAGATCTTGCCGCTCAGACAGCCCGAACTCCCGCGCCGCACGCGCGAATCTGCGCGCCAGCAAATCGGCATAGACACCGGTGCCGGTAAAGCGTTTGCCGAAGCGGGAATCACTCAGACCTCCGCCACGGGTTTCGCGAATCAACTCCAACACATGCCGCGCACGGTCGGGGAAGTGCTGATGCAGCCAATCCTCGAATATCTGCCGCAATTCATGCGGCAATCGCAGCAGAATATATCCCGCCGTCTTCGCCCCGGCCTTGGCTGCGGACTCTAAAATCCGCTCCATTTCCGCGTCGTTAAGGCCCGGGATCATCGGTGCCGCCAGAACACCGGTGGGAATCCCCGCTGCCGTCAACTGCTCGATGGCCTGCAAGCGCCGGAACGGCGTGGCCGCGCGGGGTTCCATGCGGCGTGCGAGTGTGGCGTCGAGCGTGGTGACGGAGATGTAGACCCGCACCAGATTGCGCCCGGCGAGTTCCTGAAGAATGTCGATATCGCGCAAAACGCCCGCGGATTTCGTCACGATGCTGACCGGATGGCTGAAGCGCTCCATCACCTCCAGCACCTCGCGCGTGAGCTTCATCGTGCGCTCAATCGGCTGATATGGATCAGTGTTTGAGCCCAAGGCCAAGGTGCGCGCCACATAGCCGGGCTTGCGCAATTCCTTTTCCAGCAACGAGGCAACGTCGGGCTTGTAGAGCAGCTTGGATTCAAAATCCAAACCCGGCGAATAGCCAAGATAGGCATGGCTCGGGCGGGCGTAGCAATACACACAGCCATGCTCACACCCGCGATACGGGTTCACCGCGCGATCAAACCCCACATCCGGGCTCTGGTTCCAAGCAATCGCGGTGCGGCTGGAATCGCGGATGGTGGTGGTGCGCAGTGGCGGCAGATCAGCCAGATCGGCGGTCAGAGTATCCCACCCATCATCGAAAACACTGGGCGTCTGCGTGTCGAAACGTGGCGGCGGGTTGAGCGTGGCGCCACGGCCACGGGCGGTAACAGCTAGGCGCGGATCGCGCGGCGGGGCCGTGAAGGGCGGCGCGCGACGGCCGCGACGGTCCGGAATTTCGGACTGATCGAAAGCCCGCAACTCATCAAAGTCGATTTCCCGCGCCAGATCGAAATCGTGATACGAGCGGATGGCTTCCTGCGCGCGCATGACGTTGATCTCCTTTTGTTCCTATGGCACGATGCCGATAGGAACGGAAAACGTCAAGAACAAATTAAGAACATTAACCGTTCCTGAGGAGAGGCTGGCGGGCGTTACACCTGCCACCGCGCCACCTTGAGATGCGCCCTTCACTCACCCTCTCAGCGGCCAAGGCCCGCGCATATCGCGCGATCAGCACGAGACACCTCAGGCTAAGCTATTCTTAAGTCGTATGTTTCCAGAGCATAACCTTTCGGCATTTTGATTCAATCCACCCCCAATATGCGCCGGACTATACGCCATTGCTCTGAATGGGTGTTTTCCGATGCTGCCGCCGCGGCTCGGTTGATCGCTAGTTTCCGGTCGAGAGCCGCACCACACCGCTCCGCATTTGCAGGGCGGCAAGGTGCGGCTCTTATAAAAGGAACACATCCATGCCCATGACCGACAAACATCCGGCTGTCGCCCCGCATCTCGCAGCAGCAGCGTCGCACGCTGCCGCCGCACATGTGCATCATGACGCCGCCCAGGCGCATGCCAATGGCAAAGCCGATGATGCCAAGAAGTGCGCAACGACCGCGCATGAGCACAGCGAAGCGGCCCAGAAGAAGACCGTCGAGGCGCACGCCGCTTCGCACAAGTAACTCCCAGACAGGCTGATGACCCGTGGTCGAGTCCGTCCCCCTGGCGGCAGCACGGATCATCGGCCTGTTTGCCGACTGGACTTGAAGGAATTTCACCATGGACAAAGATCGCATCGTCGGCAGCGCCAAACAGGCTGCTGGTGCCTTGAAGCAGGCAACTGGCCACGTCCTCGGCGACGCCAAGCTCGAAGCTGATGGCAAGGTAGAGGTCGCCGTCGGCAAATTGCAGAACGCCAAGGGCGGTCTGAAGGATTCGTTGAAGCGCTGAAGTGCTGCTCGGCCAATCATCGCAAGGAAATATCATGACCCGCTCAACACCCATTCTCACCGCAGCCGCCATCATGTTGGCTGCCCTCGGCACCGTCGCCCCCCTGCCGGCCTTCGCGCAAGGCGCGCCGCAGACAGTGACGCTGATGAAGATCGACCAGGCAACGCTCGCCACCGGCTACCGCACCTCCAAGGTGGTCGGCAGCTCGGTGCAGAACGAGGCCAACGAGACCATCGGCACCATCGACGACCTGATCGTCACCCCGACCGACCAAGTGCCCTTCGCAGTGCTCTCCGTCGGCGGATTTCTCGGCATGGGCACGCGCTATGTGGTGGTCCCGGCCAATGAGTTGAGCGTGGTGGACAAGCACATGCTGCTGCGCGGTGCCACCAAAGATTCCCTCAAGGCATTGCCCTCGTTTCAATACGCCTACTGACGCTAGCCGAACGCTACCCAGCCCCAATCGGCCGGTTGGCGTTTGAGCGCTCACTGCTTTCGGAGTACCCGCCATGAGTCTCGGCACAATTCTGCTTATTATTCTCATTCTGTTTCTGATCGGCGCCTTCCCGACCTGGCCGCATAGCAGCAACTGGGGATATTATCCCGCCAGCGGCATAGGCACCATCATCATCATTGTGGTGATTCTCATGCTTATTGGACGACTGTAGTCATTTTGAACATTTTCATTACATAAAATATTACAAAGTACACAATTCATTTTGTGATTTTTATTTTATCGCAAAATGAGGTTAATAGGAGGCTTAGATGAAATCCAAGCTGACCACACCACTGGCCGGAATTGGTTTGATATTTGCTTTGTATTCCCAAACGGCCTCTGCCGGCCTACTGGGAACAACGGCTGAAACGTTTGCCATTCTGGCCGGTGCCGCCATCACCAGCACGGGTGCCACGACAATCATTGGCAATGTTGGTTCGGCACCGACAAATACTGTGACCGGCTTCCCGCCTGCCACCATCTCGGGAGGCATCTTGACCAGCCTCCCGGTGACGGCGCAGGCGCAGGCTGATGCGCTGATCGCGTATAATTTTCTGTCCGGACAAACGCCGACGCAGATTTTGACCGGCACGAATCTGGGTGGGCTGACCCTGACTCCTGGCGTTTATCAATTTGCGTCGTCGGCTCAATTGACCGGAACGCTGACACTGGACGCGCTGAATCAAAACAACGCGGTGTTCATCTTCCAAATGGGGTCCACCCTGACGACGGCTGATTATTCCGCCGTCAACGTGATCAACAGCAATTCCAGCGATGGGATTTACTGGCAGGTGGGATCGTCGGCCACGCTGGGCAATTATTCGGTCTTGGATGGCAACATCCTCGCCAACACCAGCATCACGCTCGATTCCTCTGCACAAATCGATTGCGGTCGTGCATTGGGCGGGGTTGTTTCAACCAGCGGCGCGGTCACGATGGCAGGCACCAACAGTGTCAACAACACTGGCAGCGGCAGCTGTGCGGGCGGATATAGTGGTGGCTATCAAGCGGTTGCAGGCGGAACGTTTGAGCTGATTGGCGCATCGTCACCTGTTCCCGAACCGTCATCAATCGCGATGCTGGCGGTCGGCTTGCTCGGATTGGGATTTTATCGACGTGGGTGGCTTTCCCGCATCGTTGGCTGATCAATCGACGCACCACGATCAGGCGGCGCTCTGACCAGGGCGCTGCCTGATCGTGCGTCCGCCACACATGGCGTCAACACTCCCCCACCACAACAAACCGGGCACCCTTCGGCACCCGGTTGCACGCTCTGCACACTCCAACCCGTCAAGCCTTGCGCCACACCCAGCACTGGGCCCGACGATGCGGCTCGCCCGCGGCAAGCTCGGCCTCTGAAAATCCGACCGGAACGATGTCATTCACCGTCACGATCTCGTCGTCGTCATTGGACAACCCATTCCAGGCAGCAATAACCGGCTGCCAGATTTTGGCTTCCGCCACCTCACGCTCCAATCTGACGCGCTCGAACATGACCGGCTCCTGTTGACTGATGATCTTGGTAGCCAGGAGAGCCTAGAGGCGGAGCATACCCGCAGACAGAATCGGGAAATACGTAATTTGATATGGGTGAATCCCGAGCCTCCCAAGGCGGATTATTTCAATTCTATCCTGATGTTCCAATGATTGACCGGATTTGGAACACACCGATGCAATCCAAACTGCTAGCAGACCCAGTGCCGGATTTGGGAGTGAGCGAGCAGTACATTCTGACATCGGAGCAGTTGGGTCTGGAGCGCAGCAGTTTTGCCGAGCAAGCCGCAACGGATTTTCAGCCAGCATGGTTCACTGCCCACAACCATTTCATGGATCGCCTGCTGCAAAAATGGCGCGATGAGCGTGTGCTCTACCGGGCTTTCGGCGCTTCATGACCTCAATTCCTGACACACTCACCGCCGGAGCACCGGCCCGGGTGAAGGTCGAGATGACCGGCACGGGAACAATCCTCTCCTTTGCCGGGGCGCTTGATGCTGTCGGCATTACGCCGCTCTGGGGCCGTGTGCAGCATGCAGCCTCCAACGTGGCGTCGAACGCGGCAGCCAGCACCATTTCGGCGCTGACCATCGATTTGGCCGGAGTGACCAGTTGCGACACGGCGGGTGCGGCAATGCTGTTGCAAGCTGAGCGCAACCATGCCGGTCCTGTCACCTTCAGAGGGGCGGCGGAGGCGGTGGAGAGCATGCTAGCCCGCGTTCGCCCGGCAGCCCTATTGCCACCGCCGCCGCCCGCCGCCCATCCCAATTGGCAGACGGTCATGAATAGTACGCGCGACGCGGCCAGTGGCGGATTTATTGCCCTGGGCGAGGTGGCAACCGCATTGGTGCGATTGCCGGGAAGGGCGCGGATGTTGCGCATCGGCGACCTGCTGCGCGCGCTGGATGAGACCGGCATGCAGGCGATTCCACTTGTGCTGCTGTTGGGTACATTGATCGGGCTCATCCTTGCCTTTCAATCTCTGATGCCGATGCGCCGCTTTGGGGCTGATATTTATGTCGCCAATCTGGTCGCTCTCGGATTGGTGCGCGAATTGGGACCGTTGCTGACCGCCGTCGTGCTGGCCGGACGCAGCGGCTCAGCCTTCGCTGCAGAGATCGGCACGATGAAGGTTGATCAGGAACTCGACGCTCTGGCCGCAATGGGGGTGGACAGCATCACCATGCTCGTCCTGCCGCGTCTGCTGGCGGCGGTGCTGGTGATGCCGGTGATGACGGTCATGATGGAAATCGCCGGGTTGCTGGGAATGACCTTGGTCTTGGCCAGCAACGGGATTCCGCCGGTGACGGTGATGCATCAAGTGGCCTTGGCGGTGGCTCCGCTCGACTTTTTGGGCGGATTGTTCAAGGCGGTGCTGTTCGGTGGCGTGGTTGCCATTATCGGCTGCCGGGCCGGGCTTGCCACCGGAGTTGGACCGCGTGCGGTTGGGCGCTCTGCCACCTCGGCTGTGGTGGGTGGTATCGTGGCCACCATCGCGCTCGACGGATTATTGGCGCTGCTGTTCTACCGGCTGGGGATTTAGACGATGGCGGGGATCGTCATCGTCGATGGAGTCAGCCAGCGTTTCGGTGCGCATGAAATCTATGCCGACGTGTCGTTCGAGGTGCAAAGCGGCGAGATTTTCGCCATTCTCGGCGGCTCAGGCTGCGGCAAATCCACCTTGCAACACCAGATGACCGGCCTGCTGCCGCCCAGTTCCGGCACGATCCGCGTGCTCGGCCACGACATGTATGGACCACCCAGCGAAGTGCTGACCCAGATTGGCGTGATGTTCCAATCCGGTGCGCTGTTCGGTTCGATGAGCCTGCTGCAAAACGTTATGCTGCCGCTGGAAATGCACAGCGATCTCGCCCCGGAAGCCCGGGCGGAGATTGCGCGGGTCAAACTCGGCCTGGTCGGGCTGGCCGACGCGGCCTCGCTGCTCCCGGCTGAGATTTCCGGCGGCATGACCAAACGGGCGGCGATTGCCCGCGCAATGGCACTCGATCCACCGCTGTTGTTTCTTGACGAACCCTCAGCCGGACTTGATCCCATCACAGCCGCAGGCCTTGACCAACTGATTGTCGGTCTGCGGGACGAGTTGGGGATCACCGTGGTGCTGGTGACGCATGATCTGGCCTCGATCCTAGCCATCGCGGATCGCTGCCTGATGCTGGACATGGCCAAAGCAGGTGTAATTGCGCAGGGCGATCCACGCCAACTGCGCGATCATGACCCTAACCCGGTCGTGCATGCCTTCTTCCACCGCGAAGTGATGCCCGTATGAGCGCGATCACCGACAAGGCCGCCTTCCTTCGGGTGGGCGCTTTGTTGATGGCTGGCGTGGTGGCGATTATCGCGATGCTGTTGTTCCTCAGCCGCGATCAGGTGCGCGACGGGCGGAAATTCGAGAGCTATTTCCAGGATTCCGTGCAGGGACTCGATGTCGGAGCCCCAGTGAAGTTCCGTGGCGTCAGCCTGGGGCAGGTCACGCAAATCGGGTTGGTCAGCGCCTTATATCCCGACGCCGTACCCATTGATCCCGACACCAACGCCAATCAGCGAAATCTGCAAATGGTGGTGGTCCGCTACACCATTGACCTGAAAAAGGCCGGCAAAGTGCCCGACCCGGATCGCTCCAGCCAACTCGGCCTGCGCGCCCGCGTGGCCAGTGCGGGCATTACCGGGATTTCCTATATCGAGTTGGATTTCGTCGATGCTAAGCAATTCCCAGTCGGCTTAGTGCCATGGACTCCACAGGATGCGCTGCTGCCCTCAATGCCCAGCACCATCACCCAGGTGCAGGATGCCGGAGAGGCGCTGCTGGCCAAATTGCAGGCGCTCGATCTGAAACAGTTAACCGACAACCTCGACCGGCTGACCGTCACGGCGCAATTGGTGTTTGACGACCTGGATGGCGCAATCACGCAGACTGATCTGCCTGGGCTCAGCACCGAGTTGCGGGCGATGTCGGCCTCGGTGCGCGGCGTGGTGCAAAGCAGGCCCACACAGGAGATGCTCGCCGCCACCCATGACGCCGCCTTAAGGCTGCCCAGGCTGGTCGACCAGTTGCAACAGACCACCGCCCACACCGATGACGGCTTGGCCGACTTGCAACAACGCCTTGCCCCGCTGATGCGTGACATTGCGGTGATCGCCGCCAATCTGCGCCAGACCAGCGAAGCGCTGCGCGCAGACCCAGCCTCAGTGCTGCTCGGCGCACCGCCGCCAAGAAGCGGACCATAGTGACCGCCGTGCCCATCGCCAGACGTGCCGCATTAATCGCCCTGCTCGGCGGCGGATTACAAGGCTGTGGCTTGTCCGAGCGCCCATATGTCCGGCTGCGGCGCTGGCCGATGCAGATTGCGCGCCCGCGCTCCCTGCCACTTTTGCCCGGCGGCAGGATCATTGAAATGCGACCGCTCTCCGCCGGTCCCGGAATGGAGAGTGACGAGTTGCAAGCCCTGCAACCGGATCACAGTCTGGCCCAGCAATTCTACGAACGCTGGGTCGGCCCGCCCGCCGATGGGGTGGAGGGAGCCCTTCGGCTGTGGCTGTTGCAAAGCGGGCGCTTCGGCGGCGTGGTGAGCCCGGGCAGTCGGGCGCATGCCGATGTAGCGCTGGAAGGCGAACTGACCATGCTGGTGAGCAACATGCCCGCACACATCGCGCAGGCAGCGATGGCACTGACGTTCATTGACTTGCGCCAACCCGCGCGGCCGGTCTTACTCCAATGCGTTCTGACAGCCACCGCGCCGCTTCCCGACACCACACCCTCAGCCCAGGTCCAGGCGCAATTATCGGCACTGGCGGCAGTGTTCGCGCAGGTCGAAGACGTAGTGCCGCAGTGATGCACGCCATAATTTCAGCAAGAAATTCAGCATCTCACGCCCAATTTTCTGGGTAGTTTCCGACTCTATCTGCCATTCACACCGGACGGATAATGTCACGCTCCACGACCAAACGGGGCCCGACATGAAAACCACCGATGCCGCAATTGGCGTCTTCGCTGACCACACTGCGGCGGAAGCAGCCATCAAAACGCTAACCCATGCGGGGTTTGCGATGAAGCAGCTCAGTGTGATCGGCAAGGGCTACCACACAGAAGAACAGGTCATCGGTTTCTACAATATCGGTGATCGGATGAAGTTCTGGGGCTCACGCGGGGCTTTCTGGGGTGGGTTGTGGGGGCTGTTCTTTGGCGGCGTGTTTCTGACAGTACCGATCATCGGTCATGTCGTGGTCCTCGGCTATCTGGCAGCCGCAGTCATCTCTGCGGTTGAGGGCGCTGTCATCGTCGGCGGACTGAGTGCGTTCGGCGCGGCATTGGCCAGCATCGGCGTGCCAAAGGACAGCGTGATTGCCTATGAAACCGCGCTGGCCGCCGATGGCTTCCTGGTTGTGGTGCACGGCGACGCTGCCGAAGTCCGGCGTGCCAAGGAAATTCTCGGCACCAGCAACGCGACGGACGTGAAACTCCATTCGCACAGCGCCACCGAAACCGTCGCAACGCTTTAATATCGTGACTTGAGATAGGAAAATAATCGTGATTAACTTCAAGAATTCATTGCTGGCTGCGACGATGCTGCTGGCAGTCCCGCAATTGGTGCAAGCGCAGCCGATCGACGGCATCTATATCGGCGGCGGTGGCGGCCTCAACTATCTACAGAATGAGCACATCAAAGCTGGATCGTTGCCGATTCCGCTTGGTGGCGTTCAGACCAGCTATCAGCCGGGCTGGGTCGGCCTGGGCAGCATCGGCTATGGCTTCGGCAACGGCTTCCGCGTTGAGGTGGAGGGTAATTACCGCACCGATCATCTGCGCAGCAACGCACAGACACACGCCACTTCCTCAAGCTCCGAGGAAAAATACGGTGCAATGTTCAATGCGCTGTATGATTTCAATACGGTTGGTCTCGGCATGGATAGCTTCGGGGTCAGCCCGTATCTCGGCCTGGGTGCCGGTTGGGTGCACAACAAGTGGAACACCACAACCATTCAGGACGCGGGCGGACAAGTCCACATCAATAGCGGCCTGGACAGCGCAGCCTATCAAGGCATCGCCGGACTGGCCTTCCCGATCACCGCAATGCCTGGATTGGCGCTCACGGCCGAATATCGTCTGATCGACACACCGGGGAGCCGCAAATATGATTCGCTCTTCACCATCGGTGGCGTCAGCTCGTCCAGCCAGACCAAGGCGAATTCCGATCTGAATCAGTCCGTACTGATCGGATTACGCTACGCTCTGAACACCCCGGCAGCCCCGGCCCCCACGGCCGCACCGCCGCCGCCGGTGATGTCGGCCACGCCCGCCGCCTCGCCGACGCCATCGCGCTCGTATCTGGTGTTCTTTGATTGGGATCGCGCCGATTTGTCGGTGCGTGCGACACAGATCATCGCCGATGCGGCACAGAATGCGACCAAGGTGCAATACACCAAGATCGATGTTCAGGGCCACGCCGATCTCACCGGCTCGCACGAATATAACCAGGGTCTGTCGCTGCGTCGTGCCAACGCTGTTGCAGTATTGTTGGTCAAGGACGGCGTGCCAGAGACGGCCATCGTCATCACGGCCCTTGGCGATACCCAGCCGCTGATCCCCACAGCACAGGGCGTGCGCGAGCCGCAGAACCGTCGCGTTGAGATCATGATCCGCTAAAGCCTGACGCCTTGACGTAAATTCGTAGGGCGGAAGAGCGCAGCATCATCCGCCGTTGCCCAACTTTTAGGACAATGGCGGATAACGGCTTCGCCTCTTCCGCCCTACTTCTTTCTATCGTTTGGGCAAGGGCGCTCCCGGAGTGCAGACCATGCGTCGCCATGTCTATGTTCTGATCGCGCTTGTGGTGGTCCTGGCGGTCAGCGTGCTGCCAATTTGGCCGCACAGCGCCGAATGGGGCTACATTCCCAGCACCGGCTTCGGACTGCTCTTTCTGGTTATGATGCTGCTGTTGTTGCTGGGATGGCTGTAGGTGAGGCGCTGGCTTCCCTTCACCTGGATCGCCGCCACACGCTTTTTGCGTGAAGGCCGGATGCAGACGATGTTTATCATCAGCGGCATCGCCATCGGCGTCGGCGTGATTGTATTCATGTCCGCCCTGCTGACCGGATTGCAGGCCAATTTCATCAAGCGTGTGCTGACCTCGCAGGCGCAAATCCAGCTCATCCCACCCGACCAGATCGCCCGCCCCTTGCGGCAGGACAGCGGCGTGATCGAATTGTCCACCGTCCAACGCCCGAGTCAGCGTGTGGTCTCCATCGACCAATGGCCGAAAATCCGGGATCGTATGCTGGCGATGCCGGAAGTCACCGGGGTTTCCCCCACCATGGCAGGCTCGGCTCTGGCGGTGCGCGGCGCGGCGAGCCGGTCGATTTCAATCTCGGGCGTTGATCCGGAAACCTATTTCAAGATCGTCCACGTGCCGGACTACATCGTGGCAGGCGTGCCCCGGCTGACCAATCAGGACATCATTGTCGGCACCCAATTGGCCGTCGATCTGGGCGCCACCATCGGCGACAAGCTCAACATCGTGGCTGCAACCGGCACGACCGTGGTGTTGACCATCACTGGCATCGTCGATCTCGGCAGCAAGGGAGCCAATGAGCGCGCCGCCTATGTGGCGCTGCGCACCGCGCAATCGCTGATGGGGGTGATCGGAGGCGTGACGACGATCGATATGACCGTCAGCGATATCTATGGTGCCGAGAAATTGGCCAAGCAAATCCAATCGTCCAACAACGTCCAGGCCGATAGCTGGATTGCCACCAACGCGCAGTTTTTCACCGCCGTGCAGGCACAGCAGACCTCCAACACAATGATCCGCCTATTCGTCGCCCTCTCGGTGGCCTTCGGCATCGCAGCGGTTTTGGTCGTCTCGGTGATTCAGCGTTCGCGCGATATCGGCATTCTGCGCGCCATGGGCGGTAGCAGGCGGCAGGTGTTGCTGGTGTTTCTCATTCAGGGTGGCTTGCTTGGCTTCGTCGGCGCAATCGTGGGCGCGGCGGTGGGCACAGTCGGGCTCTACTATCTGCATGACGCCCTGCGCGAGCCAGATGGCAGCGAGTTGTTCCCGCTGATGCTGGAGCAGAGCATGTATATCTCCACCATCGCGCTGGCCACGCTGACCGGCGTGCTGGCCGCCGCCGCCCCTGCCCTTCGCGCGGCGAGCCTCGATCCGGTGGAGGCCATCCGTGGCTGAAGAAGTCCTGCGCCTCGAACACGTGTGCAAATCCTATAATCAGGGCGAGCCCTCCGAGGTTGAGGTGCTGCACGACATCAATTTGGCGCTCAACCAGGGCGAATTCCTCGCCCTCATCGGCCCCTCCGGCTCGGGCAAGAGTACCATGCTCAACATCATCGGCCTGCTCGACAAACCAAGCGCGGGCGAGTTGATCATCAAAGGCGAGAACACGTCACAACTTAACGATGCCGAGCTGACCGCGCTGCGGGCCCACACCATCGGTTTCGTCTTTCAAGAGCACCATCTGATCTCCGCCTTCACCGCACTGGAGAACGTGGAGATGCCAATGCTGGTGGCCCGTGGCTTTCCGGGGGCCGACATCACCGCGCGGGCGCAGGAATTGATGCGCAAGGTCGGGCTAGAGGATGTGCAGAACAACATGGCCGCCAACATGTCCGGCGGCCAACAACAGCGCGTGGCGATTGCCCGCGCCTTGGCGATGCACCCCGCTTTGGTGTTGGCCGATGAGCCGACCGGCAACCTGGACACCAAATCGGCCGACAGCGTGTTCGAATTGATGCGCAGCGTGAACCGCGAACTGGGCACCAGCTTCCTCGTTGTCACCCACAATATGGACCTCGCCAAACGCTGCGACCGCATCATCGAAGTCATCGATGGGCAATTGGTGCGCTGAGCGGGTGGGCTTGGGTAGTTTCCGACGCTGCCGCTGACGGTTCAGTGCCGCCTATGACTCCCGTAACGACACGGATAAGGGGCTCCATCATGCTGCGGGTTGCATCATCGCTCATCGGTTACGACGTTGAAGCCTCGGATGGCGACGCGGGCAGCGTGCATGACATCTTATTTGATGACATCACCTGGAAAATCCGGTGGCTGGTGATCGACACAGGCGGCTGGCTCAGTGGACGCCGCGTGCTTATTCACCCATCAGCGGTCAGCCCGTTGAATCTCGAAAGCAGCAGACTGCAGGTCAATCTGTCGCGTCTGGCCATCTCTGAAGCCCCCGGCAGCCTGTTGGACCGCCCAGTGTCGCAGCAACAGGAGAAGAGCCTGTATGATTATTACGACTGGGACCCTGCCTGGGGCGGCAGCTATTTCGGCCAGGGCACGATGGTCGCCGATCTCGAACCGGTGATGTATTTCGACCAAGACACGGTGCGCGGCGCTGCCGGTAACGGCTTTCACCTCGAAGCCGGCGACCCACATCTGCGCAGTCTGTCTGAGGTGAAAGGCTATCACGTCCATGCCAATGACGGCGATATCGGCCATGTACAGGACGTGCTGCTCGATGATGCTAAATGGCTGATCCTCTACGTCATCATCGATACAAAAAATTGGTGGGTCGGCCAGCATGTGCTGATCTCGCCTTATGCGGTGACGCATCTCGAATATCCCGATCAGAAAATCCGGGTAGACACGACGATGGCCAAAATCCGCTCAAGCCCGCCGTGGAAGCCGGAAGAGCTGATCGACGAGCTTTATCAAGCCAAATTACACCACCATTACAATTGGCCAAAATATTGATCTATTTTGCAGCTCCTCATGAGTATTTTCCGCCGCTGCACTAAGTCAATCACTTCGCCTACGATCTCAACTGCCAAGACCAGACAGAATTCAGCGCTACCCGCAGGATGACAGTCCGTGTCGCAAACTAAAGACAGGAATTTTCTAATGAACATCCGCAATATTCTTCTGGCGACCTGCATCGCTTCCGCCTCGTTGGGTGCAATGGCGCTGCCGCAGATTGCCCATGCCGCAACCGTGGCTGACCTGAATCAGGATTCCGATCAGGCGATTAAAATGCTGATCAACAGCAATCCGACGGCAGCCGCCGTGGCGAAGAGCGCCCGCGCCATTCTGGTCTTCCCGAGCATCGTCAAAGCCGGATTGATCTTCGGCGGTGCCTATGGCGAAGGCGAGTTGAAGCAGGGTTCCACGGTTGATGGGTATTACAACTCCTTCACCGGCTCATGGGGCTTGCAGGCCGGTGCGCAGTCATATGGCTATGTCGTGTTTCTGATGAACGACAAGGCGATGAAGTACATCCATGAATCTCATGGCTGGGAAATCGGCGTCGGGCCGACGGTGGTTCTGGTTGATCAAGGTGTTGCCAAGAACCTGTCCAGCACCACGCTGCAGAGCGATGCTTATGCCTTCATCTTCGATCAGAAGGGGCTGATGGCCGGTGTCAGCATTGAGGGCACCAAGATCAGCCACATCAAAACCCCCTGATCCCGTTAGGGTTTTGAACCAATGGCAAGCCCGCGTCGCACAGCATGCAGCGCGGGCTTGTTTATGTCCGGCCATATCTTGAGCCAAAGGCTGCCGCATGACTGCCGACACCCATCCTGTTGTGCCCGCGACCGCGCCCCCGCTTCCGCCCTCCCCGACAGGCCGCGCAACCGCCGCGATGCGACATTTCGGCAGCGCAGTCTGGGGGCATGCTTGGCTGATCGGGGGCGTGGCTGTGGTGGTCGCTCTTGGATATTGGCAAGGCGTGCCGATGTTGTTCGGGCCGCAGATTGCCGCCGACACAGTATCGCGCGGTGACGTGATCGAAACCGTCGTGGCCACCGGCAGCGTGCAAACGCCCTATCGCGTGCAGATTCAAAGCCAAATTACCGGCACCGTCGCCGCCGTGGCGGTTGATGAGGGCCAGCGTGTCACCAAGGGGCAATTGCTGATCTCGCTGGAAAACAGCGAACTCACAGGTGCTTTTGTCCAAGCGCAGGGGGCAGTGGCGCAAGCTGAGGCGCATATCCGCCAGCTTGCCGAATTGACGCTGCCCTCGGCGCGGGAAGCGTTGGCGCAAGCAAAAGCCACTCAGCTCAATGCACAAAAAACATTCAATCGTGCGGCCAATCTGGTGCGTAGCGGCGATGAGACCCGCGTGGTGCTTGATGCGGCGCGGCGTGACCTTGATCTGGCCAACGCCGATATCCGCACCTATGGCCTGCAGATCTTCACCTCCAGCCCCGGCGGCAGCGACTATGTGACCGGGCAGACTCAGCTTGATCAGGCCCGCGCAAGCCTCAATAGCGCCAGTTCACGCCTCGCCTATGCCTCCATCACCGCCCCCCGCAGCGGGGTGCTGATTGCACGCAATGTTGAGAATGGTGCGGTTGTGGCGCCCGGCACGCCGCTGCTCGCCTTGGCACCGGACGGGCAGGTGCAATTGCTCCTGGCCATCGATGAACGCAATCTGGGCATGCTGGCACTGGACCAGACCGCAATCGCCTCCGCCGACGCCTATGCCGACCAGAAATTCGCGGCCGCAGTCTCCTACATCAATCCCGGCGTCGATATCACCAAGGCGTCGGTGGCGGTGAAGCTTAATGTCACTGCGCCCCCGGATTACCTGCGGCAGGACATGACGGTTTCGGTCGATATCGATGTGGGCGAAAGCAAGAATGCGCTGCTGCTACCGAGCCGCTCGGTGAATGATCAACTGACCAAGGCGCCCTGGGTGATGCTGGTCAAGGGTGGTCGCGCCATCCATCAGGCCGTCGAGATCGGCCTCAAAAACAGCGCCCAGGTGGAAATTCAACAAGGTGTGGCCGAAGGCGACCTGGTGATCCCCTCCAGCGCTGGGGTGGTGGTCGGCGGACGGGTAAGGGCGATGGTGGCGAAAACTGAACCCAAAACATAACATTGCAGAAAATTGAGTATTTTCCGATAATTGCGCCACAATAATTAAAATACATACATTGACCATGAAATATTAATCATGGAGATAGCAATGTTAAATTCTAAAACTGCACTGCCTCGCTTGATTGCTTTTGGCGCATTGGCGTTGCTTGGAGCTTGTGCGCCGATGTATTCCCATCGCACCGCCGAAGCCGTGCCGGCATCGAACCCGCCGCCAGTGCCCCCTGGTCCGCATGCGATCTGGTATCATGTCGCCTTCAACACCGGCAGCTTCGCCATCGATGCAAACAGCCAAGCCGTGGTCAGCAGCGTGGTGACGTATCTGGTGCAAAATCCCAATGCCGAGGCGACGATCATCGGCAAGACCGATACGGTCGGCAGCCAAGCCTACAACATGCACCTGTCGCATCAGCGTGCCGATGCCGTGCGCAATGCCCTGGTCTATGACGGTAAGATTGCCGCCGAACGGGTGGAGACGCGCTGGACGGGTGAGACCCGCCAGGCCGTCGCGACGGCCGACGATACGGCTGAAACCGCCAATCGCGTTGTCGATATCGCCATCCACTGACCCAGCGACCTGCTGTTCGGATATGGAGGCTATTGTGAAAATTCGACTGTTTATTGCCCTCGCACTCACCTTGCTATCGGTTTCTGCCTGCGTGGTTGAGCCGATAGGGGACGGTCATCGCGGCCGTGGCGACGGTTGGGGCGGCCATGAGGATGGCCGTCGTGTGTGGCGGTGATATCGCCGTTTCTCTTTCGGAGTTCCTGACATGAAAATTACTATGCTCGCCTTGGCTCTTCCTCTGTTGCTCGCCGGTTGTTTGAGCTTCAGCGACACCAAACCCGGAAAAACCACTGTCGTCGTCGCACCCGCTGGCGGCACCACCGTGCTGGCACCGGGTACCACCGTGGTGTGCACCAACGGTCGCTCCCCGCCCTGCTGAATTGGCCATCGGTGCTGGGGGGCTACCCCAGCACCACGCGCACCACGTGAACGCCGCTTTCCTGCATCAGCGGGATCAGTGCCGCGCCACCTTCCAGCGCCACCCCATCGAGTTCCACCAGACTGACGCCACGGCAGACATTGCGGGGGTTTTCCACCGTGATGTCATAGCGTGCCGCGTGGTAGCGGAACGAGAGCGCAAAGCCCGGCCAGGCCTTCGGAATGCAGGGATCCATCCGCAGCGCCTTGCCCTGCACCTGAAATCCCAAGATCGATTCCAGCCCAGCGCGATACATCCAACCGGCCGAGCCGGTGTACCACGTCCAGCCGCCCCGTCCGACATGCGGTTCCACTGAATAGACATCCGCACAGACCACGTAAGGCTCCACCCGATAGCGCTGCACAGCCTCCGGCGTGGCGGCATGCTGGATTGGGTTGAGCAGCGCGAAAAATTCATGCGCCTTGTCGCCATCGCCCATCATGGCGACGGCCATCACCGACCACAGCGCCGCATGCGTGTATTGCCCGCCGTTTTCCCGAATGCCAGGCGGATAGCCTTTGATGTAGCCGGGATCGTGCGCGGTGTTGTCGAAAGGCGGCGTGAATAGCAGCATCAAGGCGTCATCGCGCCGCACCAGATACTGCTCCATCGCCGCCATCACCGCGCGGGCGCGCACCGGATCACCGGCACCGGAGAGCACGCTCCAGGATTGAGCAATCGAATCAATGCGGCATTCAGCATCGGCCGCCGTGCCAAGCGGTGTGCCGTCATCATAGAAGGCCCGGCGATACCAGGCACCGTCCCACCCCTCACCTTCCAACGCGGTGGCCAGCAACGCCGCATGCGCACGCCAAAGTGTGGCACGCGGCAGGCTGTTACGGGCAGCGGAGAGGGCGGCGAAGCGCGTCAATGCAGCATGCAAAAACCAGCCGAGCCAAACACTCTCACCGCGCCCCTCAACGCCGACGCGGTTGAAGCCGTCATTCCAATCCCCTGATCCGATCAGCGGCAGCCCATGCACGCCAACAGCCAAACTCTGATCCAACGCCAGCGCGCAATGTTCGAACAGCGAGGCTTGCTGGCTGGAGAGCGTCGGCTCGAAATACTGATCGCTCTCGCCGGGCCGTAAGATTGGCCCTTCCAGAAACGGCACCATCTCATCAAGCACCGCAAGGTCGCCAGTGGTGGTGATGTAATGACCGACGACGAAGGGCAGCCAGACGCGATCATCAGAAACCCGTGTGCGCACACCCTTACCGGATTTTGGCAGCCACCAATGCTGCACATCACCTTCGATGAATTGCCGTGCCGCCGCCCGCAAAAGATGCGCCCGCGCCTCCGCCGGACGGGCAACGCACAGTGCCAAGCAATCCTGCAACTGATCGCGAAACCCATAGGCGCCGCTTGCCTGATAGAATCCGGCACGCGCCCAAACCCGACAGGCGAGCGTCTGGTAGAGGAGCCAGCGATTGAGCAGGATATCCATCGCCCGATCCGGCGTATGCACCGTCACGCCGCCCAGTGTGTCGTCCCAGAATTGCCGCACCGATTGCAACACCGCATCCGGATCCGTGCAGCGATAGGTCTCGATCAGCGTGCGCGCAGCCTCCTCACTTTCCGCCTCACCGAGCAGGAATGTCGTGCTTTGGCTGGCATTGGGGGCAATCTTGAGACGGGTCTGCATGGCGGCACAGGGATCGAGCCCCGCACCGACCAATTTCGACAAATCCGCCGAACCACTCAATGCAACCGGGCGACCAAGTGTGCCATTGCGGCCAAGAAATTCGCGGCGATCAGCGGTCCAAGATTGCTGCTCGCCTGACAAATCAGCGAAAGCGACCCGCTCGCCGTAATCATCACCCCAGCGGTTGCGCGCCAGCATCGCTCCGGTCTGTGTGTCGATGGCGGTGACGATGCGTCCGGCAGACACCGCACGGGAGACCCCCAGCACCCATTCCACATAGCATGTCACCGAAATGCGACGCGGACGGGCAGACAGATTGGTGATCGTCAGGCGCGAGATCTTGATGCTGTCGGCCAGCGGCATCGTTTGCAGCAAGGTGAGCGCGATGCCGTGCGAACTGTGCGAGAAGATGGTGTAGCCTTGGCCAAAGCGGGCCTGATAGATCGCCCCTGGCACGCGGATCGGCAGCGCGGTGACGGTCCATATTTCGCCGCTGTCATCGTCGCGCAGGTAGATCACCTCGCCCGGAGCATCGCTCACCGGATCGTTTGACCAGGGGGTTAACATGTTCTGCTGGCTGTTGCTCGCCCATGTCATCCCGCTGCCATCGGCCGAGCTGTGAAAGCCGAAATCACGATTGGCGATCACGTTGATCCAGGGCGCGGGCGTGGGATGGCCGTCTTCAAGTATGACGAGATATTCCCGACCTTCGGCCGAAAACCCACCAATGCCATTGTCGAATTCCAAATTCGGGCGGGATGACGGCGCGGGCAGCAAAGGCGGAGACCGGCGCGGCGGGGTTGGTGGCGTGCGCGGCGGCGGTTCCGGGGCGCGTGCGAGTTGCTCGGCCAGACTGCCGCGATAGCCAAACAGCACCACCCGCGCGCTGGCCTGTAACAAAAGCTGAACCTCGTTGGGCACCAGATCAGCTTGCAAGACGAACACTGAACCCTGGCCTGCACGCCCCTCCACCCGCAACCGGGCACGGTCGGTTCCCACCAGCGCATGCAGCGCATCCTGCAAGGCCTGCACATAGGAGCTGCGATGCTGGTTGATGATCACCAGATCGACCTGCAGCTGCTTCATTTTCCAATAGTCAAAAGCCAGCAAAACTTGCCGCACCAAAGGCAGATCGGTGACGTGATCGACTTGCAGCAGCAGAATCGGCAGGTCGCCGGAGATCCCCAATTGCCAGAGCAACGACGCAGGCCCGCTATTGCGGGCGATCTGGGCCGATGAGGGGCGCAATGCCAGATCGGGATAGAGAATCCGGTTGGCCAGACGCTGAAACAGGTCGGCGTCGTCAAAGCCGATGCCGAGATGACGCAACTGTACCTGCGCCTGTGTCCAGGCCAGCGTGATGGCGCGGTCGAACGCCATCAGGTTACGATGGCGGTCGATCAGGTCAAGCAGCGCAGGTCGAGATGATGCAACAAGGGTCCAGAATGCCACACGGGCGGTGGCATGCGGCTTGATTCGCACTTGCACGCGCAGGCTGAAAATCGGGTCAAGCACCGGCCCCACACTGCCGCTCAACGCCCGCCCATCCAGGGCCGCCGGAGCACGCAGGGTGCGGCCACGTCCCAGGAAGCGGGCGCGATCGGTTTCGTATTGCAGCGCGCCCACGCTGTCGCCCTCAACGACGGCCAAATGCGCCACCCAAACCGCCTCATCACCCGGACTGCGCAGCCGCCGTGAGGCGACCAACGCACCGATCTGCGGCAGGAATTCGGTCTGCACGAACAACTTAAAGAACGCCGGATGCGCCGCATCATCCGCCGACGGTGCCAACACGATTTCGGCATAGGAGGTCAGTTCGATGGTGCGGGTCTGGCTGCCATGGTTGGTGACGGAGACCAGCCGCACCTCCGCATCGTCCTCGGACGAAATCGCCACTTCCAGCATGGTGGCAACGTCGCCATCGCGGCGGGAGATCTCGGCGCGGCCTTCGGAGAACACCGCCTCATAGCTCTTCGCCTCCACCCCGGTCGGCTGATACCCGGCGGACCAGGTTTGCCCGGTGAAAAGATCCCGCAGGAAGACGTAGCTGCCCCAGGGATCGCATGTCGCATCTTCCTTCCAGCGCGTCACCGCCAGATCACGCCAGCGGCTATAGCCGGAGCCTGCGGCAGTGAGCATCACCGTGTAGCGGCCATTGGAAAGCAATTGGGTGGCCGGGTTGAAGCTGTGCGGTGAGCGGATGCTGCGCGGGGTGGAAATTGCCCCGGCGCGGATGTCGACCATCGGGGTGAGATATTCCAGCGTCGGCGTGAAGGCCACCACGTCATGCGGCATACGCTCCTGCAACAGCAATTCGGTGGCCTGAATCATCGGCTCATTGTGGAATCGCTCGCGCATTGCACCGCCCAGCACGGTATCGGCGATGGCGATGATCGACATCGCCTGATGATGCGCCATGTAGGCACGGATAATGGCAACCGCCTTGCCGCCTTTCCTGCCCCCCGGCAGCCGTGTGCGGGTGAAGTCGAGCGCTTCGTACCAGCCATAACGCCCACGCCCACCGCGCGCGGTCAGCTTGGAGAAATTCTGCACCGCCTCATGCGGCGCCACCATCGCGGCAAGGGCGGTGGCGTAGGGTGCTATCACCGTCTCAGCCCCTAAGCCCCGCTTGAGGCCCACAGCGGGAATGCCGAAGCTGGAATACTGATACGTCAGCTCCAGATCCCGCGCGTTATATGCCGATTCCGACACCCCCCATGGCACCTTGCGGCTGGCGCCGAACTTGATCTGCTGACGCACAATCTCCTGACTGGTTTGCTCCAGCAGACTGCCCGAGGGCGCGCGCATTACCAGCGAGGGCATCAGATATTCGAACATCGACCCAGACCAGGAAATCAACGCCGCCCCACTGCCCACCGGAGCCATAGCCCGGCCCAGGCGAAACCAATGCCGCGTTGGCAGATCGCCCTTGGCAATGGCCACGAAACTGGCCAGCCGCGCTTCGGAGGCGAGCAGGTCGTAATAGTTTGAATCGAGCGTGCCGTCCGACACCCGGTAGCCGATTGAAAGCAATTCACGTTTTGGGTCGAACAGGAAGGTGAAGGACATCGCCTCGAACAAATCGCGCGCCATCAGCGCCACTGCGGCAAGCCGACCGCTCAGTGCGACGGCCTCGGTGGCGGCGTGCTCCAACGCCTTGGTGAGTGCGGCACGGGCTGTGAAATCCGGACCGGATTGCGTATCCAAATCGGCCAATGCTGCACTGCACAGGAGCGGAAGTTCCGCCAAGCTCGGCATGACCGCGCGCGGCACAGCCTCCAATTCCGCCCAACACAGCAGCATATTGGCACAGGCGAGATGGCCGGCGACCGTCGCCTCCAAACTCCGCGCCCAGCGCAGAGCGTCGATGATTGTGGTTTCGCTCTGTGGCAGTATTTCCAGCAGACTGCGCAAGGCGATCGCGTGCACAAGCACGTCGCGCAGCCGGGCCATCTGCGCAGCTGGCGCTGGTGGAATATCCGTCAGCAGCACGGCCAGAGCCGCGCGCTCGGTGCGACCGGCCCCCGATCCGCTCTCACTCAGACATCCCGACACCAGCGCCAGCGTATCTGCAATGCCACCGGGCCAAGCCGAGCCGAGCAGAGGACGGTGCTGCAAATCAGCGCATGCGTTCCACAACGCCACCAGATGCCCGGCGAGATTGCCGCTATCGACGGAGGAGATGTATTTCGGCTCCAGCGCCCGACGATCCTGGGTGCCATACCAATTGTAGAAATGCCCTCGATGGCGCTCCATCTGCCCCATCGAGACCAATGTCTCCTCCAACCGCCGCACCGCCTCGACAATGCCGATCCAACCGAAATCGGCGGCTGAGACAACCGAGAGCAGATAGAGGCCCAGATTGGTCGGCGAGGTGCGGTGCGCGACCACCGGTGCCGGATCTTCTTGGAAGTTATCCGGCGGCAGCATGTTGTCCAGCGGAGTGACAAATTCTTCGAAAAAGCTCCAGGTCCGACGTGCAATCTGGCGCAATGCCTGTGCATCACTCGGCGTCATCGCCGCCCGTTGCCGGGTCGCACGCGGCAAGCTGATCCAACGTGCCACTGCCGGTGCGAGCAACCAAAGGGTCAGCAACGGTGCGGCGACGATCCAGCTGTCGTCTGACACATGCCATGTCAGCAACAGCCCGGTTGCCAACGCCAGCCGCACGCCGCCTTGCATGCGCCAATAGAAGCCGAGCAATTCCGATTGCGGCAGCGATTTTGCCTGCGCAGCGGTGGTCCAATCCAGCAGATTGCAGCGTGACACCAGCAGGCGGAACAGCGTGCGCGCAATTGCATCGCCCATCATCCAGGCCTGATCAGCCAGGAATGTCAGCAGCAACAACGTCTGCGCCACCGCCAATTTCAGCGCCGCGAACACCGCCAGCGCGTGCATGCGCATCGATAATCCACGCTGGTGCGGCACGATCATCAAAACAAAGGGAATAATCGCGGGCAGCGCCAAGGTTGCCAGGATAAAGCCGGTCCAACGCTCCACAGAGACCGCAGGCAATATCCAGCCCGCCAGCAAGGCCAGGAACGCTGACGGGGCGGAGAGCGAGCGACGCAGATTGTCGATCATCTTCCAGCGTCCGATCAGCGGGATCGCCCGGCGTCGCCGTGCTATTTCGCTGGTGCCGTCGCGGCAGGCAATCCAGGGCAGCAACTGCCAATCCCCGCGCGCCCAACGATAATGCCGCGAGGCCGCCACGTCGTAGCGGGACGGAAATTCGTCAATAATCTCGATGTCCGACGCCAACCCGGCGCGGGCGAAAATGCCCTCAAGCAGATCGTGGCTGAGCAGCGTGTTGTCGGGAAACCGGCCCGCAAGCGCTTCCTCGAAGGCATCAACGTCATAGATGCCCTTGCCGCAATACGAGCCTTCGCCGAACAGATCCTGATACACATCGGACGCCGCAGAGGCGTAGGGGTCCATCCCGCTGGCACTGGCAAACACCGCCTGATACAGCGAACCGTTATTGCCGGTCGGCAGAGCGGGCGAGACGCGGGGTTGCAGCACGGCATAGCCATCGATGACGCGACCATAGACCGGATCAAGCGCTGGGCGGTTGAGCGGATGCGCCATCTTGCCGATCAGCCTGATCGCCGCCCCACGCGGCAGGCTGGTGTCGCCATCGACGACGATGACATAGCGCACATCTGGCGGCACGAGCAGCGAGGTGTTTCCAACCGAGGTGAAGCCGGTATCGGTCGCACCACGCAGCAGGCGGTTGAATTCATGCAGCTTGCCGCGCTTGCGCTCCCAACCGATCCAGCGCCGCTGCTGGGCGTTCCACAGCCGATGACGATGCAGCAGCAAAAACCGATCCCCAGCTGGCCCCGCACCGTGGCGGTGATTAAGGGCTGCAATCTCGCCCGCGGCACATTCCAGCAGTGTCACATCATTGGGGGTGGTCTCGGTGTCGGCATCCGTCCAGTCCGACAGCAATGCGAAGGTGATGTCACCGTCGCTATTGGCCAAATGATGCACTTCAAGCCGCTTGACCTGCTCGCGGATCGATGCTGCCGAGGTCAGCAAAGTCGGCATCACCACCATGGTGCGCAGGCTTTGCGGCACGCCCTGCGCCAGTTCCAGGCCGGGCAGAATCTTGGCGTCAAATTGGTGCGTGATGGCCAGATTGATCAGCGTGATCGCCGCATCTGAGGCCGGGATGATGGCAAGGGCTGCAAGCAGCCAGCCGCTCCAACCGAACTCTGCCACGCCTTCCCAGCCGGTGGACCACCCGACGACCACGGCGGCAATCACCAAAGTGAACAGCAAGATGGCCGCCAAATAGCCGGATACGCCCACCGCCGCGTTGGCCCTGCCGAGCCAGTCAGTGAAAGAGCCGCGATAGCCGATCATCGCCTCGAAACCTCGACGCCCGCGCGCGATCAGATAATAGCCGGGATCATGGCGCCGGGCCGTCATCGCAGCCCCGATATCGCCGCGATCCGTTGCTGCCTCCTGCAGGGCTAGGCGCGCGACATCAACCTCCGAGCGAGACGAGCCGCGTGCAAGTTGCTCGATGGCGGTGCGATAGAGTTGGCGGGTGGGCAGATCGAGCTCGGCAAAATGGCTGCCACCGCGCAGGATCTCATCGACGACACAAATTTCGTCGAATTGCAGTTGCCAATCGAACGATGACATCATCCGCAGACTGACGATAATGTTGCGAATGCTGATATTGGCCGCACCCTGACGTTGGTGCTCCTCACGCACCACGCTGTCGCAATCGCAGCCTTGTGCGCCCAAGCTGGCATCAAGCCATTGCAGCGCTGGGGCTACCGAGGGCGATTCCTCATGCAGCCGCCGCACCAATTGCACCGCAAACGCTGCGCGCAAAGGCAGTTGGATCGGGTTGAGCAAGCTCGCCACCGGTTCCGCCTGATGCCCGCCCACACCGAGCAGACGGTCGGCCAGCCGATTGGCCGCGTTCAATGCTTCAAGATCTCGGACGATATCGCTGGCCAGCCTGCGCAGATTTTCGACCAGCACCACCTGCAGCGCGACCGCCATCGCCCATAATTCGGCAATCAACAAAGGCTGCACAC
>Ga0316222_1000687_pt1 | contig 48784 bp, 43 predicted proteins | sample TBH18011metaG_FD_206008 | JGI IMG/M metagenome (GOLD analysis project Ga0316222, IMG submission 206008) | Freshwater microbial communities from Trout Bog Lake, Wisconsin, USA - TBH18011 | ecosystem: Environmental > Aquatic > Freshwater > Lake > Hypolimnion/Profundal zone | place: USA: Wisconsin... | reverse complement strand
CATGCCCTTTTCGCGCGGGGTGAGGTCGAAGGTCGCGCCGTAAGCCAGCATCAGGCGGCGGCGTTCAAGGCTCATCGATTCGGGCATGACGAGGACCAGGCGGTATCCCTTGACCGCCGCGACCATCGCCAGGCCGATGCCGGTGTTGCCCGATGTCGGCTCGATGATGGTGCCGCCGGGTTTTAGGCTGCCGTCGGCCTCTGCCGCCTCGATCATCGCCAGCGCGATGCGGTCCTTGATCGATCCGCCGGGGTTGGCGCGTTCGACCTTCACCCATACCTCGTGATCCGGGAAAAGCCGCGATAAACGCACATGCGGCGTGCCGCCAATCGTCGCCAAAATGGATTGCGCTTTCATATCCTACCTTTCAGATGGTTGCCTTGGGTAGCGGTTCGGCGAATGGTTTGCATGACTGCTGGCTACACCTCTTATCTCTACTAATTAAATTGATATAATCCAAGCAAGCGGTTTTTGGGGCTCCGAAAGACTTTATTTAGCCTTTGTCTTCTTGTCACCTGACCGATCAAAATGGGACGCATAGTGGGTAGGCCGAAACGACTCCGGCTGAATATACATGAACGGTAGGTTTTGATTGAGCCATTGGTGCCGAGGAACGACCGCAATGGCTAAGGTTTTCGGGCATGGGCTTTTTGACTGTCGAGCATAGCTGAGGATGAGCGGATAAGTCATAGCGGTATGGCGAAAGCATAGTGCTCATCTTCGTCGACCACGGCGCACCATTCACGTTCAGCGATGATCCGATACCCCGCATGGCCGTGTGGAATGGCTGCATGTTGATGTGATAATGATTATTATGTTAAATAAACACACAAGCGCACAAACAAATGGGGCGGAACGCCGCAGCGCCCGCCCCATTAAATGCAACCCCGAAATTACTTCTTCAGCGCGTCGCGGATCTCGGTCAGCAGATCGACCTCGCTGGGGCCAGCGGCGGGTTCTTCGGCCTTGGGCATGATCTTGTTGGCCTGCTTGACGATCAGGAAGATGATGAAGGCCAGGATCAGGAAGTTGATGAATGCGTTGATGAACGAGCCATAGCCGATCATCGTCACGCCAGCCTTCTTCAACGCGGCGTAATCGGTCAGCGAACCGGTGTACTTGGCGGGCACGCTGCCCAGTTGATAGAACTTGCTGGAAAAGTCGATGCCGCCGGTCAGATAGCCGACGACCGGCATGATGATGTCGTCGGTCAGCGAGGACACGATCTTGCCGAAAGACGCGCCGATGATCACACCAACTGCCAGATCGAGAACGTTGCCCCGTGCGATAAATTCTTTAAATTCTTGAAACATTGCGACACCTTCTCTTGTAAAATGATGCTGCCGTTTGCCAGAATCAGGGCTATCCCACAAGAATTTGTTGAAATAGCGTTAACGCGCCGCCCAAAATGCCCGTTTTCTCCCCTTGCGAAGGCACGACCGCTGGCCCTAGGGAGGGCAATCGATTGCCCCCTCGCCCACCACAAGGTATCCACATGCCAGACACCCCGCCCCCCGCAAACCCTGGCGAACAGATCGTCTGGCAGGGCAAATTCCTCACCACCAAGACCTGCGGAACGTGGGAATATGTCTCCCGCGCGCGGGGCATTCGGGCGGCGGTCATCGTGCCGATCGACAATGAAAACAACATCATCCTTGTCGAACAACACCGCGTTCCCTTGGGCCGGCCCTGCATCGAACTTCCCGCCGGCCTCATCGGCGACGAGGACGGCGGCGAGGGTGAAGACGCCCTCACCGCCGCGCTGCGCGAGTTGGAAGAGGAAACCGGATACCACGCCGATCACATGGAGGTACTGGGCGAATTCTATTCCTCGCCGGGCATGGTGACCGAGAGCTTCACCCTGTTGCGCGCCCACGGCATGCGACAAGTCGGCCCCGGCGGCGGGGTGGAGGGCGAGAATATCACCGTCCACCGCGTGCCCCTCGCCGCCCTCCCCGCCTTCATTGCATCGCGCCGCGCGGCTGGCGATGCTATTGACGTCAAGCTGCTGCTGTTGCTGGGGCCATCGATGCTGGGTTCGAGTTTGGGGGTTTAATCCCAACTCGCCTCTGGACAAGCGCGCGCCCTTGACCGACAAGCCGCCGGATAGGAGAGGATCCCCCATGCCCGTGCCCACGGCACCCCGCCCCGTTCGTATCCACCGCGTCACCTCGTTTGACGTGGCGGCAGAGGCTGGCGTCAGCCAATCCACCGTCAGCCGCGCGCTGGCCGGCGATCCTGTCGTCAGCGAGGCCACCCGGTCACGCGTCCACGCCGCCGCCGCCAAGCTGAACTATCACGTCGATGAAAACGCCGCGCGGCTGCGCACCGGCAAGACGGGCACGCTGGCGGTGGTGGTAATCTGCCGCGCCGGGGAAAATCTGAAAGATTTCAACCCGTTCTACTATTCGCTGCTCGGCAGCATCTGCGCCGCCGCCTCACGCCGGGGGCACGAGACGCTGGTCTCATTTCAGGATCTGCCCGAACGGCTGTGGGGCCTCTATCAGGAACAGCGCAAGGCCGATGGGATGATCGTCATCGGCACAAGCGAAAACCGCGAGGCATGGGACTATTTTCGCGGGCTTACGGCACGCGGCGCGCATATGGTGTGCTGGGGCGCGCCGCATGATGATCTGGACTGGATCCGCAGCGACAACCGCGCTGGCGCGGCGCTGGCGGTGGAACATCTGGCGGCGTCAGGCTATGCCCAGATCGTCTGCATCGCCTCGGAAACCTCGCCGCAGCGCCAGTTCAAGGAACGGTACGACGGTTACGCCGACGCCTGCCGCGCCTTGGGCCGCGAGCCGCGCCTTGTCGCCATCGAAAAGGGTTTCAGCCGCGAGGAACAAGGCCGCCGCGCCGCTGCCGCGCTGATCGCCCAAAGCGCACAGGGCGGCGAGCCGTTCGATGCGATCTTCGCGGTCTGTGATGAAATCGCTCTGGGCGCCATGCATGTCCTGCGCGAACATGGCGTGTCAGTTCCGGGCGATGTTGGGGTGGTGGGCTTTGACGGCATCCGCGCCGGCGCCCACGCCAGCCCGCCATTGTCCACCATAGAGCCTGATTTTGAAGCCGCCGGCCTGTTGTTGGTGGACCGACTTCTGAATGTTCTGGCGGCGAGGCCGGGCGAAACCGAACGCGTGCCGGTTACGCTGGTTCAGCGCGGCAGTTCGCTGCGCTAAGGCTGAGGATGAGCGCAGGCCCAGCCTCAGCCGGGCCTGCAAATCGCATCAGGCGGCAGACGCGTTGGCGCTGCTCATCGCGCTCGAGGTGGTGTTGAAGGTGGTGTCAATCTGATTGGCCAGGCTGCCCAAGGCCGCCATCGACGCCACCGCGATCAACGCCGCGATCAAGCCATACTCGATAGCCGTGCCGCCACCTGTATCTCCCGCCAGTCTTTTCAGGACAATCTTCATGTCAACCCTCGTAATCACACCATAATTCCGTGGTATATAAGGGGTAAACTTGAATTTTTTGCTAACCGGGAGTTAATCAACCAATAAGGAATTGGCCTGAGGTACCTATTCAGCGCCCCTTCCACACACCGGGGCGCTTGGCGATAAAGGCGGCCATACCCTCGGCACGGTCCTCGGTGGCGGCCAGCACCTGAAACAGACGGCGTTCAAACAGCAGCCCCTGATCCAGCGTCGTTTCAAACGCGGCATTGACCATTTCCTTGTTCGCAATGGCGGCAAGCGGCGGCATGGCGGCGATGGCGGCGGCGGTTTTCAGCGCCTCTGCCAGCAGATCGGCCAAGGGCACCACACGCGCCACGAGGCCGCTGCGCTCGGCCTCCGCCGCGTCCATCATGCGGCCGGTCAGGCACAGCTCCATCGCTTTCGCCTTGCCGACGGCGCGGGTCAGGCGCTGGCTGCCGCCCATGCCGGGGCCAACGCCCAGCTTGATCTCGGGCTGGCCGAATTTCGCGGTGTCGCTGGCGATGATGAAATCCGCCATCATCGCCACTTCGCAGCCGCCCCCCAGCGCAAAGCCATTGACGGCGGCGATCCACGGCTTGCGGGTGGCCTTGACCAAATGGCTGCTCCAGCGCGCAAAGAAGTCGCCGGCATAGAAATCGGCGGCGGGTTTGTCGGCCATTTCCTTGATGTCGGCGCCGGCCGCAAAGGCCTTTTCGCCCGATCCGGTCAGCACCGCACAGCGCTGCGAAGGGTCAGCCTCAAAACCGGCAAAGGCGGTGATCAGCTCCTCCAGAACCTGCGTATTCAGCGCGTTCAGCGCCTGCGGACGGTTCAGCGTGATCAGCGTGACGGCGCCCTGCTGCTCGGTCAGAATGGTTTCATAGCTCATGGGTGTATCCTTCTATGGCTGCGATCAGCGCGGAGAGTTCTGCGGGCGAGGCATGTTCCTGCGCCTCTGCGATGGTGGCCAGCGCGTTGTCGTAGGGGATGGGTTCATCGAATTGGTCGGTCGCCAAATCCCAATATCGCCCGTCAATATGGTTATAGAAATGCGTTCCGCCCTTGGTGGCGCTGCGCACCAGATCGCCGCCAAAGTAATGCCGCACCGCCAAGGCCGTCACCGCGCATTGGTTGCGACAAGGGTTCGCGGGGTCAAACGCCCCCTGCGTGCCCGAACGGCACACCGTTTCGGCGGACCAGCAATGTTTGATCACATGGAACAAATCGATGGGCGATGCGAATTTCACAGCGGCGACCACTCCTCTTGCCCCGGCAGCGGCGCAAAGATCGCATCGAGCAGCGTATCGGTCACATCCTCGCTCCGCGCCGGGTTCCATTTCGGGGCATTGTCCTTGTCCACGATCACCGCGCGCACCCCCTCGGCAAAGTCGGGCAGCATCAGCACACGGGCAGCGATACGGTATTCCATGGCCATATTTGCCGCGAAATCGGGCAGGCTCAGGCTGGTCGCCAATTGCCGCAGCGCCACCTTGCAGGTCTGCGGGCTCTTAGTGTGCAGCGCGGCCAGCTCCTTGGCGGCCCATTCGTCGTCATCAGCCTCCAGACTGGCGAGGATATCCTCGTAATGGTCGCTGGCGAAATGCCGGGCAATCAGCGCGGCGTTGGCGGCAATGCGCGGGGTCGGCGCAGACGTGGACAGCCCCGCCAATACCCCCGCAGGCTCCTCGCCAGCGGCCAGGCGCGTCTTGGCCTCGGCCAGCGCCTCCGCGGGCACATAATGCGTCGCGAGGCCGGTCCACAGGCACTCCGCCCCGTCCAATCGCGCGCCGGTCAGCGCCAGAAACGGCCCCACGCGCCCCGCCAACCGCGACAAATACCAGCCCCCGCCGACATCGGGAAACAGGCCAATCCCCGTCTCCGGCATCGCAAGCCGGGTGTTTTCGGTCGCCACCCGGAACCGCGCCGGCCCGCTAATACCCACGCCGCCGCCCATGGTAATGCCGTCCATAAACGCCACCACCGGCTTGGCATAGGTGAACAGCAAATGGTTCAGCCGGTACTCGGTGTGGAAAAAGGCGCGCCCCCTCACCCCGCCATCCTCCAGCGCCGATGCGCGCAGCAGATTGATGTCGCCGCCAGCGCAAAAACCCCTGCCCTCGGCATGGTCGATGATAATCACGCTGACATCAGGATCCTCTTGCCAAGCCAGCAAAGCCTCGGTCATGGCGGCCACCATGCCCAGCGTCAGCGCATGGATCGCCTTGGGCCGGTTCAGCGACAGGATGCCGGCATGCCCCTCGCGGCGCGCAATCACCTCGCTCATTTCAACAAATCCCGCCCGATAATCATCTGCATCACCTCGTTGGTGCCTTCCAGAATGCGGTGGACCCGCAGATCGCGCCAGAACCGCTCGATCGGGTAATCGCGCAAATAACCATATCCACCAAACATTTGCAGCGCCTTGTCGACGATCTCGCTGCCGCTGTCGGTTGCCAGCTTCTTCGCCATCGCCGAAAACCGCGACTTATCCGCCGCGCCCGCCGTCACCTTTACCGCCGCCAGGTACAGCAAAGCCCGCGCCGCCTCCAGATCGGTGGCCATATCGGCCAGTTGGAACTGGGTGTTCTGAAACTCGGCGAGGGACTTGCCAAACTGCTTGCGGTCCTTGACGTAAGCAATTGCTTCATCAAGACAACGCTGCGCGCCCCCCAGCGAACAAGCGCCAATATTCAGCCGCCCGCCATCCAAACCCGCCATGGCAAATTTGAACCCATCGCCCTCCGCCCCGACGCGGTTGGCGGCGGGAATGTGCGCGCCATCAAAGATCACCTGCGCGGTGGGGCTGGCGTTCCATCCCAGCTTGCGTTCGGGCGCGCCGAACGACAGCCCCGGCGTATCCTTCTCCACCACGAAGCACGAGATGCCTTTCGGCCCCTCCCCGCCCGTCCGCGCCATCACCACATAAATATCATTCACCCCGCCGCCCGAGATAAACTGCTTGGTGCCGTTCAAAACATATGCGTCGCCCTCCAACCGCGCGCTGGTTTTCAGCGCCGCCGCGTCCGATCCCGACCCCGGCTCGGTCAGGCAATAGGATGCGATCTTGTCCATGCTCACCAGATCGGGCAGGAAACGCGCCTTCAGCTCCGCCCCGCCATAGGTATCGATCATCCACGCCGCCATATTGTGGATCGAGACATAGGCGCTGGTGGCGGGGCAGCCATAGGCCATCGCCTCCATGATCAAGACCGCATCCAAGCGCCCGAGGCCAATACCTCCGCTCTCCTCGCTCACATAAATCGCGCCAAAGCCCAGCTCGCCGGCGGCTTTCCACACATCAACGGGGTAATGATGCGTCTCGTCCCACTCGGCGGCGAAGGGGGTGATGCGGTCCGCGGTAAAGCGCCGCGCCATGTCCTGAATGGCCAGCTGGTCTTCGGTCAGGTGAAACAGGTCGGTCATGGCTGGCCCTCAAGCGGAATTAAGCGATCGGTTAAATCGCTTCTATCAACCTCGCCCCATGGCTGCAAGCTTGGTGATTGCCCCGCGCGGCAGTCTCGGCCATGAAGGCACTAGGCATCCCCCACGGAGCAACAAGTTGAGCAATACCGCGATTGATTCGGCCGCCTTTCGCCAAGTGCTGGGCCATTATCCCACCGGCGTCGCGGCGATCACCGCGCTGGCGGCAGACGGCGCGCCGCTGGTGCTGGTGGTCGGCACCTTCACCTCGGTGTCTCTGGACCCGCCATTGGTGGGGTTTCTGCCCGACCGCCGCTCCGCCACATGGCCGCTGATCGCCGCCACCGGGGGCTTCGCCGTCAACGTTCTGGCGTCCGACCAAGGCGATTTGTGCCGCCAACTGGCCTCTCCGGGCGACAAATTCGCCGATGTATCGTGGCACCTATCGACCCAGGGCCACCCGGTGATCGAGGGCGTAGTGGCGACGGTCGAATGCCGCATCCATTCGGTGACCGACGCCGGCGATCACGTCTTCGTGCTGGGTCTGGTCGAGGCGCTGGAGGTCAAGCGCGGCGCCGATCCGCTGATTTTCCACCGTGGCCGCTACGGCGGTTTCGCCGAGGCTCTATGACCACCCACAAACCTCGCCGTAGCGCATTGTTCCTGCCCGCCGTGCCCAAAATGATCGCCAAGGCGCGTGACCTCCCCGCCGACGTCATCATCCTCGACCTCGAAGACGCCGTCGCGCCCGAGGCCAAGCTGGACGCCCGCGCCGCCGCCGTCGCCGCCTGCCAAGAGGGCGGCTTTGGCCGGCGTGAGCTGGTAATCCGCGTCAACGCCCTCGACACGCCGTGGGGCGCCGAGGACCTCGCCGCCGCCGCGCTGTCGGGCGCCGACGCGGTGCTGGCCCCCAAGGTCTCCACCCCCGCCGACATTGCCGAATATGACGCGGCTCTTGTCCCAGCGCCCGCGCATGTTCAGCTGTGGACGATGATCGAAACCGCCGCCAGCGTGCTCCGCCTCGACGCGCTGGGGGCGATGGCGGCCACCACCCGGCTGAGCGCATGGGTGATGGGCACCAATGATCTGGCGCGCGAGATGCGCAGCGTTCTGACGCCGGGCCGCCTGCCCTTCCTGCCGTTCCTAAGTCAAGGCGTCGCGGCGGCCCGCGCCCACGGCCTCGCCATCCTAGACGGCGTCTGCAATGATTTCCGCGATCTCGCCGCCTTCCGCGAGGAGGCCGAGCAAGGCCGCCTGTTCGGTTTCGACGGCAAAAGCCTGATCCACCCCGACCAAATCGCCCCCTGCAACGCGGTCTTCTCGCCCTCCGCCGCCGATCTGGCATGGGCGCGGGCGGTCATCGCCGGTTTCGCCGCCCCCGAAAACGCCGGCAAAGGCGCGATCCGCGTGGACGGTAAAATGGCCGAATTGCTGCATCTGGAACAGGCGCAACGCCTGATCGCGATGGCCGCGCTCCTCTAACCCAATCGGGCCACCTCGGCCAATACGCGCGCCGCATGTTCTGGCCGGCAAATCAGCAGGTCGGGCATATAAGTATCGCGCTGGTTATACACCAAGGCGCTGCCGTCGATCCGTGAACAATGCAGCCCATGCGCCAGCGCCACCGCGACCGGCGCGCAAGAATCCCACTCATATTGCCCGCCCGAATGCAGGTAGATGTCCGCCTCACCCCGGATGATCGCCATGGCTTTGGCCCCGGCTGATCCCATCGGCACCAGCTCCGCGCCCAGCACATCCGCCACCGCGACCGCCTCTCGCGCGGGCCGCGTGCGGCTGACCACCATGCGCAGTTTCGCGGGCGCAGGGGGCACCGCGCGGGGCTGATCAGAACGCAAAACCACGCCCAAACCCGGCAAAGCGACCGCGCCAATGCGGGCCACCCCGTCCACCGCCAAGGCCACATGCACCGCCCAATCGCTGCGTTCCTCGCCGTACTCACGGGTGCCATCGACGGGATCGACGATCCACACGCGGGATTGGCTCAGGCGCGCGGCGCTGTCCTTTTCCTCCTCGGACAACAAACCGTCATCGGGGCGCGCCTTGCGCAAAGCATGGCACAGAAACTCATTGGCCACCGCGTCCCCCGCCTTGCCGAGCGCCTTGCCCTCAAACACCCCCGACGCGCGCACCTCCAGCAACATCCGTCCGGCGCATTCGGCCAAATGCGCCGTCAGTTCCGCATCGTTGGTCAGGTCCTTTGGCATCAAGCATCCCCCAACAAGGCATCCACAATCAAATCCGCCGCCGCCTCGGGGGTAATCGCGGTGGTATCAATGCGGATTTCGGGGTTCGCAGGCGCCTCATAGGGGCTGTCGATGCCGGTGAAATTCTTCAACGCCCCCGAGCGCGCCTTCTTATACAGCCCCTTAACGTCACGCGCCTCCGCCACGGCCAAGGGCGTGTCGATGAACACCTCGATAAATTCGCCCTCGGGGATCAGGCTGCGCACCATTTCACGCTCAGCGCGGAACGGGCTGATGAAGGCGGTGATGACGATCAGCCCCGCATCCACCATCAAGCGCGAAACCTCGCCGACGCGGCGGATATTCTCGATCCGGTCGGCCTCGGCAAAGCCCAGATCCTTGTTGAGCCCGTGCCGCACATTGTCGCCGTCCAGGATAAACGTATGCCGGTTCATCCGGTGCAGCTTCTTCTCCACCAGATTGGCGATGGTGCTTTTGCCCGAGCCCGACAGGCCGGTGAACCACAGCACGGCAGGCTTTTGGTTCTTGAGCGCCGCTCGCGCCTCGCGGGAAATATCTATCGCCTGCCAATGCACATTCTGCGCCCGGCGAAGGCTGAACCGCAGCATCCCGGCGGCCACCGTGGCGTTGGTGATCTTGTCGATCAGGATAAACCCGCCCAGCGTGCGGCCCTCGGCATAGGGTTCAAAGGTGATCGGCTTGTCGGTGACAATTTCCGCCACGCCAATGGCATTCAGTTCAAGTGTTTTGGCAGCAATATGCTCCATCGTATTGACGTTAATAGTGTATTTTGGCGCATGGACGGTTGCCGACACCAACTGCGTACCCAGCTTCAACCAATAGCCGCGCCCCACATGAAGCGGCGCATCGTCCATCCAGACAATGCTCGCCTCGAACTGATCGGCGACCTGTGGCGGGGCGTCGGCGGCGGCAATCACGTCCCCGCGCGAACAATCCACCTCGTCGGCCAAGGTCAGCGTCACCGATTGGCCCGCCACCGCTTCGTCCAGATCCCCATCAAACGTGACAATCCGCGCGATGGTGCTGGTCTTGCCGCTGGGCAGCACACGCACAGCATCGCCCGGCTTGACGCTGCCACTGGCGATCAGCCCCGAAAACCCGCGAAAATCTAGGTTCGGCCGGTTCACCCACTGCACCGGCATCCGCAAAGGCCTTTGGGCATCGCGCGCCGTGCCCAGCTCCACCGTCTCCAAATGCTGCATCAGCGACGGGCCGCTATACCAAGGCGTATGGGGCGACGGCGCGGTGATATTGTCGCCCCGGAACCCCGAGATCGGCAGCGCGGTGAATGTTTCAATCCCCAGCCCGCGCGCAAATTCCCCATAATCCGCCACGATCTGGTCAAAAACCGTCTGGCTGTAACCCACCAGATCCATCTTGTTCACCGCCAGCACGATGTTCTGAATGCCGATCAGGTGGCACAGGAAGCTATGCCGCCGGGTCTGCGTCAACACCCCCTTGCGCGCATCAATCAGGATCACCGCGAGGTCCGCCGTCGAGGCGCCGGTTACCATGTTGCGCGTATATTGCTCATGCCCGGGGCAATCGGCCACGATGAACTTGCGCTTCTCGGTGGTGAAAAAGCGATAGGCGACGTCGATGGTGATCCCCTGCTCGCGCTCCGCCGCCAGCCCATCGACCAGCAGCGCGAAGTCGATCTCCTGCCCTTGCGTGCCAGACTTCTTGCTGTCCGCCTCCAGCGCGGTCAGTTGATCCTCAAAGATCATCTTGCTGTCATACAGCAAGCGCCCGATCAGCGTCGATTTGCCATCATCCACCGACCCGCAGGTGATGAAACGCAGCATGGTCTTGTGCTGATGCTGGGTCAGATAGGCGTCGATGTCCTCGGCGATCAGGGCATCGGTGACGTAAACTGGTGCTTCCGACATCAGAAATACCCCTCCTGCTTCTTCTTTTCCATGCCCGCGCCGCCGGAATCCTTGTCGATGGCGCGGCCCTGTCGTTCGCTGGTGGTGGTCAACAGCGTTTCCTGAATAATCTCGGGCAGCGTCCGGGCCTCACTCTCCACCGCGCCGGTCAGCGGATAGCATCCCAGCGTGCGGAACCGGATCGAGCGTTCCACTGGCACCTCACCGGGCGCCAAAGGAAAGCGGTCATCATCGACCATCAGCAACATCCCGTCACGCTCCACGGTGGGGCGCGGGGCGGCAAAGTACAAAGGCACAATCGGAATGTCGTTCAAATGGATATATTGCCACACGTCCAGCTCGGTCCAATTGCTGATCGGGAAGACGCGGATCGATTCCCCCTTGGCCTTCTTGGCGTTATACAGGTTCCACAGTTCGGGCCGCTGGTTCTTCGGGTCCCAGCCGTGGCTGGCCGAACGAAACGAAAAGATCCGCTCCTTGGCGCGCGATTTCTCCTCATCGCGCCGCGCCCCGCCAAAGGCCGCGTCAAAACCCCATTTGTCGAGCGCCTGTTTCAGCCCCTCGGTCTTCCACATATCGGTATGCAGCGCGCCGTGGTCAAAGGGGTTGATCCCCCGCGCCTCGGCCTCTGGGTTGTGATAGACCAGCAGCTCCATCCCCGACATTTCGGCCATCTTGTCGCGCAGATCATACATCGCGCGGAATTTCCACGTCGTATCGACATGCAGCAGGGGAAAGGGCGGCGGCGCGGGATAGAACGCCTTGCGCGCCAAATGCAGGATGACGGCCGAATCCTTGCCCACGCTGTACAGCATCACCGGCTTGTCGGCCTCCGCCACCACCTCGCGGATGATGTGGATGCTCTCGGCTTCCAAGCGTTCCAGATGGGTCAGGGATTTGGGCATCAGCAGGTTTTCCGTAGGTTCAGCAAGCTATCCCCCTGTTCTACACAGGCGCGCCGCACAATGCAGCCTTTCTTCGCACCCCCAAAGCCCACATTCATCCGCCAAATTGCCAGCCCAAGCCGGGCCGTGTATCAGCCGGCCATGACAAGACCCCTATCCCGCACGCTCGTGCCCCTGTTCGCTGTACAATTCCTCAGCTGGGCGGGGATGTTCTGCATGTGGATTTACGCCGTCCCGGTCATCGCCGGCGATGTTTTCCGCGCGGATGGCAACGCGGCGCGGATGGGCACGGCGATGGCGGCGATTGGCGGATGCTATGCGCTCTATGCCATTCTGGGTGCCAGCCTCGCCTTTGTCATGCCGCGCGCGCTGGCGAAAATGGGAGTGCGGGTCACCTATGCCGCCGCGCTGATGGTGGGGGCCTGCGGCATCGGCGCGCTGGGGGTGATCGACCAGACGATCTGGCTGATTCCGGCCTTCGTCGCGGTGGGCATAGGCTGGGCGGCGATTGGCAACATCCCCTACAGCGTGCTCAGCGCCGCCGCGCCGCAGGGCAAGGGCGCGCACCTGATGCGCGTCTTCGGCTTTTCCACCGTGGCCCCGCAGGCGATCTGCACATTGCTGCTGGCCTTCATCGGCCCGCGCCTCAGCCCCGGCGATACGCATTATGTGATGCTGGCGGGCGGCGCGCTGATGGCGGGCGCCGCCCTGCTGGTGCTAATCGCCGGCGGACATTTCACCGTTCACGAGGATGAATGGTAATCAGCCGTGAAATAGGGCTTTCAACAGCAATTGCCACGATGAAATCGCCAGCACCACCGCCAAAAGGGGCCGCAAAACGCTGTCCGACACCCGCGTCGAAATCAGGCTGCCCGCCACCACGCCGGGGATCGAGCCCACCAACAGGCTGGCCAACAGCACCCCATTAACGTCGCCGATCAGCCAATGCCCGGTCCCCGCGATCAAGGTCAGCGGCACCGCATGGGCGATATCGGTGCCAACAATCCGCGATACGGGCAGCTTGGGATACAGCATCAGCAGCGCCGTCACCCCAATCGCCCCCGCCCCCACCGACGAAATCGACACCGCAAAGCCCACCACCGCGCCCAGCAACACCGTGCCAAACAGCACCGACCCCTCGCCCTCCACAGGGTCACGAAATTTGGCATAGGCCATCAGCTTTTGCTGAAACAACACCGTCAGCGAGGTCAGCCCCAGCATCCCCGCCAGCACGATCAGGATCGCGTGCTGCGCCTGCTTGCCGATATGCCCGGTGTTCGACAGCACCGCCAGGGTGATCAGCGCCGCCGGAACAGAGCCACAGGCAAGGCGTCGCACGATCTTCCATTCCACCGTCTCGCGCCAGCCATGGACGGCAGAGCCGGCGATCTTGGTGAAAGCCGCGTAGAGAAGATCAGTGCCTACTGCAGTTTGAGGCAAGACATTATATGGAGGAGGCAACAAAATCAAAAGTGGAGTCATCAATGAGCCACCACCCACACCAGTAAGCCCGACAAGCATGCCCACCAGCAAGCCTATGGCAGCATGCACCCAATCAACGTGTTGCAATATGCTCATGCGGCTCTCCTTGCGACCTTTGTGTTACGACGCCGCCCTAGCCCCTGCAATCTCTATATCCAAGATAGACATGCCAGCGGTGTTAAAAGCTGATCTTTCACGCCTGCCCTGCCCCACATCGCCTTCCGGTTTGCCGCCGCGCCAAGCCGATGCTAGAGCCAGCAGCGATGATCGCCCGCTTCACCGGCGGGCCTTGGGGAACGGTTACACAAACATGGCGCTGAATTAAGATGTCCCGGCCGATTTTCTTTGATCCGTCGGGCAAGCGCCGCCGCTGGACCCGCCGCAGCATCTTTTTGTTGCTGCTGACGCTGGTGGTGCTGGCGGTGGCCTTTGCCTCGACGGTGGTGACCATCCCGACGCCCGACGCCTTGCCGCTGAACTTTGAACGCGCGACGCCGCTGCCGTTCCGCGCGCAGGTCGGACGGCTGTCCCGCCGCCTGACGGCGCTGTTCCGCGCCGCGCCAAAGACACATCACACCGGGCCAAACGCACCGCCGATCAACGTCGGCTTCTACGCCACATGGGCCGATGAAAGCCCGCAGGCATTGGTCCAGCACATCGGCCAGCTCGATTGGGTGGTGCCCACCTCGCTGTCGGTGGACAAGAACGGCATTTTGCAGGTGCAGGAAGACAAGGCCTTTCGCCGCATTCTGGCCAACAGCATCCATCACCCGCTGGTGGTGCCGATGTTGCAGAATGTGGTGGGCGATAATTTCTCCGGCTCGGCGACGGTGTCGCTGCTGCAAGACCCCAAACGCCACAAACCCTTCATAGCCCAGCTGGAATCCTATCTGGATCGCACCGGCGACGGCGGCATCGTGTTTGATTTCGAATCGGTGCCGACGCAATTGATCCCGGCCTATCTGCGCCTGATCAAGGAAACCAACGACGACTTCGACAAACACGGGCGCTTGGTGGGCGTCACCGTGCAATTGGGCACAAAGGACTGGAACCCGCGCGATTTCGCGAAAGTCGCCGACAAGGTGTTCCTGATGGCATACGACCAGCATTGGCCGGGCGGCCCCCCCGGCCCCATCGCCGCCAACGACTGGTTCACCGCGCAGGTCAGCCAAGCCATCGCCGGCATCCCCGCCGACAAGGTGGTGGTGGCGCTGGGCGGCTATGCCTATGACTGGCATGCGGGCAGCGCCGATGGCCAGGCCGACGGTCTGACGGTCGAGGAAGCATGGATGCGCGCGCATGATTCGCGCTCCGTGCCGCAATATGACCGGACCACCGGCAACGTCGGCTTCTCGTTCCTCGACCAGAACGTGCGCCACGATGTGTGGATGCTGGATGCGGCGTCAAACTGGAACGAGATGCGGATCCTCTCGCACCTCGGCGTGAACAGCGTGGCGCTGTGGCGGATGGGCTCAGAGGACCCCGCGTTCTGGCGGGCGCTGGCATCGTGGCGGGCCGGCACCACGCCCGACCTCGCCAAGCTGGAGCAGAACATCAACGTCGATACCGAAGATCAGGGCGAGATCCTGCGCATCACCTCGACGCCGACATTTGGCCAGCGCGACCTCGCCTTTGACCCGCGCAACCAGACCATTTCGGGCGAGAATTACCTGTCGCTGCCCACCCCCTTCGTGGTCCAGCGCACCGGCTATCAGCCCAAGATGGTGGCGCTAACCTTTGACGACGGCCCCGACAGCAAGTGGACGCCGCAGATCCTGTCGATCCTCGAACAATACCATGTCCCCGCCACCTTCTTCGTCATCGGCGAGAACGGCGTCGCCAACCGCAGTCTGCTGGAACGCATGGTGGCCGACGGCGACGAGATCGGCAACCACACCTATACCCACCCCAACATGAGCCAGGAATACCGCTTCGGCGCCGAACTTCAGCTCAACATGACGCGGCGTTTGGTAGAGGCCTATACCGGCCATTCGATCCGCCTGATGCGCATGCCCTATTTCGGCGACGCCGAGCCCACCACCGGCGACGAATTGATCCCGGCGCTCATCGGCCAACAGATGGGCTATACGGTGGTTGGGCTGCATGTGGACCCCGGCGATTGGACCGTGCCGGGCGTCCCCGCCATCGTCAACAGCACCCTGAGCGAAGTCCAAGCCGGCACCCCCGACCGCAGCGCCAACATCATCCTGCTGCATGATGGCGGCGGCGATCGCAGCCAGACCGTCGCCGCGCTGCCGGCGATCATCTCGCGGTTGCAGGCGGCGGGGTATCAGATCGTGCCGGTTTCCACGCTGGCCGGGCTGCGCCATGATCAGGTGATGCCCGCGCTCGACGGCGTCGATCTGGCCGAGGTCCGCGCCGATCAATATTTCTTCCAAACCTTCGGGCTGATCGCGGCCTCTATCAAATGGATGTTCTTCTTCGCCATCGCGCTGGGGGTGATCCGTTCGGTGACGATGTCGGTGCTGGCGCTGTTGCCCGGCCGCCAGCCACCGCCGATGCCCACCAGCGATTTCAAACCCAAAGTCACCGTCATCATCCCCTGTTTCAACGAGGAGATGGTGATCGAGAGCTCGGTTAAACGCATTCTCGACAGTTTCTACCCCTATCTCGACGTGATCGTCGTCGATGACGGATCAAAGGACCGCACCAGCGAAATCGTCCGCAACGCCTATGGCGACAACCCGCGGGTGCAATTGCTGACGCTGGAAAACGGCGGCAAGGCCAAGGCGCTCAACATCGCGCTGCAACATGCCAAGGGCGAAATCATCGTCGCCCTCGACGCCGATACGCAATTTGAACGCGAGACGGTTCTGCGCCTCGTCCGCTGGTTCGTCGATCCCAAGATCGGCGCGGTGGCGGGCAATGCCAAGGTCGGCAACCGCATCAACCTCGTCACCAAATGGCAGGCGGTGGAATATGTCACCGCGCAGAATATCGAGCGCAAGGCCCTCACCCGGTACGATGCGATCATGGTGGTGCCGGGCGCGGTCGGCGCATGGCGTCAGGCCGCGCTGGAGGACGTCGGCGGCTACCCCGAAAACACACTGGCCGAGGACCAAGACCTGACCATCGCCATCCAGCGCATGGGCTGGAAAATCGCCTATGACGAAGACGCCGTGGCGTGGACCGAAGCCCCCGAAAGCTTCGCCTCGCTGTCCAAACAGCGCTTCCGCTGGAGCTATGGCACGCTGCAATGCCTGTGGAAACACCGCGCGATTGTCCGCAAACGCCGCCCCGGCGGGCTGGCCTTCATCGGCATCCCGCAGGCGTGGCTGTTCCAGATCATCTTCGCCTGCATCTCGCCGATGATCGACCTCGCACTGGTGGTGTCCATCTATGGCACCGCCTTGCGCGTCTATCAGCACGGCTGGGCGCAAACCCAAACCGACGTTCTGCGCATGGCGCTCTATTGGGCGTGCTTCTCCGGCATCGACGTCGCCTGCGGCTACATCGCCTATCGCGCCGACACCCGCGAGAAACGCTTCCCGATGTTCCTGCTGTTGGCCCAAAGGTTCGTCTATCGCCAGCTGATGTATTCGGTCGTCATCCGCGCGGTGTCCGCGGCGGTGCGCGGCGTCGGCACCAGCTGGGGCAAGCTCGAACGCTCCGGCAGCGTCAACGCTCTGGCGGCAGGCGACGCGGCAAGGGCGGCTGAGGAGGCGGGGAATGTCTGAGCCCGACATCGCGGAAAGCACAAAGCTGAGCCGGTGGGATAAGGCGTGGTGGGGCATTGCCGTTTGCGTATTTGTGCTGATGTTTGCCAGTTTCCAGTTCGACACCACCACAGAATTGACACCCGATCACACGGGCCAAAGTATGATGGTTGGAGTTGTGTTTGCCATAGCCTTCGGCCTGTGGGGGGCGGTTGCCGGATGGCGAAACCCCAATCAACCAGGCACAATCAACCGCATCATGGCGGCATTCGGCCTGTTTATTGCGGGCACGATCTTTGTAGCACTTGCCAGTCTTGGGGGCGGAAAATTGGCGTGGAACGCGATCGATTTCCCCTCCGGCAAAACCCGCGAATATGACAATGTTTTGTTGATGGTGTCCCGCGCCTATCACACCCACGGCAAGAGCCAGCATAACGTCATCCAGACGATGCCGATTTGGACCAACCTCAATGTTTCCAACGCCGATTATGCCTTTATGCTGGCCCATCGCCGCGCGGATGACCATGGCACTGACCGTGACGAAATTGCCAGCAAGGGTTGGTTTTGTGCAAAAGTGAAGGTGCAACAATCGGGCGACGCGCTACGGGTGATGCATGCTGGCAGTTTGGACCTGCCCGAGGGCAGTGTAGCCCTATGCCCGACCGACGCCGATGACAGAGCGCGTATATTGGATTTTCGTAACGGCAACCTTACCGCCCGCGTTCAAGTAATAAATGCAACCAAGCCGTCTCGCGCTCAATAAATCATTTTCCTACACGAACCATTGTGGTTACAAACCCCACCCATCCGCTCTCGCCCGTGGCCACGGGCAAGGCGGTGTTTCGGGTCGACATTTTTGGCATGGGGCGCGGCGTAAGCAGCGTGATCACGCGCAAAGCGCCTAAGGCTTCGGATATCAGCCCCGTTCGCAGGCCCCCGCAAGGGCTGAGGGGCAAAGGCGCAGTCTGCGACCCCGCCCGCCTTTATCCAAAGCTAACCAAAGGGGCGAACCGGGCTGCCAAAAGCTGCTGAACTTCTACCCGGCCATTCGCAAAGAGAAGGCAGTCCCCCCGCGCCTCGCCGGCGATCCTCAAGCCCAAGCGCTGAGAAGATCCGGCCGAGTTGTCAGGCGCCCAAAATGCCGGCCCGATTTCGCGCCAGCCCCCGGCCCAAATAGTCCGCATTCGCCAGCGGAGGCGGAGCCATGCCACAACCTCCCGCGCCGCAGGCCGCAAACATGGCACCACAAAACGCGACAATGCCGAAGATAGCGCCGCGCAAAAATATGGGGGGTTTGGGGGTGTAACACCCCCAAGAACCTTAACCCTTCAAAAAATCACCCATACCGCCCGGTCACATAATCGCGCATCGCCTCGGTCTCAGGCTTCACAAACGCGTCAGACGACGAGCGGAATTCCATCATCTTGCCCAGCAGCATGAAGCCGGTGTAATCCGAAATCCGCGCCGCCTGCTGCAGATTGTGCGTCACAATCACGATGGTCAGGCTGCTTTTCAGCTCGACCAGCGCGGTTTCCAGCTTGGCGGTGGACAGCGGATCGAGCGCGGAGGCCGGCTCGTCCAGCAACAGGATCTCAGGCTCCACGGCGATGCCGCGCGCCACGCACAGCCGCTGCTGCTGCCCGCCCGACAGGCCGAGGCCCGATGTGTGCAGCTTGTCCTTCACCTCGTCCCACAGCGCGGAGCGGGTCAGCGAGCGTTCGACGATGACATCCATCTCCGCCTTGGACACGGTCTTGTACAGCCGCACGCCAAAGGCGATGTTGTCATAGATCGACATCGGGAACGGGGTCGGGCGCTGGAACACCATGCCGATCCGCGCACGCAGCCGGGTGATGTCGCGCTCGGCCAGAATATCCTCGCCCTCAAAGCGGATCTCGCCCTCGGCGCGCTGGCCGGGATAGAGGTCATAGATGCGGTTCAAGGTGCGCAGCAAGGTCGATTTTCCGCAACCCGACGGGCCAATCAGCGCCGTCACCTTGTTGCGCGCAACCGGCAGATCAACGCCAAACAGCGCCTGGTTCTTGCCGTAAAAGAAATCGAGACCCTTGACGCTCAGCACCTGATCGGCCTCAGGCGGGGCGATCATCACTTTGGTTTGGTCGGCGTGAGAAGAATTAAAGCTCACTTGTGCTGACTCCCGCGGGCGGCAAGATGACGCCCGATAATATTGGCTGACAAAACGGCGACCGCGATGAGCAAGGAGGCGGCCCAGGCAAGGCGCTGCCAGTTCTCATCGGCGCTGAGTGCGAAGTTGAAGATGACGATGGGCAGCGAAGCGATCGAATGCGTCACGTCCATGCTGAAGAACTGATTGCCGGCGGTGGTGAAGATCAGCGGCGCCGTCTCGCCGCTCATCCGCGCAAAGCCCAGAAGCGCGCCGGTCATCAGCCCGGTGCGGCTCGCCTTCCAGATGATCGAACGGATCACCAGCCCCTTGCCCGCGCCCAGTGCCATGCCGGCCTCGCGCAGTTGGCTCGATTGCAGCCGCAGAATATCCTCGGTGGTGCGGGTGACGGTGGGGATGGTCAAAATCGCCAAGGCCGCCGCGCCCGCCAGCGCCGATCCGGTGTGGAACGGCACCACGAACATCTGGTAGGCGAACAGCCCGATCAGGATCGACGGCGCCGACAGCAGCACATCGTTCAAAAACCGCACAAGGCTCGCGAGCCGATTGCCATCGCCATATTCAGCCAGCCAAGTGCCCGCCAGCAGCCCGATCACCACCGACAGCACCATACCCACGCCGCACAAAATCAGCGAGCCAACGATGGCATTGCGCAAACCGCCAGTGCCCAGATCGCCGCCGCCACCGGGCTGATCCTGCGTGAATACGCCGAGGTTAAACCCGCCCAGCCCCTTGGACACCAAGGAGGCGAGGATCATCACCAAGGCCGCCACCGCGACCAGCGTCGCCAAGCTGGCCAGCCCCACGAAGACATAGTTCATCAAAATGCGTCTGCTATGGCGGCTCATCACGCTGTCTCCCGCCCCAGCAACAGCCTTGCCGCCGCCAGCACCGTGAAGGTGATCATGAACAAGACCAGGCCCAGCGCCACCAGCGCCGAAATATGCAGATCGCCATTGGCCTCGGCAAATTCATTGGCGATTGTGGAGGCAATGGTGCTGCCACTGTCGAACAGCGAATGCGGAAAGGCGTGGCTGTTGCCGATGATAAAGGTCACCGCCATCGTCTCGCCCAGCGCGCGGCCCAGACCCAGCATCACCGCGCCAATCGCGCTCTTGCGGATATAGGGCAACATGACGCCGCGCACCACCTCGAACGGCGTGCAGCCCATGCCATAGGCGGCCTCGCGCAGATAAGGCGGGATCGACAGCAGCAATTCACGAAACACCGTGGCGATAAATGGCAGAACCATGATCGCCAGCACCAGAGAGGCGGTGAAAATATTGGTGCCATTGGGCACGCCGGCGAAGACCTTGCCCCAGAACGAATCCGGGTCCAGCGCCAGCATCAAGGGCGTTTGCACATGCGCGGCAAACCAGGGCGCCAGCACGAACAGCCCCCACATGCCATAAACAATCGAGGGAATCCCCGCCAGCAGCTCGACCGCGATGCCGACACTGTGGGCGATGCGCGCCGGGCAGAATTCCACCAGAAACACCGCGATGCCAATCGCCAGCGGCAAGGCCAGCGCCATCGCGATAAACGCCGTCACCAGCGTGCCAACAATAGGCCCGGCGGCGCCGTAGGTGTCAGTCACCGGGTCCCATGTGGAGGAGGTAAAGAAGCTGAACCCAAAATGCGACAGCGCCGGCCACCCGCCCACCAACAGCGATATGATCAGCCCCACCAATGCCGCCATCAGCGTCATCGCCGCCGTAAAGCACAATCCGTGGAAGATCTTGTCGGCGCGATTGGCAGACGACGCGCCCCGCGGAGACGAACTCCGCGGGGCATCACCTGCCACAGCTTGTACACTTGCCATGGGTTAATAGCCTCAGTGGCTCTGATAGACCGGACGACCGCCGGACTGGATCTGCAACCACTGCTTGCGCATCATGTTCTTCACGCTCAGCGGCAGCGGCACATAGTCCAGCTTGCCCGCAGCGGCGTCGCCGTTCTTGTATGCCCAGTCGAAGAACTTCAGCACTTCGGCGGCCTTTTGGGCGTTCTGCTGCTGCTTATACATCAGGATGAAGGTCGCGCCCGAAATCGGCCAAGCCTTGGCGCCCGGCTGATCGATCAGCAGAACATAGTTACCCGGAGCCCGGCCCCATGGCGCGCCAGCCGCCGCCGCCGCAAAGGCCACCGGGGTGGGCATCGGGAACTGATGCGCCTTGTTCTGCAACAGCGTGTAGGCGACGTGATCCTTTTGCGCATAGATATATTCGACATAACCGATCGAACCGACCGTCTGCTTCACAAAGGCCGCGACGCCGTCGTTACCCTTGCCGCCAAGGCCGGTGGGCCAGTTCACCGAATCGCTGGCACCGACGCTGCGCGACCAGTTCTGGTCCGCCACCGACAGATACGACGTGAAGATGAACGAGGTGCCCGAACCATCGGCGCGGTGAACCACGGTGATCGGCAGGTTGGGCAAACGCAGCGAAGGGTTCAGCGCGTGAATGCGCGGATCGCTCCAGTTCCTGATGTGGCCGAGGAAGATTTCGCCCAGCACATTGCCCGACAGCTTCATTTGGGCCGCGCCCACGCCCGGAATATTGACGATCGGCACGATGCCGCCGATCACGGTGGGGAACTGCATCAGGCCGGCTTGGTTCAATTCACCCGGCTGCAAAGGTTTGTCGCTGGCGCCGAAATCAACCGTCTTCGCCTTGATCTGACGGATACCACCGCCCGAGCCAATCGCCTGATAGTTCATCGCATTGCCGGTGGCCTGATGATAGGCCTGTGCCCATGCGGTATAGACAGGCGCGGGGAAAGTCGCGCCAGCGCCGGTGAAATTGTCAGCCTGTGCGGCGCCAGCCAACAAAGTGGCGGCCCCCAGCGTCAGAGCGATTTTGCGAAACATGCTCAATCTCCAAATGTCGCGGGTGAAACCATTCGTCACCCTCAGTTGGCCGCTAGCCCCTCCACATGACGACTTTGTGACAGTCACCAAAACCCCCTCAAAAAGCGCCCGGCCATAGTGTGGTAAATAAGGCACGTATCCGGGCTCTGCGCAAAACCCCTAATTCGCCTTACTTTGAATTGTCACATTCCAACCCTAGGCGGTGCGACGTCAGGTGAAGGAAAGTTCACCTTGATGGTTGGATGGAATTGCTTGGCTTGCCCCCAACATCTCTACTATGTTAGTTGAGATTTCTGGGCAGGAGGTTCCAACCGACTAAAAGTCAACCGCAGCGGGGGCGCCGCCATCTGGTACGCCGCCCGCTATATGCGGCGCTGAACGTAATTATGGGATTGTCGTTGCCAATCGGGCCGCGGCCATCCTGCTTGAGGGAGCACATTGAGTATGAAACTTCACACATCCATCGCGCTGTCAGCTGTGGCGGTCGCTATCGCCGTACCGGCATCGGCTGACGCCAAGGCGCACCACGGGGCTCGTCATCACCACGCCGCCCGCCACCACCGCGCCGCTGCCGAAGAAGGCCTGACCAGCGCCGAGCAGCTGAAGGTTGCGCAGGAACAGATCAGCCAGCTTCAGGCGCAGCTCAACGCCCTGCAGGCCCGCGTAGAAGGTTCGGCACAGTCCAGCCCGGCGCTGGCTCAGGCGTCCAGCCAAGCCGCTGTTGCCACGCAAGCCGCTGGCGATGCCTCTGCCAAGGCGGATCAGGCTCTGGCCGTCGCCACCGCCGCCAAGGCATCGGCCGACGCCAACGCCAAGACCGTTGACGGCGTGAAATGGGCCAGCAACACCCAGCTGCGCGGCAATGTGTTCTTTAACGAGAGCACCATCACGCAAAAAACCAATGGCGGCAACAACGCCAACTCGGGCGCGGGCTTTAACATCAAGCGTCTGTATATTGGCGTTGACCACCAGTTCAGCCCGGTGTTCTCGGCGACGGTGCTGACCGACATCAGCAATGTGATCGGCGAAACCGGCACCACCAACTATGCCACGCCCACATCGACGCCGACCTGCACCACGACCGTGACACCTGTGACCTTGAAGGCGGTCACCACCTGCACCGCGGCCAGCTTGGGCACCGCCGCCGAAGACGGCAAGGGCTTCTACGTCAAGAACGCCTTCCTGCAGGCCAAGGTTGACCCCGCGCTGACGGTTCGCCTCGGCGCCGCCGACATGCCGTGGATTCCCTTCATCGACGGCAATGCCGGTCACCGATATGTGGAAAACAGCCTGATCGACCGCACCAAATTCGGCAACTCGGCCGATTGGGGCGTGCACGTTCTGGGCAGCTTGGCCAATGGCCTGATCAGCTATCAGGTTTCGGCGGTTGATGGCGGCGGTTACCGCAACGTCACCGTCACCAAGGCGGTGGACGTCGAAGGCCGCGTTTCGGCCCAGTACAAGGGTCTGTGGGCTGCCATCGGCGGTTATACCGGCAAGCTGGGCAAGGACACGCAGGTGATCACCGGCACCACCCCCACCACCTTCTACACCGCCAAGCGCTACAACGCCGCTGCCGGTTACAAGGCTGGTCCGTTCAACATTGGCGCTGAATATTTCTACGCCAAGGACTATAACAACGTCACCGTGAACCCCGCCAGCAACGCGCTGTCGCAGGACTCTGCCCGTGGTTACTCGGTGTTCGGCAATTACAACCTGACGCCGAAATGGTCGGTGTTCGGTCGTTATGACTCTGTTCAGCCGAACTACATCACCGACAACGCGCTGCACGACCATTACCTGAACGTCGGCCTGCAGTGGGAGCCGGTGAAGATCGTCGACATCACCCTCGCCTACAAGCGTGAAGTCGTGGAGAACGGCGCGATCAACACCACCAACGGTGTGATCGGTTGCGCGACATCGGCAACGGCTGCCAGCTTCGCCACCACAGCGGCGGCCACGGCGGCCAATTGCGGCGCCAACGGCACCTATGACGAGGTCGGCCTGTTCGGTCAGATCAAGTTCTAAGCGCGACCCTCTAACGTTCGCGTCAAACAAGCGGGTGGGCCGAAAGGCTCACCCGTTTTGCGTTTGGCCCGTTTTGTTATGTGGCCCGTTTTGCTATGCGCCCCCTTCCCCGCGCCCGCATTTTGCTCCAAAGCGTGGTGAACCAGCTTTGGAGCCAAACCTGCCATGACCACCATCGCCCCCGCTTCCGGCCCCCTCTCCGGCAAGATCTGCATCGTCACCGGCGCTGCCAGCGGCATCGGGCTGGGCATTGCGCGGCGCTATGTTCAGGCGGGCGGCAAGGTCGCCATCGCGGACCTCAACGCCGAAACCGCCAGCAAAGCCGCCGCCGACCTGACGGCAATGGGTCCGGGCGAAGCGATCGGCATCGTCATGGACGTCACGTCCGAGGAGGCCGTCGAGGCCGGCGTCGCGGCGGTTGTGGCGAAATGGGGCGGGGTCGATGTGCTGGTGTCGAACGCGGGGGTGCAGATCGTCAACCCGGTCGAAAAATTCTCCTACGCCGACTGGAAAAAGATGCTGGCGATCCATCTCGACGGCGCCTTCCTGACGAGCCGCGCGGTCTGGCCGCATATGGTGGCGCGCGGCGGCGGCTCGATCATTCTGATGGGTTCGGTCCATTCCAAACTCGCCTCACCGCTAAAGGCCCCCTACGTCACCGCGAAACACGGTCTGCTGGGCCTGTCGCGGGTAATGGCCAAGGAGGGCGGCGCCCACGGCATCCGCACCAATGTCATTTGCCCCGGCTTTGTGCTGACGCCCTTGGTGCAGCGCCAGATCCCCGAACAATCGCGCGAACTGGGCATATCCGAGGAGGACGTGGTCAAAAAGGTGATGCTGGGCCAAACCGTCGACGGCGAGTTTACCACCGTCGAGGACGTCGCCGAGGTCGCGCTGATGTTCGCCAGCTTTGCCACCAACGCGCTGACCGGGCAGTCGCTGCTGGTCAGCCACGGCTGGTGCATGGAATAGCGCCGACCCCACCTATCTGACAGGGCCGGCATTTGATACAAAATGACAATGTTTTTTGATTGCCGCGCCCCTGCCTCGGGGCCAAACGGCACGCTGATGAATTGCGGTTAACGCCCCCATGGGGCGCGGCCAACGATGGAGAACTCCGCTGTCTGACACCTATGAGCCCGTAACGCAGGAGCCCACCCGCCGCATCCCCCTGTGGCTGATTATCGTCGGCATCATCGCCGCGCTGGTCGTGGTGGGGGTCATCGGCAAATGGCGCGCCTCGGCGGGGGCGGTGCTGAACGCCAAGTCGGGGCGGCCGGCCGCCGCGGTCAATGTCGCCAAGGTGGCGCTGGCGGATATGCCGGTGACGGTCAGCGCGGTCGGCACCGTGACACCCATCGATACGGCCACGGTCAAGGCGCAGATCTCGGGCAATATTTCGGCAATCCTGTTCAAGGAGGGCCAGCAGGTTCGTAATGGGCAGGTCATCGCCCAGATCGATTCGCGCCCCTTTCGCCTGACGCTGCAATCGGCAGAGGCCAATCTGGCGCGCGACAGCGCCACGCTGGCCAACGCCCGGCGTGATCTGGCCCGTTATCAGACATTGGCGGCGCAGGATTCGATCGCCCGCCAGCAGTTCGACACGCAGGCCGCCACCGTCAAGCAGGACGAAGGCGTGGTGGGCGCCGACAGGGCCGCTGTCGGCACGGCGCGGCTCAACCTCAGCTATACCGCGATTACCGCGCCGGTGGCGGGGCAAATCGGCCTGAAACAGGTGACCATCGGCAATTATGTCGGACCGGGCGATACCAATGGCGTGGCGATTATCACCCGCACCGACCCCATCGACGTGCAATTCGCCGTGCCGCAAAGCCAGTTGGGCCAGATCCGCAAGGCGGCGGCCAGCGGCACAGGGCTGGCGGTGACCGCCTTTGATCAGGACGGCACCACGGTGATCGCGCGCGGGCGGTTCGGGGCGTTCGATAACCAGATCGCCACCGCCACCGGCACCGTCAACGCCAAGGCGCGCTTCGACAACCCCGGCAGCGCCGCCACCCAGCCCCTGTTCCCCAACCAGTTCGTCAATGTGTCGATTTTGGTCGATACACTGCATCAGGTGCCGGTGGTGCCGGTGGCGGCGGTGCGTCATGGCGCGCCGGGTGATTTCGTCTTTGTGGTGCAGGGGGACCAGACCGTCAAGCTGACCGTGGTCAAGCTGGGCCCGTCGGATGGCACCCAAATCGCTATTTTGTCAGGCCTTGGCGCCGGACAAACCGTGGTGACCGAGGGCGCCGATGGGCTGGACAATGGATCGAAAGTGCGGCTGCCGAAGGGCGGAAACGCGCCCGATGCCGCAGCCGCCTCCACCGGACATCATCGCCGCCAGAGCGCCCCATGACCGACACCCCTGACGCCAGCCTGCCCGAGGCGGGCGGGCCATCGCGCCCCTTCATCCTGCGCCCGGTGGCGACGACGCTGCTGATGCTGGCCTTGCTGCTGGCAGGGATCATTTCCTATTTCCAGCTGCCCCTGTCGGCGCTGCCAGAGGTCGATTACCCCACCATTCAGGTGCGCACGCTGTACCCCGGTGCCAGCCCCGATGTTATGGCGCTGACCGTCACCAGCCCCTTGGAGCGCCAGTTCGGCCAGATGCCGGGCCTGGTGCGGATGACGTCGAATTCCTCGGCGGGGGCATCGGTGATCACGCTGCAATTTGGCCTCAACCTCAACCTCGACATCGCTGAACAAGAGGTGCAGGCGGCGATCAATGCGGCGGGCACCTTGCTGCCATCAGACCTGCCCGGCCCGCCGGTCTACGCCAAGGTCAACCCCGCCGACGCCCCCGTTTTGTCGCTGGGCATTTCCAGCAAGACCCGCCCCCTCGGTGAGGTAGAAGGCATCGTCGAGCGGCAGTTTTCAAACAAGATCGCGCAGGAAAGCGGCGTCGGCCTCGTCAACATCTCGGGCGGGCAGAGGCCTGCGGTGCGCATTACATCGAACGTCACGGCCCTCGCGGCGCATGGGCTGTCGCTGGAAACGATCCGCACCGCCATCGGCAATGCCAACGCCAACACCGCCAAGGGCAGCTTCGACGGCACCACCAAGAGCTGGACCATCGACGCCAACGACCAGCTCGGTTCGGCGGCGGATTACAAGGCGCTGGTGATCGCGTTTCAGAACGGCGCCCCGGTGCGGCTTTCGGATGTGGCGTCGGTGGACGATTCCACCGAAAACGTCCGCACCGGCAGCTGGATGAATGAGTCTCCCGCCGTGATCGTCGATGTCCAGCGCCAGCCCGGCGCCAATGTCATCGCCACCGTCAACAAGATCAAGGCCGACCTGCCAGGGCTGGAGGCGCAGCTTCCCGCCGATGTCCACGTCACCCTGCTCACCGACCGCACCGAGGGCATCCGCGCCTCGGTCAGCGACGTCGAGTGGGAATTGGTGATGGCGGTGGGGCTGGTGGTGCTGGTGATCTTCCTGTTTCTGGGCTCTGTGCGCGCGACGGTGGTGGCGGGGATTTCGGTGCCTTTGTCGCTGATCGGGTCGTTCGCGGCGATGTATGGGCTGGGGTTTTCGATCAACAATCTGTCGCTGATGGCGCTGACCATCGCCAGCGGATTCGTGGTCGATGACGCCATCGTGGTGATCGAAAACATAGCCCGCCATATCGAGGACGGCATGGCCCCCTTCCCCGCCGCCCTCAAAGGCGCGAGCGAGATCGGATTTACCATCATCAGCCTGACGCTCAGCCTGATCGCGGTGCTGATCCCGTTGTTGTTCATGGGTGATGTGGTGGGGCGCCTGTTCCGCGAATTCGCGATCACTCTGGCCTTCACCATCATGCTGTCGGCGCTGGTGGCGCTGACGGTGGTGCCGATGCTGGCGGCGCGTTTCCTGAAACCGGCGCATGAGGAGCGGCGTTTCACCGTGGTCGACAAAGTCACCACCGCCTTCGACCACCTGACGGAGCGTTATGTGAAGGCGCTCGATTGGGTGCTGGCGCGGGCGGCGATGACCATGCTGGTGTTCGGCGGCAGTTTTCTGCTGACAGTGCTGCTGTTCGTGGTGATCCCCAAAAACCTGTTCCCGACGCAGGATACCGGCCAGATCAGCGCCACGGTGATGGCGGCACAAGACGTCAGCTATGCCCGGATGGCGCGGTTGCAGGGGGCGGTCGCCGCTGAACTGATGAAGGACCCGGCGGTGGCCAGCCTGTCCTCGTCGATCGGGGTGGATGGGATCAACCCGACGCTCAATCAGGGGCGGATGCTGATTAATTTGAAACCGCTCAGCGACCGTGCGCGCCTCTCCTCGGTGCTGGCGGCGTTGCAGGCGCGCGCCGCGAATGTCGCCGGCGTGACACTCTATTTGCAGCCGGTGCAGGACCTCACCATCGATACAGAGGCGGGCATCACCCCCTATCGCTTCAGCCTGCAAGGCGCCAATCAGGCCGAGGTCAACGCCTGGGGCCTGAAACTGGCCGAGCGTCTGAAGGCAGAGCCCTCGCTGTCCAGCGTCAACGCCAATGTGCTGGGTCAAGGGCCGGCGGTGATCGTCGATATCAATCGCGATGCGGCGGCGCGGCTGGGGCTGTCGGCGCTGGCGGTGGACAATGCGTTGTATGACGCCTTTGGCCAGCGGATTGTCAGCACCATCTATACCCAGTCCAGCCAGAACCGCGTGATCCTGCAGGCGACCCCGGCGATGCTGGGCGATCCGGCGGGGCTGAACCAGCTGTATATTCCGCTGCCGGGCGGGGGCACCGTGCCCTTGGCCACGCTGGCGGCGATCCGCACCGGCACGGCGCCGCTGGTGGTGGCGCGCGAATCGCAGTTCCCCTCGGCGACGATTGGCTTTGATACGGCCAGCGGGGTTTCGCTGGGCACGGCCGTCAGCGCCATCGCCAAGGTGGAGCAACAGATCGGCCTGCCACCCACCGTCTCGACTGATTTTTCAGGCACCGCCTCGGCGTTCCAGACCGCGCTGTCGGGCGAGTTGTGGCTGGTGCTGGCGGCGATTGTCGTGGTCTATATCGTGCTGGGCGTGCTGTATGAGAGTTTCATCCACCCGATCACCATCCTCTCTACCCTGCCCTCGGCAGGCGTGGGGGCGCTGATTGCCTTGGGGCTGTTTGGTTACGGGCTGGGGGTGATCGGCATCATCGGCATCGTGCTGCTGATCGGCATCGTCAAGAAAAACGCCATCATGATGATCGACTTCGCCATCGCCGCCATGCGCGAGGATGGTCTGGGGCCAGAGGACGCCATCCGCCGCGCCGCCGCCCTGCGTTTCCGCCCGATTATGATGACGACCTTCGCCGCGCTGTTTGCCGCCATCCCGCTGATTTTCGGGCAGGGCATGGGGCATGAGCTGCGCCAACCTCTGGGCCTCGCCATCGCGGGCGGGCTCATCCTCAGTCAGGTGCTGACGCTGTTCACCACGCCGGTGATCTTCCTGGGCTTTGAACGCTGGGCGGAACGTCGCGGCGGCGGCACCGTCCGTTTGGCGGAAGGCTCGCCAGCGTGAACCTTAGCGGCCCCTTCATCCGCCGGCCGGTCGGCACATTATTGCTGACCATCGGCGTGGCCTTGGCGGGGATCGGCGCCTTCTTCAAACTGCCAGTGGCGCCGTTGCCGCAGGTCGATTTTCCGGCCATCGTCGTGCAGGCCAACCTGCCCGGCGCGAGTCCCTCGACCATGGCCGCCACCGTCGCCGCGCCTTTGGAGCGCCACCTCGGCACCATCGCCGGGGTGACCGAGATGACCTCGAAATCGGGGCTGGGATCGGCGCAGGTCAATCTGGTGTTTGACACCTCGCGCAATATCGACGGGGCGGCGCGCGATGTGCAGGCGGCGATCAATGCCGCCCGCGCCGACCTGCCGACGTCGCTGAAAACCAACCCCAGCTATCGCAAAATGAACCCGGCCGAGGCGCCAATCCTGATCCTTGCGCTGTCCAGCCCGACGCGCAGCCCGGATCAGATTTACGATGCGGTGTCGAACATTGTGCAGCAAAAGCTGTTGCAGGTGCAGGGCGTCGGCAATGTCGAACTGGGCGGCGCGGCGCTGCCGGCGGTGCGGATTGAATTGAACCCCTTGGCCCTCGCCCGCGCCGGTGTGGCGCTGGAGGATGTCCGCACCGCGCTGCAGTCGGCCAGCGCCAACCGTCCGCGCGGGGTGCTGGAAACCACCGGAAATAGCGGCCTCGCGTGGCAAATCTATTCCAACCAAGCCAGCCTTCACGCCGCCGATTTCGCGCCGATGATCGTCGCATGGCGCGGCGGCGCGGCGGTGCGCCTGTCCGATATCGCCCGCGTGGTCGATGGGCCAGAGGACCTGCACACCATGGGGCTGGTCAATGGCGTCAAGTCGGTGCCGATCATCATCACCCGTCAGCCGGGCGCCAATATCGTCGATACGGTGGACGGCCTGCTGGCGCAAATGCCCGCGCTACAGGCGGAACTGCCCGCTGACATCAAGCTGAAGGTCGCCGCCGACCGCACCCTCACCATCCGCGCCTCCTTGCGAGAGGTGGAGATCACCCTGCTGATCTCGACGCTGCTGGTGGTGCTGGTGGTCAGCGTGTTCCTGCAAAGCTGGCGGGCGACGATGATCCCGGCGGCGGCGGTGATCGTATCGCTGCTGGGCACGCTGGGTGTGATGTATCTGGCGGGGTTCCTGCTCGATAACCTCAGCCTGATGGCGCTGACGGTGGCGACGGGTTTCGTGGTGGATGATGCCATTGTGGTGGTGGAAAACATCGCCCGCCATGTCGAGGACGGGATGAAACCCTTCGAGGCGGCCCTTCGCGGCGCGCAGGAGGTCGGTTTTACCGTACTGTCGATTTCGCTGAGCCTCGTCGCGGTGTTCGTGCCTTTGCTGTTCATGCCGGGCCTGATCGGCAAGCTGTTCCGCGAATTCGCGCTGACCATGACCTCTGGAGTGGCGATCAGCCTGATCGTGTCGCTGACTGCGACGCCGATGCTGGCCTCCAAAATCATGAGCCATGGCGGCGAGCCGCAGGGGCGGTTCTTCCGTAAGGCGCGCGATGTGGTGGACGCGCTGCAACGCCGCTATGCGCATGATCTGGACTGGGCGCTGCGGCACAAGCGGGCGGTGATCGTCATGCTGCTGGGCACGATTGTGCTCAATTTCTATCTGATCGGGGTATCGCCCAAGGGGCTGTTTCCCGAACAGGATACCGGCGCGATGATGGGCGGCGTGCGCGCGGATCAGTCGATATCCTTCAAGGATCTGTCGGCGAAATTCACCCAGATCGCCGGCATTGTGAAGGCCGACCCGGCGATACAAACGGTGGTGGCCTTTGCCGGCGGCGGGCGCGGCGGCGGCGGGTTCATGTTCGCCATGCTGAAGCCCCGTAACCAGCGCGACGGGGTGGACGATGTCATCGCGCGGCTGCGGCCCAAGCTGGCGCGGGTGCGCGGGGTGTCGCTGTTCCTCAACCCGGTGCAGGATCTGGTGATCGGCGGGCGGCAAACCAACTCCACCAACCAATATGTGCTGGAGGCCGATACCAACGCCCAGCTCACCGCCGCCGGCGACAAGGTGTTTCACGCGCTGAAGGCGATGCCATCGAAGGTCACCGATGTGGACATCGACCAGCAGGACGCCGGCTCCACCGCCTATGTCACTGTGGACCGCACCACGGCGCAGCGTCTGGGCATCCCCATGACCACCATCGACAACACGCTGTATGACGCCTTTGGCCAGCGGCAGGTGGCGAATGTTTACGAGGGGCTGAACCAGTACCACGTCGTCATGGAGGCCGACGCGCAGTTCAGCGGCCGGCCAGAGGCGCTGGCCAATATCTATCTGCCCGGCGGCCCCGGTGACCCTGTCGCCGCGCCCGTGACCGCCGCCAATGCCTCGCTGGGCGGCAATGCGGCGCTGGGCAGCGCGGTGGCGACTGGCGCGGAAACCTCTGTGCCGCTGGCCGCGGTGGCGCGCTGGGCGACGGGTTCCGCCAACGCCAATGTCAGCCATTCGGACGGCCAGCCCTCCGCCACCGTATCGTTCAACCTGCCCCCCGGCGTGTCGCTGGGCGATGCGGAGATTGCCATCAATGACAAGGTCGCCAGCCTGCATCTGCCCCCCACCGTGCATGGCGATTTCGGCGGCACCGCCAAGATCGCCGCGCAGTCCACCGGCAGCACCGGCATCCTGCTGATCGCCGCCATTTTCACCATCTATGCTGTTCTGGGCATTTTGTACGAGAGCGCCATCCACCCGCTGACCGTGCTGTCGACGCTGCCCTCCGCCGGGGTGGGGGCAATCTTTGCGCTGATTATCAGCGGCGGCCAGTTTGATGTGATCGCGGCGATTGGCATTCTGTTACTGATCGGTATCGTCAAGAAAAACGCCATCATGATCATCGACTTCGCGCTGGATGCCGAGCGGTCGCGCGGCCTCTCGCCCTATGACGCGATCCGCGAGGCGAGCGTGAAGCGGTTCCGCCCGATCCTGATGACGACCATGGCGGCGGCGCTGGGCGCCTTGCCGCTGGCGGTGGGCTTTGGCGACGGGGCGGAGTTGCGACGGCCGCTGGGCCTCGCCATCGTCGGCGGGCTGATCGCCAGCCAGTTCCTGACCCTGCTGACCACGCCGGCGATCTATCTGGCGTTCGACTGGTGGCGGCGGGTGTGGGGCGGGTTTGGCGGCTGGCAGCGGGCGGCGGTATTTGGCGTGATCATCGGTTATTTGGTAGTCAGCTTTGGCGGAATGGCGCTGGGCGGCAAGGTTACGCTGCCCGTCCTCAGCGGCGTGGTCAGTTATGGGCCGATGCTGCTGGCGACCTGTTTTGTCGGCTGGCTGCTGAACCGCATCCGCCTCGGCGCGCCGCAATACGAGGCCCAGCTTTACGAGGCCCAACCCACGCATCGCGAACTTGCGCGCCACGGCGATGATACCCTGCCGGCGCGGCACAACCCCTCCACACCGGAATCCTTCGCATGACACAGAAGATCACCTCCGCACTGCTGGTCACAACCCTGCTGGGCGGCTGCTCGATGGCGCCGGCCTATCATGTGCCGGCGCAGTTGACCCCGCTGCCCGCCAATTTCAAGGCAGAGCCCGGCTGGGCGCAGGCCGTCCCCGCCGACACCGCCCCCAAGGGCGACTGGTGGAAGCTGTTCGGCGACCCCACGCTCGACGCGCTGGAGGCCAAGGTCGCGGTCACCAACCAGAACGTCGCGCAGGCCCGCGCGGCATGGATGCAGGCGCGTGCGGCGGTGGCGGTGGACAGGGCGGCGCAATTGCCTACCGCCGGCATCTCCGCCGGGGCCACCCGTGCACGCAGCCAGACCGCCACGGGCCCCGCCATCGGCAACAGCTTCAACGTCGGCGCATCGGCCAGTTGGGCGGTTGATCTGTGGGGCAAGCTGGGGAACACCACCGCGCAGGCCAAAGCCAATGCCGAGGCCAGCGCCGGCGATCTGGCCAATGCCACGCTGTCAGCGCAGGCGGCGCTGGCCGACAACTACCTCTCCCTGCGCGCGGTGGACGCCGAAAAGGCGCTGCTGGACGCCACCGTCGCCGCCGACGCGCAGGCGCTGAAGGTGGTGCGCAACCAATATGCCGTCGGCGTGGTCAGCCGTGCGACCGTCGATGCCGCGCTGGCGACGCTGGACAGCGCCACCGCCAGCGCCCAGGATCTCGCCCGCCAGCGCGCGGCATACGAGGACGCCGTCGCGGTGTTGGCGGGGGAAAACCCCTCGGCCTTCACCATCGCCCCCGCCGCATGGACGCCGACCATTCCTGATGTGCCCGGCGTGGTCCCTGGCGACATCCTGCAACGCCGCCCCGACATCGCCTCCGCCGAGCGGCAGGTCGCCGCCGCCAACGCGAACATCGGTATTCAGCGCGCGGCGTTCTTCCCGCAATTGTCGCTGTCGGCCTCGGCCGGATCGACGGCGGGATCGCTGGGCCAGGTGCTGTCGGCGGCGACCTCGGTGTGGTCGCTGGGCGGTAATTTGGCCGAAACCCTGCTCGATTGGGGGGCGCGATCGGCGCAGGTGCGGGCCGCGCGGGAAGGCTATAACAGCGCGGTGGCGGGTTATCGGCAGACCGTGCTCACCGCCTTTCAACAGGTCGAGGACAATCTGGCCGCCAGCAATGCCTACGGCGCGCAAGCACCGAAACTGGCCGAGGCCGCCGATGCCGACGCCCGCAATGCAGGTATAGCCCGCAACCAATTGGCCGCCGGAACCGTCGATTATACCAGCGTCGCGAATGCCATCGCGCAGGCGAACAATTCGCGCCAAAGCCAGATTGCCAATGAGGTCAACCGCCAGATCACCGCCGTGGCCTTGATCGAGGCGATCGGCGGGGGGTGGCGAACGCCTGCCGCGCGATCGGAACCATAGATCATCACCAAATCGGCTGTAGCCATCCCTGCACCGAGCGCCGGAACAGGCGCTCTGAGGGGTTGTTTTTCGGGGTTTTGCCGTTTTTCCCCGAAGGAATAATCCAATGCCGAGATACTTCCGCTTCGGCGCGAAGACCCGGTGTGCGAATGTTTGCGGGCCTAATCACAGGGGGCTGACAGGCTGTTAAACGCAGCTTGAAGACACGCCGCAGGGCCGCACATTCGCTGATCGGCCAAGCAGCATCCGCGGTGATCTGGGCTTGGCATGGCTGCCGGCATCCCCGCCTCGGCCGCGCCAAGTGTGACGGCGTAGCACCTGTTTTCATTCAGGAGGGGCAGTTGATGGCTATGCAAAATGGACGAAACCGTGTGGCAGACCGGCGCCGGACCACGCCGCGAACCCCCAGTGCCACGATGCCTGCCGTTGACGCCGGCCGGCCAAAGCCCGCGCAAATCCGACCCGCCGAATTTTCATCAGGCCCTGTTTTCCCAAAAGACGTATCAGTGCCGCAGCGCTTCAACGGGGCGGTTTTTACGCCCCCCACCCTCGTTGCGGCGGGCGCGATTAAGCCACCGGCCAAGGCCGCGCAGCGCCGCCAGCCCGCCAAGCCGAAACAGGACGCCCCGCCAAAGGTGGTAGGCAAGGCTGCCGCAAGCCGGCCCACCAAGGCGAAAACGCCCGCAGCGGCTTCTTCCGCTGTCCCCTTGCCTATTCAGCGAGAACCTCTGGTGGTGGGCGGCGCGCCTCATGCGGCAGCTGCGGCAGAGGCGGTGTTCAGCCGGTCGCCGCAAGCCGCCAACAACATGGCCCCCCTGCCCCGCAATCGCTCGATGGCCGCGCCGCCGGTCGGTCTGTGGGCGGCGATTGATGCGTGGTTGATCAGCGCCAGGAAACTTTTGCGCGCAGGCTTCGTGGTGAAAAAGCCCCGGAATCCGGGCGCGATGGCGAAAACCCCGCCGCGCATCGCCCCCATTCCAGCCCAACAAAAATTGGCGCCTAAACCAAAATCATGGTTTCGCAAGGCGCAGCCTGCCCCGCCATCGATGCGCGAACAGGCCGAACTGACGCAATTGCGTGCCGAAAACCGCCGTTTGCGCAACCAGATTGAAACTATGATCGCCCAGCAGAGGACCCGTGAAAAGGAACCCACTGCCAGCTGATGTAGACCCTCCGCCAGCCCGAGCCCCCGACTAACCCCCTAGATCGGGCTGGATAAGCAGCCTTGCGCTCACCATAGACCATGTGGGCGCAAGGCTGCCCTTTTTCGCGCGGGCATCAGGCGCCGGTGAGGTATGCCACCAAAGCTTTGACCTTTTTTTGCCGCCATTGCGGCAGCGGCGCGACCAACCAATAGGCGCGGCGACAGGGCGTTTCATCGGCGAAATCCGCGATCCGCCCCAAATCCCGCCAGCCTTGCGCCAACAACAAAGGCACCCGCGCGCGGCCCATGCCCGCCGCCGCCGCTGCAAGGGCTTGCCCGGCATCACCGACATGGGTCGGGGTTTCGCCCCCCTCGCCCGCCGGAGCCGGTTCGCCCGGCCAACCAATCCATGCGCCTGCCCCCACGGTCACGCTGGCGGCGGTTCCCAGCGCCACGCCCTCCAGATCGCCCGGCCCATCGGCGAGGCGCACGGCGAGGTCGAGGTTGGCTTCGGTGAAATCGGTGCTCTCGCTGTCCACCAGCACGATCCGCGCCTCGGGATTGGCGGCGCGGAAGGTGGCCAAACGCGGTGCCAGCCATGCGGCGAAGAAATCGCGCGGCGCGGCGATGGTATAGACGTGGCTCGACTGGCCCGCCTGAATGGCCTGCACCGCGTCCTCGAAATGCAGGAAACCGGCGCGCAAGGGCTCCAGGCCAGCGCTGGCCTCGTCGGTCAGTTCCAGCCCCTTGGCGGTGCGGCGGAACAGCACCACGCCCAGCAAATCCTCCAAGGCGCGGATCTGCTGGCCGACGGCGGCGGGGGTTACAGCCAGTTCGTCGGCGGCGCGGGTGAAGGACAGATGGCGCGCGGCGGCGTCGAATACGCGCAGCGCATTGAGCGGCAGATGGGTGCGTTTCACGCCTTTGTCAGCCGGCGGTCGCGGGGGCGGCGAGCGCGAAATAGGGGATCGCCACGATCAGCGATGCCCCATCATCAGCGCGGAAGGTGTAATGCCCCTCCATACTGCCATGCGGCGTGCCCAGCGGGCAGCCAGAGACGTAATCATGGCTCTGGCCGGGCCGCAGCACCGGCTGTTCGCCGACTACACCGTCGCCCTCGACCAGTGCCACGACCCCGCGCCCGTCGGTAATCCGCCAGTGGCGCGTCAGCAGTTGCAGCGTGCGATCCGATCCGTTTTCGATGCGGATGTGATAGACCCAGAACCACTTCGCCGCCTCTATCCGCGACTGTTCGGGCAGGAAATTCACCGCCACGCGCACCGTCACGCCCTGCGTGGTGGCGGCATGCTGGAACAGGCCCTTCATGAAACTCGGCTCGGTCATAGGCATAAGTTTACTCCTGCCAGCGCGCCTCGGCAAGCGATCTAGAGCCCGGCCTTGCGCAGCGCGGCGTCCAGATCTTCGCGCAGGTCCTCGATGTCCTCCAGCCCGACGCTGATCCGCAGCATGCCCTCGCTGACCCCCATCGCCGCGCGGGTTTCGGCCGAGATCGACGAATGGGTGGTGCTGGCCGGGTGGGTCATCAGCGTTTTGACATCGCCGAGGTTATTGGAAATGTCGATCAGCTCCAGCGCGTTCAGCACCGCCATCGCCCGTTCACGCCCGCCGTCCACCTCGAAGGAGAAGGTCGATCCAGCGGCGACCATTTGTTTCCGAACCAGATCATGCTGCGGGTGGCTGGCCAGCCCCGGATGCCGCACGCGCGGCACGCGGGCCTCCAGCCATTCGCCCAGGCTCAAGGCGGTGGCGGCCTGCGCCTTGGCGCGCATATCCAGCGTTTCCAGCCCCTTCAGCACCACCCAGGCGTTGAACGGCGACAGCACATTGCCGGTGTTGCGGGTATAGGGATGCAGCACCCCGTTGATAAAATCCGCGCGCCCCGCCACCGCGCCGCCCAGCGTGCGGCCCGATCCGTCCATCAGCTTGGTGGTGGCATAGGCGACGACATCGGCGCCGTGATCCAGCGGGCGCTGCAAGGCGACGCTGGCAAAGGCATTGTCCACCGCCACGCAGATGCCGCCCGCACCCATCGGTCCGCGGGCATGGGCGATTTTCGCCACGCCGGCGATATCGACCAGATCCATCGTCGGGTTGGCGGGGGTTTCGAAGAAGAATAGCTTGGTATTGGGGCGGATCGCGTCCTGCCACTGGTTCAGGTCACGCCCGTCGATGGCGGTCACCTCTATGCCAAAGCGCGGCAGCAGATTGTCCGTCACCCAGCGCGTCGGGCCGAAGGCGGCCTTGGCGATCACCATATGGTCGCCGACCGACAACTGGCTGAGCATCACGCTGGACATCGCCCCCATGCCGCTGGCCTGTGTGCGGCAAGCCTCGGCGCCCTCCATCAGGGCGATGCGTTCCTCCAGCATCTGCACCGTGGGGCTTTGGGTGCGGCTGTAGGTCATTCCCGGCTCGGTGCCCGCAAAGCGTGCGGCGGGCGTCTCGGCATTGTCATAGCAATAGCCCGAGTTGAGGAAGATCGCCTCGCTGGTTTCGCCATGCTCGCTGCGCCAAGTGCCGCCGCGCACGGCCTGTGTTGCGGGGCGCCATTTGGAGGTGACGTCGCGATTTTGTCCGGTGGTGCGTTTCATGCGGCGTTCTCTAAGACCACGCGGGCCAGAGGGCAAGCTGCCGATTGCCACAGCGCCGTCGCCGCCCTAGGCTGAGCCCCATGAAGGCGCCCATCCAAACTGACCCGCTGCGTTGGTGCTGGGCGATTACGGTGATCTTTGCCTGCGTGGTGTTTTGGCGGCTGGGCATCCCGTCCAAGATGTATTTCGACGAGGTGCATTACGTCCCGGCGGCGCGCGCCCTGATGCGCCTGAGCCCCGCCAACCCCGAACATCCCTTGGTCGGCAAGGAGGCGATTGCGGCGGCGATCTGGGGGTTTGGCGATGCGCCGTGGGTGTGGCGTTTGCCCTCGGCGGTGATGGGCGCGGTCGGCCTGTTCGCTTTTGGGCGGGCTTTGTGGTGGGCGGGCGGGCGGCGTTTTGCCTGCATTGCGGGCATGGTCTTGCTGGCCAGCGACTTCACATGGGTGATCCAGAGCCGCATCGCCATGCTGGATATGGTGATGGCGGGGTTCTGCATGGTGGCCCTGTGGCAATTGGCGTTGGTATGGCGCGGGGTGCACCCAAGGCGGCATCTGGCGTGGGCGGGGCTGTGCATGGGCCTAGCGATGGGGGCGAAGTGGTCGGTGGTGCCGGTGGTGGCGGTGGTTTGCAGCTGTCTGGTGGTGGCCAGCATTCGCCGGCCTCTGCGCGGCGTGGCCCTTGGCGAGTTGCTGTTGTGGCTGGGGCTGGTGCCTTTGCTGGTCTATTGGCTCAGCTTCGCGCCGGCGTTTTTATATCACCAAAACCCCGTCAGCCCTTTCGGGATCATCGGCTGGCACCGCTATATGCTGGCGCTGCAAACCAGCGTGGTGAAGCACCACACCTATCAAAGCTGGTGGTGGCAATGGGTGATCAACTGGCGGCCGATCTGGTATCTGTATGAAGTGGTCGACGGGGCGCAGCGCGGGGTGCTGCTGCTGGGCAATCCGTTCAGCATGCTGGCGGGGCTGCCGGCGCTGGTGTGGTGCGCATGGTCTGGCATTTGGGGCAAGCGCCGGGCCGTGCCCCTGCTGATCGCGGCCCTTTATGCCTCCAGCCTCGGCCTGTGGGCGGTGGATGGCAAGCCGGTGCAGTTCTATTACCACTATCTGCTGCCGGGTGCCTTTTTGATGGCGGCGCTGGCCTTGGCGCTGGACGCTTTGTGGAGCCAGCCAAAGTGGTGGCGCTGGGCTGCGCCGCTGGCCGTGGGGGCGGCCTGCGGGATGTTCGGCTGGTTTTTCCCGATCATCGCCGCCACGCCCCTATCCCACGGCGCCAAGAGTTTCGAGGACTGGATGTGGCTGGCTAGCTGGCGCTAGTTGCCGTATTTGCCCCAGACGAATTTGGACGACAGCGCGAAATTCCACACCGAGGCCAAAATAATCCCCGCAATCGCCGCAGCATAGGCATGGACATTGACCCGCACCAAAGCGGTGGACACACCAATATTCGCCAGCATGCCGAACGAGCAGGTCATGGCGAATTTCAGCCACCCCCGCAGCACCGGCATAACCCCGCGCAGGCGCTTGTCTGCATAGGTCAATTCGTTATTCAACACAAAGTTGAAGGTCATCGCCACCGTCGCCGCCAAGGTTTGGCCGATGACAAAGGCCGCCTCCTTGGGGTAATGGCTGACCGCGAAACGCGCGCCGAACAGGTGCAGCACCAAGGCCAGCACGCCCAGATGCACCACCGCGCCCATCGCCCCCACCGTTCCGAACAGCGCAAAACGCGTCGGGATGATGCGGCCCAGCCACTTGTCGTAAAGGCCGATTAGAAATTCAAACACAACGGTCCTGTCCAATTTGCTTTCGCCTTCCGCGCGTGCGGCAAAGTCTAGGGGAAATTCCTTAACGCGTAGTGGCTGGTCCACCGTGGCCAGAATATCCAGCAATATCTTGAACCCCACCCCCGACAGACGGTGCGCATCGGCGCGCAGCAGCTTGGCGGGCAGCATGAAATATCCGCTCATCGGGTCGGTGAGGTCGACGCCCGTCACGCGGCGGGCCAAGGCATTGGCTAAACCGCTGGCCTTGACCCGGTCGGGGCGGCCCCAGGCCTCGGTGCTGGCCCCTTCGGCGAAGCGCGACGCATAGGCGAGGTCGTAATCGCCGCTCTCGATGGCGGCCAACATGCCGGGCAGCAATTTGGGGTCATGCTGGTGGTCGGCGTCCATCACCGCGACGATGGGGGCGGCGGTGGCGCACATGCCCTCGATGGCCGCAGAGGCGAGGCCGCGGCGCCCGATGCGCTGGATGACACGGATACGCGGGTCCTCCAGACTGATGGCGCGCGCCTCGTCGGATGTGCCGTCGGGCGAGTTGTCATCGACGAAGATCGCCTCCCACGCGATGCCGGTCAGCGCGTTGGACAGACGATCCACCAGCGCGCGCAGATTGCCGCGCTCGTTCAGCGTGGGCAGGATGACGCCGAGTTGCAGGCTCATAATTGCGCCCTCACCGCGTCACCGATTTGGCGCGTGGAGTGGCTGCCGCCCAGATCCGCGCCGCGAATGCCCGCCGCCAGCGCCCCCGCCACCGCCGCCTCGATCCGCGCGGCGGGTGCCTCCATCCCCAGCGAATGCCGCAGCAGCATCGCCGCCGACAGGATCGTCGCCATCGGATTGGCCAGCCCCTTGCCCGCGATGTCGGGCGCAGAGCCGTGGATCGGCTCATACAGCCCCAGCTTGCCATCCGACAGCGCGGCGGAGGCCAGCAGGCCAATCGAGCCGACGCACATGCTCGCCTGATCGGACAGGATATCGCCGAAGAGATTGCCCGTTACCACTACGTCGAACTGGCCGGGGTTACGCACCAGTTGCATCGCGGCGTTATCAACATACATGTGGCTCAGCTCGACATCGGGGTATTGCGCCGACACCTCGATCACCACATCGCGCCACAACTGGCTGGTTTCCAGCACATTGGCCTTGTCTACGCTGCACAGCTTCTTGCGGCGGCCTTGGGCTGCGCGGAACGCCACATGGGCGATGCGGCGCACCTCGTCCTCGGCATAGGACATCATGTCCCAGCCCTGACGGCGGCCATCGGGGAGAGTTTTGGTGCCCTTGTCGCCGAAATAGACGTCACCATTGAGTTCACGGACGATCAGCAAATCGATTTGCGAGGCGATCTCTGGCCGCAGCGCCGAATGGCCTTCCATGCCGGCGAACAGCTTGGCGGGGCGCAGATTGGCGAACAGGCCCAGTTCCTTGCGCAGGCCCAAGATCGCCTGTTCGGGGCGCAAATGGCGTTCCAGATGGTCGCAGCTGAAGTCACCCACCGCGCCGAACAATATGCCGTCAGCGGATTTGGCAATGGCGATGGTTTCCGCCGGCAGAGGGTGGCCATGCTTGCGATAGGCCGCGCCGCCAACGTCGCCCTCGGTCAGTTCCAGCCCGTCCAGACCCAGCGCCTGCAACACCTGTACCGCCTCGGCGGTAACCTCTGGACCGATGCCGTCGCCGGCGAAAACCGCAATCTTCATGGTAAAACCCTGCCCATTATCCGTCGATCCGCGCGAGCTGCCCTCGCAAACGCTCGCGCGCGCCCATAACATCCCTGTGGCGATCGGCAAGCGGATAGCGCATCAAGGCGGCCCCCATGCGGTCAAAAGACGCGAGCAAAGCGGGCCAATCGGCGCCATCGAGCAGACGCCCCGTTTCGTCGCCATAACCCAATTCGCGCAGCAACAGCACCTCATAGGACAGCATGGCCGGCGCCCAGCCCCGCGCCGAGGGCGCATGGCACACCGCATCCAGCACGCCGCCCAGCGCCTCGTACAGCGCGGGATAGGCGTGGCGTTCGGGGAGGCAAGCGGCGGTCAGCGCACAGGACCAGTCGATGGCGGCGGCGGGCAATGGCTCGTTCAGCCAGGGGCCTCGACTGGTGACCAATTCTATGCGGGCATAGGGCAGTTGCTGGGGGCTGCGCGTGCGGATTTCGGCCTCGACGATATTACCGGGGATCAGCACCGGGCGAAGTTGCCGCCCCCTGCCACCAGCGACAAAGGCGGCAACCAGCCCCTGCGCGCGGGTGAGCAGGCGCACCACGACGCCCGTCTCGCCATGCTGGCGGGCGGCGCAAACGATGGCGGGGGCGCGGAAATTCATGGGGGCGTGGTGCCCGGTGTCAGCAGGCTATTTGGCGCGCTTCGCCTTTGGCTTGGCTGGCGCGCTGGCGGCGACCCCGTCCAGAGCGGCCATGCGTTCTTCCAGCGCGGTGATCCGCGCCAAGCGGGTTTCCAGCGCCTCTTTCCCGCCGGCCATCATCACGTTGATGGCATCGAGGCGGGCACGCAGATCCTCTGCTTCCTCGCGGGCCTTCGTAGCCATGGCCTTTACCGCCTCGAATTCCTCGCGGGATACGAAATCCAGCCCGCCGAACGCCTCCTTGAAGCGTTCGCGGCCAGATTCGCGGGCTTCACGGGTCATCCCCGCAAAGGTTCCGGCGGCACTGTTCATCAGTTTGACGAAATCGGCGATCAGGGGGTTTTCGCTTTGCATGGGCCCTAGATGGGCCTTCCGGCGTGGCTGTTCAAGGGGTTTCAGTTGCCGATTTGCATCCGCACCACCGCCGAACCGCCGGATTGCCCATCGGCGCCCGGATTGAGCTGCAAAAACTGCCAGTTGAGGACCGTAGCGAACAGCGCCCACACCAAATAGGGCACCAACAGCCACGCCGCCATCGGCCTGACCCGGTGAAACATCACGATCGTCGCCACCACCAGCACATCGAGCACGCCCAGCACCACCAGCCCCAGAGTGATCCGGTGCATCGCGAAGAACACCGGCGACCAAGCCAAATTCACCACCAATTGCGCGGCAAACATGCCAACCGCCGCGCCGCGTCCGCGCGCGCCCCATGCCACCACGACGACCGCCAGCGCAAAGCCCATCATCACATAGAGCACCGACCACACAATGCCGAATGTGGCCGCCGGGGGATAGATCGCCGGCTTGGCCAGCGCCGCGAACCATGCGTTGGCCGGCCCGCTGCCCGCCATGGTGCCCGACAGGAACCCCAGCAATAACACCCCCGGCACCAGCACCAGCGCCCAACGCATCAAAGCGGCGCGCAATTGGGCCGTCGAAGCAAGTTGCATCATATTCGCAAAAGATCCTGTGCTGGGCGCGGGTGCGGGACTATTGAATAAGCGAGGCTGGATATTGGTGAAAAACCTTAACATTCGATACGCGGGTAACCGATTCGCTTGCTTGATTAAGCAGGATATTGGCCGCCCCAACCCGCGCAGGCAATGGGCGGAGTGCAACCACCACCGATTTCGATCCGATAGTCCCACAGCAAGCGCGCCGAATCACGTCGGGATCAGCCTTTCCGCTTGCCCAACAGGGCTGCCGCGCCATGCCGAGATCAGGAATTCGACATTGCCTTCGGGCCCGCGAATGGGGCTTTCGGCGATGCCATCGACCTGCCAGCCGCTGCTTTCCAGCCAGCCTTGCACCTCCTCGCAGACGCGGGTGTGCAGCGCTGCATCACGCACAACGCCGCCCTTGCCGACTTCGGCCCGGCCGACCTCGAACTGCGGCTTGATCAGCGCCACCACGCGGCAGTCGGGCGCGGCCAATTGCAACGGTACTTCCAAGACCTTGGCCAGCGAGATGAAGCTGGCGTCGCAGACCACCCAGCTGCACGGCGCATCAATATGGCCCGGCGTCAGGATGCGCGCGCTGGTCTGCTCCAGAACGGTGACACGAGGGTCTTGCCTCAGCCGCCAAGCCAGTTGATTGGTGCCCGAATCAACCGCGAAGACGCGAACCGCGCCGTTGGTCAGCAAAACATCGGTAAACCCGCCGGTCGAGCTGCCGATGTCCATCGCGGTGGCGCCTGCGGGGTTCAGGCCGAAATGGTCCAGCGCATGCGCCAGCTTGATCCCGCCGCGCGACACCCACGGATGATCGCGCCCGCGCACCTCCAGCGGCGCGTCCATGCTCAGCGTTTGGCCTGATTTGGCTATCTTGGTTTCGCCGCTGAACACCAGCCCCGCCAGCACCAAGGCCTGCGCGCGCGCCCGGCTCTCTGCAAGGCCGCGTTCGACCAACATCTGGTCGACGCGCTGTTTGGCGGCGGGCTTTGGCGCCGGGGTCCGGGGGCGAAGAGGGGGGTTGTTCATCACGCCCCCTCATTCCATAGGGAGGCTATGAAGGCAAATTCCGTTCCCATTCATTCTGACCCTCTGCGACGGCTGCGCGGGCCAAGGGCTGTGCTGGCCGGCATGGCCGCGGGCGCGATGCTGCTGATGCTGGGTTCCTGCGCCGAGCGGGCTGTGCCTGTTGCGCCTCCCCCTCCCCCGCCGCCGCGCATGATGCCCCCGCCCCCGCCTGTGCCGCAGGCAGCCACGGCGGACTGGCACGACGCGCCGCTGACGCCGGGGGAGTGGCGGTGGGACGGCAACGGGGAATCAACCGCGACGTTCGCGGGGCCAAATGGCAGGGAATTGCTGAGCCTGTCATGTAAACCCCAGCGCGGCGTCCTCCTCTATTTGGCCGATTCAAGCCAAGCAGATGGCACGGCGCAGGTGACCATCAGCACCAGTTCGCTGACCCGCAATCTCCTCGCCCAAACGCAGCGGACTGATCCGCCACTTCGCCCGCAAGCCGTCATTGCGGTCAATGATCCGCTGCTTGACGCCATGGCCTTTGCACGCGGGCGGTTCATGGTGCAGGCGCCCTATATGCCCACACTGATCCTGCTCGCCCGCCCGGAAATTTCGCGCGTGATCGAGGATTGCCGCCGGCACTAACCCGCAAGAGAATCGCGGCTGTGGAAATCAGGCCGGAAGCCCCAATTCTGACGCCAAATTAGATCAATGCAAGTCTTGTTGTGCGCCCGCGAATCGGTCACAACAACGCTCAAGGCCGGAGCGGCCACGCAGCCGCCCTGCCCCACCTCGCCAACAGGCAAGGTTCCTGGCACACTCGCGCGAAAGGAGGTGATCCGATGTCTCATGGTTCAGCACAGGGGTCGGATATCCGCTACGCGGAGCATTATCGCTAATCCGGATGCAGCGATAAAGGCTTCGTAAGCGGCGCTTTCGGCCGCTGACCATGTGAAGGGCCGTTCTCGGGTTGCCGGGGCGGCCCTTCTCATTTATTGCGGAGTCATTGACATTGGCGCAATATTCGTACATTGCCGCCGCCACCATTTCGCAAGGAAAATTCCATGGCGCCCTCCGCCGATACCGCAACGCCCTTCGCCTTCAACCAGATCGCCCATCCCGCCCCCACGCCAAAGGCAGCGCGCGATGCGGTTCTGGCGGCCCCCGGTTTCGGCACACATTTCACCGATCACATGGTGTGCATCGAATGGAGCGAGGCCAAAGGCTGGCATGACGCCACAATCGGCCCGCGTGGCCCCATCATGCTCGATCCGGCGGCCAGCGTGCTGCATTATGCGCAGGAAATTTTTGAAGGGCTGAAGGCCTACGCCACCGCCGATGGCCACGTCACCCTGTTCCGCCCAGAGGCGAATGCCGCGCGTCTGAACGCCAGCGCCCGCCGCCTCGCCATGCCCGAATTGCCCGAGGCTTTGTTCGTCGAATCGGTGCGCCGTCTGGTACTGGCCGACCGCGATTGGATCCCCGAGGGCGACGGCTGTTCGCTATACCTGCGCCCCTTCATGATCGCCACCGAGGCCTTTCTGGGTGTGCGCCCCGCCAAGGCGTATAAATTTCTGGTGATCGCCAGCCCCGCCGGCAATTATTTCAAATCGGGCGCACCTGCGGTCTCCATCTGGGTTAGCGAATATACCCGCGCGGCCCCCGGCGGTACGGGTGCTGCCAAATGCGGCGGCAACTACGCCGCGTCCTTGGTCCCGCAGGCAGAGGCCATCGCGCGCGGTCACGATCAGGTGGTCTTCCTCGACGCCGCAGAGCACAAGTGGATCGAGGAACTGGGCGGCATGAACCTGTACTTCGTGTTCGACGATGGCACGCTGATCACGCCGCCGCTGTCGGGCACCATCCTGCCCGGCATCACCCGCGACAGCCTGCTGACCCTGGCGCGCGAGGAAGGCCTCACCGTGCGCGAGGAACGCTATTCGCTCGACCAATGGCGCTCGGATGCGGCCAGCGGGCGTTTGGTGGAATGTTTCGCCTGTGGAACCGCCGCTGTGGTGACGCCAGTCGGTAAGGTTTGCGGCCAAGATGGCGATTTCACCATCGGCAGCGGCGGGCCGGGGCAATTGACGGGCAAGTTGAAGGCGCGCCTCGTCGCCATTCAGCGCGGGGCGGAGGCCGACACCCATGGCTGGATATCGCAGGTGGCCTGATTGGCGCGCGAAATCGCCGATGAAAATTATCCCCCTTCCCAAGCGAGGCACATGGCGCTAAGCGCGCAGCCTCTCCCGCAAGGAGGGACAATGCTGGGGCGTCGCCAAGCGGTAAGGCAGCGGCTTTTGATGCCGCCATGCGGAGGTTCGAATCCTCCCGCCCCAGCCAGTCAGTCTTAACTTTCAGGATAGATTTGACCTATCGGTGCAAAATGGCGCCGTTCCGCAGGGTTTGCGGGCCTGCCGTCAACCACAGAGGCAGAAAGAATGCGCCAAAACCCTCGTTTTGGCGCCTATTCTCTGTGGCCGCTTCAAGTGGTTGACAGCCTGCGACGTACGTTCCGCCCCGCGCATCGCCTCCTATTCTGATTTCCAGAATATCCGCCTACCGTAAGCGAAGGCCCAACCCCACCTTGCGCTGATGCGGCGCTACGGCGATTTGCGACGTCCTGATTTTGGGCGAGGCGTTACTCCTATGATAATCTCTAGTGATGATCCTGTGAGCAAGGGCGCGCAGCGGTTCGAGGTTTTCACGGGTGCGGGCAAACGGCGAGAATGGCCGCCGGAGCTGAAGGCTTCGATTGTTGCGGAGTGTTGTCCAGGGCGCGGGGGTGTCAGCGCCGTTGCACGCCGCCATGGGCTTGATCCCTCGCAGATTTATGCGTGGCGGAAGGATTTGTTCAAGCAGCTTGAGGTCAAAGTTTTGACCCATCCTGCAGCGGAGCGGGATGCGGCCATGATCTCGACCCGGTCGACATAGCCTTTGATCAGCACGTCTTGATAGGCATGCTGGGTGGGCACCGAATAATCATTGGTGCGATAGCGCACCAGCGACATCGACGAGACCCGGCCCGGGACCTTGTGGCATGGGTCATAGGGCACGGCGGGCAAGGGCATGAACACCGCTTGATCCGCCTGCAGCCGCTCACCAATGCTCAGGGTCTCCCCGCGCAGCACCGCTTGCTGGCGCTTGGTACATTTATCCAGCAGCTGGGCATTGAGGTCGTCAATGTCATCCGCCACCGGCATTGGCACCATGAAGTTGCGGCGAGCAAAACCCACCAGGCCTTCAACCTTACCCTTGTCGTTGCCCTTCGCTGGCCGGCCGAACTTATCTTCAAACAGATAATGACTTTGCAGCTCGGAAAACAGCTTCGCGCGCTCACGCCGCCCATCGCCCAGTATCTGCGCCACAAGCCGCTTGCTGTTATCGTATAAAATGCTGCGTGGTACGCCGCCAAAGAAGGCAAACGCATCGACGTGGCCATCGCACCATGCCTCAGCCACCTCGCCCAGATAGGCCTTTACGAAACACGCATCCGAATGGGGAATGTCGATGCAGAGATAGTAGATCTTGACCCGCCGGCCGGCCAACAAAGCCTCGGCCTCGCCAAAATCCGCCTGCGCATGCCCGGGGCGGTGGCTCAGGGGTACAAATACCTCCTGCGACCGACGCTTCTTGCCACGCACATACTCATGCACAATGGTCAGCCCGCCCGTGTAGCCATGCTCATCGCGCAGCCGTTCAAACATCCGCTTTGCGGTATGCCGCTGCTTGGCGCCCATCGCGCGGTCACCCTCGATCATCGCGTCAATATGCTCGGTGAATCCAGCCAGCTTGACCGATACACGCGGCGTCTTGCGCCGGTACCCAGGCGGCACCGGGTACGCCAACATCTTCGATATCGTGTTGCGGTGAACACCAAAAAACCGCGCCGCTTCGCGTCGCGTCATCCCATCAACCAGAACAGCCCGGCGGATCTTCGCATATACTTCCACGGAAAACATCCTTCCGGCCTCCTCCCGCTAACGAAAGGAAGCCTATCCGGACTGGTACACTTTTAAGCCGTGCTGCCGGCCTCAAAACCACCGCCTCTGTGGTACACTTTTACTCCGCTGATTATAGACCGATCTCACCCGCTGCGCAGAGAACATTCTCCTCGCCCGCGAAGCGCATTTCCCGGCGACCATCGCCGATCTCTATGATCCCGAAAAGATGCCCGAGAACCTGCGCCACGCGCATGAACGCAACGACGAGGTGCTGGAGCGCATCTACATCGGCCGCCGCTTCAAGAACGACACCGAACGCCTCGAAAAGCTGTTCGAACTCTACACCAAGATGACCGGCGCAAAGGCGGCGGCCTGAGCGGCGCTGCAATTGACTTTGGGCGGGATCGCCCTATGTATATCATGTGAGATACGGGAGGTCAGCATGAACGCGCATAGCTCCATGATCCATGTGCGCATGGATGATGATTTGAAGGCGAAAGCCACCGAAGCACTGGCGGCCATGGGGCTGACGGCGTCGGACGCC
>Ga0316222_1000682_pt1 | contig 48918 bp, 40 predicted proteins | sample TBH18011metaG_FD_206008 | JGI IMG/M metagenome (GOLD analysis project Ga0316222, IMG submission 206008) | Freshwater microbial communities from Trout Bog Lake, Wisconsin, USA - TBH18011 | ecosystem: Environmental > Aquatic > Freshwater > Lake > Hypolimnion/Profundal zone | place: USA: Wisconsin... | reverse complement strand
CAGGTCGCATCATGCTCTCGCCATTTTGGATGTCCCTCGCCGGGCGCAAACCTCCGGTTTGCTTGGCCTCGGCCTCAACGGCCTCTGTCGCGGGATGAGTCGACTTGAAATCATCCCGCTCTAGTGGATCGCCTCTTCCATCGCCTCGGCGATCAGCATCAGGCGCTGGGCCCGGCTCTTGTCGCGATCGCTCTTGGCGTCGTCGAGGGCTTCCTTGGCCACCTTCTTGCGCGCCTTAGCCATGTCGGCGGTCAGCTCGCCCACCGGAATGGCTTCCTCGGCCAGGACGATGATCCGCTCCTCATTGACCTCGGCGAAGCCGCCGGCCACGAAGGTGGTGCTGGAAACCTTGCCGCCGTCGTACACGACGATGACGCCCGGACGGACGGTGGTGATCATGGGAGCGTGACGGGCCAGGGCGCCGAAATCGCCTTCGCTGCCCGGCACCACCACCATATCGACCGGCGACGACACCAAAAGCCTCGCCGGCGACACCAACTCGAACTGGATCTTCTCGGCCATGCCGCGATTCCTTTTACCACCTCAGGCCGGGGAGGCGGCCTGGAACCGCCCGCCCCGATGAAACCAGACTAGTGTTCCGTTTCCGAAGTTCGGAGTGCTTCGTTCAAACGATTTTCGAACTTCGGAACCGATCAGAACACTAGTTAACATATTGAATATAGTGGCGCTTTATGTTTTTGAAGTTCCGAAAATCGCAGGTCGCGAAGGTGTCGAAACTTCAAAAACGCGCCACTAGGCCGCGTCGGCCGCCATCTTCTTGGCCTTCTCGACCACTTCCTCGATGCCGCCGACCATGTAGAAGGCGGATTCGGGAAGGTGATCGTACTCGCCGGCGACGATGGCCTTGAAGCCCTTGATGGTCTCTTCGAGGGAGACCAGCTTGCCCGGCGAGCCGGTGAAGATTTCGGCCACGTGGAACGGCTGGGACAGGAAGCGCTGGATCTTGCGGGCGCGGCTGACCACCAGCTTGTCCTCTTCCGACAGCTCATCCATGCCCAGAATGGCGATGATGTCCTGCAGCGACTTGTAGGTCTGGAGGATGCGCTGGACGTCGCGGGCGGTCTGGTAGTGATCGGGACCGACGACGCGGGGATCAAGCACGCGCGAGGTGGAGTCCAGCGGATCCACCGCCGGGTAGATGCCCAGCTCGGCGATCTGACGGTTGAGCACCGTGGTGGCGTCCAGGTGGGCGAACGAGGTGGCGGGAGCCGGATCGGTGAGATCGTCGGCCGGCACGTAAATGGCCTGAACCGAGGTGATCGAGCCCTTCTTGGTCGAGGTGATGCGCTCCTGCAGGGCGCCCATATCGGTGGCCAGGGTCGGCTGATAGCCCACCGCCGAGGGGATGCGGCCCAGCAGCGCCGACACTTCCGAGCCGGCCTGGGTGAAGCGGAAGATGTTGTCCACGAAGAACAGCACGTCCTGGCCCTCGACGTCGCGGAAATATTCGGCGACGGTCAGCCCCGACAGGGCGACGCGGGCGCGGGCGCCCGGGGGCTCGTTCATCTGGCCGTAGACCAGCGCCACCTTGGAGCCGGGACCGTCCAGCTTGATGACGCCCGATTCGATCATTTCGTGATAGAGGTCGTTGCCCTCGCGGGTCCGCTCGCCGACGCCGGCGAACACCGAGTAGCCGCCGTGCGCCTTGGCGATATTGTTGATCAGTTCCATGATCAGCACGGTCTTGCCGACGCCGGCGCCGCCGAACAGGCCGATCTTGCCGCCCTTGCAGTAGGGCGCCAGCAGGTCGATGACCTTGATGCCGGTGACGAGAATTTCGGTTTCGGTCGACTGGTCGACGAAGGCGGGGGCATCGGCATGGATCGGCAGGGTGGTCTTGTTGCCGATGGGGCCACGCTCGTCGATCGGCTCGCCGATGACGTTGATGATGCGGCCCAGGGTCTCGGGACCGACCGGCATCTGGATGGCCGATCCGGTGTCCACCACTTCGGTGCCCCGGGTCAGGCCGTCGGTGGAGTCCATGGCGATGGTGCGCACGGTGGACTCGCCCAAATGCTGGGCCACTTCGAGGACCAGCTTCTTGCCCTGGTGATCAAGGTGGAGCGCGCTCAGAATGGCCGGCAGGTGGCCGTCGTCGAAGCGCACGTCCACGACGGCGCCCAGGACCTGGGTGATCATGCCGACGTTCTTGTTTGCCATGGTGTGCTCCTAGTCTTCCGTCACAGCGCTTCGGCGCCGGAGATGATTTCGATCAGTTCCTTGGTGATCTGGGCCTGGCGCGACCGGTTGTACTTGATCGCCAAGGCATTGATCATGTCGCCCGCGTTGCGGGTGGCATTGTCCATCGCCGTCATGCGGGCGCCCTGTTCCGAGGCCTGGCTTTCCAGCAGGGCGCGGAACATCTGGGTCGCCAGATTGCGCGGCAGAATTTCGGCGAGGATGGTCTCCTCGTCCGGTTCGAATTCGTAGACCGCCCTGGCGCCGCCGCTGTCCTTGGCGGACTGTTCCGGCACCGGGAAGGGGATCACCTGCTGGCGGGTCACTTCCTGGGCGATGGCCGATTTGAAGCGGTTGTAGACCACGGTGCAGACGTCGAAGTCGCCGGCCTCGAACATGGCCGAAACCTGATTGGCCACCTGGTCGGCCTCGGCGAACACGACGCCCTTGCGGCCCAGCTGCTCGAAGCCGTCGATCATGTACTGGCCGTAATCGCGCTTGAGCTGCTCGCGGGCCTTGCGGCCCACCGGCATGATCTTGACCGTCTTGCCCTGCTTGAGCAGATCGGCGGCCATATGCTTGGTGGCCCGGACGATGGAGGAGTTGAAGCCGCCGCACAGACCGCGATCGGCGGTCACCGCCACCAGCAGATGCACCGTGTCGGCGCCGGTCCCGGTCAGCATCCTGGGCGCGCCGCCCTGGCCGGCCAGGCTGGCGGCCAAGGTGCCCAGCATGCGTTCCATGCGCTCGGCGAAGGGCCGGGCCGCTTCCGCCGCCGATTGGGCGCGGCGAAGCTTGGAGGCCGCCACCATCTTCATGGCGGATGTGATCTTGCGCGTCGACTTGACGCTCACGATCTTCATCCGCAGGTCCTTGAGACTCGCCATAACCTACACTCCCATGGGTCGGTTAAGCGAAGGTCTTGGCGAACGCGTCGAGGAACGCCTTCATCTTCTCTTCGGTCTGCGGGCTGATCTGCTTATCGGTGGCGATGGAGGTCAGGATCTCCGGCGCCTTGGATTTGATCTCGGCCAGCAGCGAGGTCTCGAAGCGGCCGACATCGCGAACCTCGATCTTGTCGAGATAGCCGCGCACGCCGGCATAGATCGACACGACTTCTTCCTCGGTCGCCATGGGCGAGAACTGCGGCTGCTTCAGCAGCTCGGTGAGCCGCGCGCCACGGCCGAGCAGCTTCTGGGTCGCGGGATCGAGATCGGAGGCAAACTGGGCGAAGGCCGCCATCTCACGATACTGCGCCAGTTCCAGCTTGATGGAGCCGGCAACCTGCTTCATCGCCTTGATCTGGGCGGCGGAGCCGACGCGCGACACCGACAGGCCCACATTCACGGCGGGACGGATGCCCTTATAGAACAGCTCGGTCTCCAGGAAGATCTGGCCGTCGGTGATGGAGATCACGTTGGTGGGGATATAGGCCGACACGTCGTTGGCCTGGGTCTCGATCACCGGCAGGGCGGTCAGTGAACCGGCACCGGCGGCATCGCCCATCTTGGCGGCGCGTTCCAGCAGGCGGGAGTGGAGATAGAACACGTCGCCGGGATAGGCTTCGCGGCCCGGCGGACGGCGCAGCAGCAGCGACATCTGACGATAGGCGACCGCCTGCTTGGACAGATCGTCGTAAATGATCAGAGCATGCATGCCGTTGTCGCGGAAATACTCGCCCATGGTGCAGCCGGCATAGGGCGCGATGAACTGCAGCGGCGCCGGCTCGGAGGCGGTGGCGGCAACCACGATGGTGTAATCCATGGCGCCGTAATCGGTCAGGGTCTTGACGATCTGGGCGACGGTGGAGCGCTTCTGGCCGACCGCCACATAGATGCAGAACAGCTTGGCCTTCTCGTCGCTGGCGTCGTGCCAGCGCTTCTGATTGATGATGGTGTCGATCAGGATGGCGGTCTTGCCGGTCTGACGATCGCCGATCACCAGTTCGCGCTGGCCGCGGCCGATGGGGATCAGGGCGTCGACCGCCTTGATGCCGGTGGACATGGGCTCGTGCACCGATTTGCGCGGAATGATGCCCGGCGCCTTGACGTCGACGCGGGCGCGCTTCTCGGCGGCGATGGGGCCCTTGCCGTCGATGGGGTTGCCCAGCGCGTCGACGACGCGGCCCAGGAGACCCTTGCCGACCGGCACGTCCACGATGGAGCCGGTCCGCTTGACGAGATCGCCCTCCTTGATGGAGCGGTCGTCGCCGAAGATCACGACACCCACGTTGTCGGTTTCGAGGTTCAGCGCCATCCCCTTGATGCCGCCGGGGAATTCGACCATCTCGCCGGCCTGGACCTTGTCGAGGCCATGGACGCGGGCGATACCGTCACCGACCGACAGCACCTGACCGACCTCGGCAACTTCCGCCTCGGTTCCGAAGGTGGCGATCTGTTGCTTGAGGATTGCGGAGATTTCCGCGGCGCGGATTTCCATTATCCAACCCCTTTCATAGCGAGCTTGAGATGCTGCAGCTTCGTCTTCAACGAGCTGTCAACCATACGGGAGCCGACCTGCACCACCAGGCCACCCAGCAAGCTGGGATCGACCGTGACGTTGACGGCGACATTGCCGCCGAACGCCGTCTTGAGGGCGGAGACGAGGGCGTCTTGCTGAGCGGGCGTCAAGGCCACCGAGGAAGCCACCGAGGCGGACTTCTCTCCGCGGCGGGCAGCGAGCCGGCCGAGATAGGACTCGATCACCCCCAACAGGGTGAACAGCCGGCGGTTCTTGGCCGCCAGCCCGAGGAATTTGGTGGTCAGGTCCGTGAAGCCGCAGGCCTGGGCGAGGGCGGTAATCGCCCGCCCCTGCTCGGTGCGGTTCAAGACCGGACTGTCGATCAGACGCCGCAGATCCGCGCTGTGGTGGATCATGGACTGCAACGTCCGGAGATCGCCGGCCACTGGATCAAGCGCCGATGCAGTATCGGCCAGATCGAACAGGGCGGCGGCATAACGGGTGGCGATCACGCCAATTGTTTCGGATGGCACCTGGGCAAGTCCTTGAATAGGGTCGAACCGGCGGCCGTAACCTATTGATACGCAAAAATTTTCCACGCCCTACCAAGTTGTCCCCCCGGTAGCGCGTCGGTTAACTAGCACATCGAGTTTTGCGTTGCAAGACGACTCCTGCCCATTCGGGGGAGGCTACCGCAAGATCGGCCAGGGCCAAAAAGCGCTCAAACCCGCGGCCCACAGCGGTTTCGCTTCGGGTGGGGCACCTACCCGTCAAAAAAACATCCTCAAAAAAAACTATAGGGGTCGATGTCCACCTGCAGCCGCACCCCCCGGGGAAGCTCGACCCGGCCCAGCCAATGGCGCAAGGCGGCCTGAAGATTGACCCCGCGCGGCGCCTTGATCAGGAATCGGCGGCGATGCTTGCCGCGCAGCAGCGCCATGGGGGCCGGGGCGGGGCCCAGCACCTCCATGCCGCCGCCATGGGGGGCGGCGCGGGACAGGCGGGCGGCGAAGCCGTCCAGCAGGCCCGCATCGGGACCCGACAGGATCAGGGCGGCCAGCCGGCCATAGGGCGGCATGCCGGCATCGCGCCGCATGGCCGCCTCGCGGGCGATGAAGCCGTCGCGCTCGCCCGAGCACAGCGCCCGCATCACCGGATGATCGGGCTGGTAGGTCTGAAGGAACACCCGGCCCGGCCGTTCGGCGCGGCCGGCGCGGCCGGCGACCTGCGACAGCAATTGGTGGGTCCGCTCGCCGGCCCGCAGATCGCCGCCCTCCAGCCCCAGATCGGCATCGACCACGCCGACCACCGTCAGCATGGGGAAGTGGTGGCCCTTGGCGACGATCTGGGTTCCCACCAGCAGATCGATCTCGTGGGCCGCCACCCGCCGGACGAATTCGGCCGCCGCATGGGGGCTGGCGCAGGTGTCCGAGGTCATCACCGCCATGCGCGCCTGGGGGAACAGCAGGGCCGCCTCCTCGGCGACCCGCTCGACCCCGGGGCCGCAGGCGGTGAAGCTGTCCTCGGCCTCGCAGTGCGGACATTTTTGCGGCGGCCGGATGAAGTGGCCGCAATGGTGGCAGATCAGCCGGCCGGCGGCGCGATGCTCCACCAACCAGGCGGTGCAATGGGGGCATTGCAGGCGGTGGCCGCAGCTCCGGCACAGGGTCAGCGGGGCATAGCCGCGCCGATTGAGATAAAGCATGGCCTGCTCGCCGGCGGCGAAGGTCTCTTCCAGCGCCCGCACCAGCACCGGGCTCAGCCAGCGCCCGCGCGGCGGCGGGTGACGGCGCAGATCGACGGTGTTCATCTCGGGCATCACCGCACCGGCATGGCGGTCGGGCAGGTGCAGCAGGCCATAGCGGCCGCCCTGGACATTGGCCATGGTCTCCAGCGATGGCGTCGCCGAGGCCAGCGCCACCGGAAAGCCGCCCAGCCGCCCCCGCACCACCGCCATGTCGCGGGCGTGATAGCTGACCCCTTCCTCCTGCTTGAAGGCGCCGTCATGCTCTTCGTCCACCACGATCAGTCCCAGCTCGGGATAGGGCAGGAACAGGGCCGAGCGCGCCCCCACCACGACGCGGGCCTCGCCCCGGGCCACCGCCCGCCAGGTGTCGCGCCGCCTCGCATCGGTCAGATCGGAATGCCACTCGGCCGGCCGGACCCCGAAGCGCCGGCTGAAGCGCTCCAGCCATTGGGCCGACAGGGCGATCTCCGGCAGCAGCACCAGACTCTGGCGGCCCCCGGCCAGGGCGGCGGCGATGGCCTCGAAATAGACCTCGGTCTTGCCCGAGCCGGTGACCCCGTCGATCAGCGCCACCGAAAAACCGCCCGCCGCCGCCGCCACCAGGGCATCGGCGGCGGCCCGCTGGTCGGGCGACAGCACCGGCGCCGCCAGGGTCGGGTCGGGCGGTAGGAACAGCGGCGGGCGCGGCAGTTCGACGGCGTCCAGCGCCCCCGCCTCCAGCAATCCCTTGACCACCGCGGCGCCGACCCCGGCCTCGCGGGCGAGGTCGGCCGGGCTCAGCGGCGGCAGCCGTGCCGCCGCCGCCAGCACCTTGCGCCGGGCGGCGGTCTCCTTGAGGGCGGCGGGCCGGCTCGCCGCCAGGCGCACCGCCACCAGCCCGGGGGCGGGGTCCAACGCCGCCGGCACGCTCATGGCCATCTTCAGCACCGCTCCGGCCGGCGCCATGCTATAGGCCGCCACCCAGTCGATGAAGGCGCGGGTCACGGCTGGCAGCGGCGGAGCCTCCAGCCGGCGGCCGACCGGCCGCAGCTTGGACTCGGGCACGTCGCCGGCCCCGGCGCCCCAGACCACGCCGGTGACATGGCGCTGGCCCAGCGGCACCGCGACGAAATCCCCCGCCGCCAGCGCCTGGTCGCCGACGCGATAATCATAGGCCCCGGCCAGCGGCAGCGGCAGCAGGACCGCGATACGGCTGCCGGGAACAAAAAACGCGGGGGTTGAGGTGGACGGCTCGGCGGACATTAGGTCAGCTCTTCGCGACGCGACCCTTGGGGAGGGGAGAAGATGGCGATAGAGTACGTTATCTTCTCCTCCTTTGCGTTCGTGACAGTGTAAGAAATCCGGGCTAGCCTCCAACGTTCCGAGCCTTCGCGCAACATCAAGTCGGTTCCCCGCCGATGTTTTCCCCCTCCACCCGTTTCAACCCCGCACGTCTTCAATACGGTGATCCGCATGGCGCGTAAGCGCGACGACGCAGTTCTGCAACTTCCCCCGCCCGACGAGAGGCAGGTGGAAGCCTATCTCAAGGCGCACCCCGATTTCCTGGTGCGCCATCCCGACCTGTTGCTGGCGCTGTCGCCGCCGTCGCGCTGGGCCGAGGATGACGGGGTGCTCGACATGCAGGTCTTCATGATCGAACGGCTGCGCGACGAGGTCGAGCGGGTGCGCGGTACCGCCGAAACCCTGATTCATACCAGCCGCAGCAACATGTCGATCCAGACCCGTACCCATAAGGCGGTGCTGGCGATCCTGTCGGCCGACAGCCTGGCCGAACTGGTCGAGGCGATCAGCGACGATCTGCCGGCCTTGCTGGACGTGGACGTGGCCACCTTATGCTTCGAGACTCCCGCCATGCCCCTGCCCAAGCTGGTGACGGCCGGGGTGCTGTCGCTGGAACCGGGCACGGTGGCCCATATGATGGGCGGCAGCGATCGCGAATGCGCCCTGACCGAGGAATTGCCGGGCGACCCGGCGCTGTTCGGCGACGGCGCCGGCCTGGTGCAGTCCTCGGCGGTGGTGCGCCTGACCCCCGGCGGCCCCTGCCCCGAAGGGGTGATGGCGCTGGGCTCGCGCAACGGCCGCACCTTCCATGCCGGTCAGGCCACCGAGCTGATCACCTTCCTCGCCCGGGTGGTCGAGCGCAGCGTGCTGCGCTTCGTGGGCTAGAGCGGGATGATTTCAAGTCGACTCATCCCGCAACAGAGGCCGTTGAGGCCGAGGCCAAGCAAACCGGAGGTTTGCGCCCGGCGAGGGACATACAAAAGGGCTAGAGCATGATGCGACCTGATCGCATCATGCTCTAGCCCTCAGGGGGACCGATGGAGCGACGGCGGATCGCGGAGGCGGCCCGGGCCTGGAGCGGGCAGGCGGCGCCACCGGACATGGCGGCCACGCTGGCGGCCGATATCGGCGACTGGGAGGGCGGCGCCCTTCCGCCGTCCGCCCTGTGGCGCCGGCTCGGTCAGCGCTTCGCCACGGCGGGGCTGCTGGACCCCGCCCGCGCGGCCGGGCGCCGCGCCCTGGCCTGCTCCCCCGGCGATCCCTTGGCCCAGGCCGAGCAGGCCCGGCTGGAACTGGCGGCCGGCGCCGACGAGGCGGCCCGCGCCCTGGCCGAAGCCATCCCCGCCGGCCATCCCTGCTATGGCGACGCCCTGCTGGTCCTGGGCGAACTCTCCCCCGAACCGGACCCCGATCTCGCCGCCGAAATCACCCTGTCCCTGCTCGCCCGGCCCCATTGGGGGGAACCGCATGACCAGGGGCTAAGCCTGCTGCGCCGCTGGGACGGGGCCGAGGCCGCCGCCGGTTTCCTGGATCGCTGGATGGCGGCCAATGGCCTGGCCTCCGCCCCCCTGGCCCAGTTGGCCCGGACCCTGCTGGAGACCGGGGCGCACCAGCGGGCCGGCCCCATCCTGGCCAATCTGTGGTGCTCCAACGCGGCGGAGCTGGCCCCGATCATCGGTGCCGCCGCCGCCCCCGGCCCCGGTGATCCCGCCGCCGAGGCCGAATTGCGCCGCCGGGTCGTGGCGGCGCTGGCCCTGCCCGAGGCGGGGCTGGCGGTCCATCCGCTGCCGGACATGGCCCCGGAGGATCTGCCCGAACGGGTGCTCTATGTGGGGCCGGCCAGCATCGGGGACAGTCCGTCGTTTCCCAACGATCTGGCCGAGCATCTCGGCACCGCCGCCGCCGCCGCCGGCCGGACGCTGACCCTTTATTCCGATCCCGCCGTGACCGGCCCCGGCCGCATGCGCCTGTCCGACGCGGCCCGCGCCCGGCGCCTGGACGCCCTGGCCGATCATGTGCGCCATCACCGGCCGCAGGTGATGATCCTCGATTGCTGCTGGTCGCCGTTGCGGGGCGATCTCGATCCCGCCGCCCTGATGCGGCTCAAGGCCGAGACCGGCCTGCGCCTGCTCTGCCTGTTCCGCGACGCCCAGGAACCCAGCCTCGGCCTGATCCGCCACTGGGCGGCGGCGGCCGACGGTCTGGTGGTGTTCGATCCGCTGTCGCCGCTGTTCGACCCCGGCAATGGCGATATCGGCGCCAAGGCGCTGGCGATTCCGGTGCCGGCGTCCCAATTGCCGCCGCCGCCGGAGCGGCCCCGTCACGGCCTGATCTTCCTGGGCGGCCTGGGGCAGATTCACCGCGCCATCCTGATCGGCGGCCTGCTGGCCATGGGCATCGACTTCACCGCCATCATCGGCGAGATGCGGCGGCAGTTGGCCCCCGACCTCGCCAGCTATGCCGCCCTGCTGGCCGACAGCCGCGCCGTCCTCAACATCGCCGTCCACCACCGCGACCAGCGGCTGGTCACCGGCCGGGTGTGGGAAACCATCGCCGCCGGGGGATTGCTGCTGGAACAGGACGGCAGCGGCACCACCGCCTTCTTCACCCCCTATCGCCACTACCTGCCCTGGGACGGCATCGGCCAGATCGTCGAGGCCTGCCGCTTCCTGGACCGCCACGACGATCTGCGCCGCGCCATGATCGCCGCGGCCCGCGACTGGTCCGCCCGCCACTATGGGCCGGACAGGGTCTGGCGGGCGGTGATGGCCCTGGGCCGGACATAACCGTTAGCTGCTTCCCTCCGGCGGACTTGGTGGCGTCCCCCATCGCCATGAGCCGACCGGCGAGGACCGGGCTGCTTGCACCCTGGGGTCAAGCTTGGTCGTGGCGCCGCTCCTCGGCCTCGACAAAGGCCCGAAGGGCGGAGTTCATTTTGGTCTGGTAGCCCTTGGCATAACGGAAGAGGGCACCACGGACGGAATGGGACCAGTCCTTGACCTCGGGCGCGTCCGGGTCGCTGGTGGCGCCTTCCTGACGCTGATAATGCGCCCTGGTTTGCCATCATCCGGCCATGTGTGGACGATAAACAGGGTTCACCGGCAATGAAACTGCTGCCTGGTTGACTTTGAAACTGGCAAAGCCATATTATTTAGATAATACGTATTTTCTGGAGTTTCTGCCATGCCCGGTGCCCCCGTGTTCGATACCAGCTACAGCACCACCGACATCAACAAGGCAGGGGCGCGGGTCTACGACGACGCCTGGGTCAAGGGCGGTGTGGAAATCACCCGGCGGGGACAGCGCTTCGTTCTGTTACGTCAGGACTACCTGGCCAAGTTGATCGAGGACGCGCATGATGACCGGCCAAATACCCTTGATGACCTGCTCCACGACTACGATGCCGACAAAATCCGGGCGCTGACGGTGGACTTCTCCAGTGGTCCCGCCGTGGGCAAGGAGATCATCTGAGATGGCGGCAAGGGGGGACGATTTTTCCAAAGGCTATGTCCCAGCGCGGGGTGATATCGTGCATTTGGATTGGAACCCGGCCATCGGCCACGAGATGATGGGGCCACATTACGGACTGGTGCTGTCCCAGGATGCTTACAATATCGGGACTGGGTTGGTGGTGGTTTCCCCGATCACCTCGAAAGTCGGAAAGTTGAGTTCCTTCGAGTTTGAAGTGCGGGTCGGAAGAGTTACAGGCGTTGCCGTCCTATCTCAGTTCCGCACCCTTGACTACCAAAGTCGGAAAGTTCAGTACGAGGGAACAATCCCTTCCGAGCAGGTTGAAGAGGCTGCGCGCCGAGTCAGAATGGTTCTGTGACGGTATCGCGGAGGGAGTGCCATTGGGCGAGCCCCGGCATCGGCACTCGGGGAAGCCGTGGATAAAAAATAAATTGTCGGGGGATTTTTCATCAGAAAAATCTACGATACCAATTCCAGGGGCGATGCCCTGGGCAATGGGGTGACCTGCCCCAGGCGGTGTTCCTCTGCCTCACCCGATTGCCGCCGCATGGGATGTAGCGTTGGCACGGTACCTTCCGGCCATTGATGGCCCTGGCAAAGCGGGCTTGAAGGGATATAAAATCGGGCCGCCGCCCCTGTTCCGCCGCAGACGAAAGACGCCCGGTGCCTCCCACGCCCATTCATTTCGCGGCCAGTGCCGACCTCGCCAAAGCCGTGGCGTCCTGGCGGCAATGGCTGGAGGGCGAAAAGCGCGCCTCGACCCATACCCTGGACGCCTATGGCCGCGATCTCGCCGCCTTCCTGGGCTTCCTCACCGAGCATCGCGGGGCCGAGCCGGATCTGGCGGCCCTGGCGGATTTGGGCGGCGGCGACTTCCGCGCTTTCCTGGCGCGGCGGGCCGGCGATGGGCTGGGACGGTCGTCGCTGGCCCGCACCATGTCGACGCTGCGGGGGTTCTTCCGCTTTCTCGACCGCTTCGATCTGGTCCACAATCCGGCGCTGAAGACGGTGAAGTCGCCGCGTCCGCCCAAATCGGTGCCCAAGCCGCTGGCCGCCGACGAGGCGATGGAGACCCTGGCCACCGCCGCCGAACTGCATGACGAGCCCTGGCTGGCGGCCCGCGACGTCGCCCTGTTCACCCTGCTCTATGGCGGTGGCCTGCGTCTGGGCGAGGCCCTGGGCTTGCGGCGCCGCGATGCCCCCCGGTCCGATGCCTCCAGGTCCGATGTCATGGTCATCACCGGCAAGGGCCGGAAACAGCGGGTGGTGCCGATCCTGCCGGTGGTGCGCGACGCCATCGCCGCCTATCTGCGCCAGATCCCCTATCCCGCCGCGCCCGACGATCCGCTGTTCCTGGGGGCACGGGGCGGGCCGCTCAATCCCGGGGTGGTCCAGCGCCAGATGCGCCGGCTCCGCCTGCTGCTGGGCCTGGCCGAAACCGCGACGCCGCATGCCCTGCGTCACAGCTTCGCCACCCATCTGCTGGCCGGCGGCGGCGATCTGCGCACCATCCAGGAATTGCTGGGCCATGCCTCGCTCTCCACCACCCAGCGCTATACCGAGGTGGATGCCGCCCGCCTGACCAGCGTCTACCGCGACGCCCATCCGCGCGCCAAAGTCCAGGCGAGACTCAAAGAATGAACCTCACCCTGTCCGACGAGGCCGCCACCCGGCGGCTGGGCCACCATCTGGCCGGCCGGGTCCGGCCCGGCGACGTCATCGCCCTGTGGGGCGGGCTGGGCAGCGGCAAGAGTACCCTGGCGCGGGCCTTCATCCGGGCGCTGACCACTCCCGACGAGGAGGTGCCCAGCCCTACCTTCACCCTGGTGCAGCAATACGAGGGGTCCGCCGGCCTGATCTGGCATTTCGACCTCTACCGCCTGGACAAGCCCGCCGATGCCCTGGAACTGGACATCGAGGAAGCCTTCATCGATGGCATCAGCCTGATCGAATGGCCCGACCGGCTGGGCCGCCATCTGCCCGGACAGCGGCTTGACGTCGCCCTCGAACCCGGCGATGACGAGGGCGAACGGCGGGTGATCATGACCGGCCACGGCTCCTGGGCCGAGCGGATGGGAGATCTTGCACCATGACCCAGCGCGAGGCGCTGATCCAAGCCTTCCTGACCGATGCCGGTTGGGGAAACGCCAGGCGCGGCAGGTTGGCCGACGATGCCAGCTTCCGCCGCTACGACCGCCTGAATCGCCGGGACGAACCGGCGGTGCTGATGGACGCTCCGCCGCCCCAGGAGGATGTGCGGCCGTTCGTGCGGGTCGCCCGCCATCTGGAGGCGCTGGGCCTGTCGGCGCCCCGGCTGCTGGCGGTGGACGAGGTCAACGGCCTGCTGTTGCTGGAGGATCTCGGCGACGCCACCTATACCCGGCTGCTGGCCGGCGGCCATGACGAGGAGGCACTCTATGCCTTGGCCACCGACGTGCTGGCCGAGATCGCCGCCCGGCCCGATGCCATCTTCGCCGGGTTGCCGCCCTATGACGACCAGCGCCTGTTGACCGAGGCCGGCCTGCTGACCGACTGGTACATGCCGGCCATGCTGGGCGGAGAGCTCGATTCCGAGGCCAGGGCCGACTATGCCGGGATCTGGCGCAGCCTGTTCCCGGTGGCCCGGCTGGTTCCCGAGACCCTGGTGCTGCGCGATTTCCATGTGGACAATCTGATGCTGCTGGCCCGCCCCGGCCTGACCGCCTGCGGCCTGCTGGACTTCCAGGACGCGGTGGCGGGACCGGCCACCTACGACCTGATGAGCCTGCTGGAGGATGCCCGGCGCGACATCGACCCCCTGCTGGCCGAGCGCATGAAGCAACGCTGGCTGCGGCGTTTTCCCGCCCTGGACCGCGCCGTGTTCGAGGCGTCGTGGGCGGTGATGGCGGCGCAGCGCCACGCCAAGGTCATCGGTATTTTCACCCGGCTGTGCCGCCGCGACGGCAAGCCCGGCTATCTCGTCCATATTCCCCGGGTGTGGCGGCTGCTGGAGGCGGCGCTGCGTCACCCGGTGCTGGCCGAGCTGAACCGCTGGCTCGATCGCCACATGCCGCGCCATCGGAGGGGAGTGCCCAACGGATGATGATCAAACGCGCCATGGTGCTGGCCGCCGGCCTGGGGCTGCGCCTGCGCCCCATCACCCTTGCCACCCCCAAGCCGCTGGTGGCGGTGGCGGGCCGCACCATGCTGGACCGCGCCCTGGACCATCTCGTCCGGGCCGGCGTCGAGGACATGGTGGTCAATACCCATTGGCTGGCCGACCGGGTCAAGGAGCATCTGGCCGACCGCTCCGACATCGCCCTGTCCCACGAGGAAGAGCTGCTGGAGACCGGCGGCGGCGTCGCCAAGGCTTTGCCGCTGCTGGGGCACGAGCCGTTCTACGTGGTCAACAGCGACATCATCTGGACCGATGGCGGGACTCCCGCCCTGACGCGGCTGGCCCAGGCCTGGAGGGATCAGGACATGGACGCCTTGCTGCTGCTGCAACCCACCGGGACCGCGGTGGGCTATCAGGGCAAGGGCGACTTCTTCATCAACGCCGCCGATATCCCCCGCCGCCGGGTCGACCCCGAAGTGGCGCCGCTGCTGTTTTCCGGCATCCAGATCCTCCATCCCCGGCTGTTCCAGGGCTGTCCCGCCGGGGCATTCTCCCTCAACCGGCTGTATGACCGCGCCCTGGCCGAACACCGCCTGTTCGGACTGGTCCATGACGGCGGCTGGTTCCATGTGGGAACCCCCGAGGCCCTGCCCGAGGTCGAGGCGCGGTTGCGGGGCGGCTGAAAAGCCTCGCGGCGCCGATGGGCTGCCGCCCCCGCGCTCGTTCAGGCTCCCGCGCCATCCGGTGGGTCATGACCGGAATTTGCATGGCTGGGGCGGGGCGGGGAAATGCTAGACTCTTTGCCCGCACTTTTCCGGCCCGAAGGAGATGCGTCGTTTGAGTCCGACCGCCAGCGCCACGGATCACGGCAAGACCGTTTTCCCCATCCTGTTCGCCCTCAGCGCCTGCCACATGCTGAACGACATGAACCAGTCCATGCTGGCGGCGATCTATCCGACGGTGAAGGACGACATGAATCTGTCCTTCGCCCAGATCGGCGGCATCACCCTGGCGTTTCAGGTCACCGCCTCACTGCTCCAGCCGCTGATCGGCTTCTTCACCGACAAGAAGCCCATGTACCGCTCCCTCTCGGTGGCGATGCTGTTCACCCTGCTGGGCCTGCTGCTGCTGTCGGTGGCGACATCCTATCCCCTGCTGCTGGGCGCGGCCATGCTGGTCGGCAGCGGCTCGGCGGTGTTCCACCCGGAATCCTCGCGGGTGGCGCGGCTGGCCTCGGGCGGCCGTCACGGTCTGGCCCAATCGCTGTTCCAGGTCGGCGGCAATTTCGGTTCGGCCGTCGGGCCGCTGCTGGCGGCGTTCATCGTCGTCGTCCGGGGGCAGGGGAGCATCGCCTGGTTCGCCCTGGGCGCCCTGCTGGCCAGCATCATCCTGTGGCGGATCGGCGCCTGGTATCGCCACCATGCCATTGCCGGCACCGCCCGCCGGCTGGCGCCGGGGCACCGGCTGAGCCGGCGGCAGACCGGCACCGCCCTGGCCATCCTGGTGTGTCTGGTGTTTTCCAAGAACGTCTATCTGGTCAGCATTTCCAGCTTCTATACCTTCTACCTGATCGAGACCTTCCATCTGGCGATCCGCGACGCCCAGATCTGCCTGTTCGTCTTTCTCGGGGCGGTGGCGGCCGGAACCCTGCTCGGCGGTCCCATCGGCGACCGGATCGGGCGCAAGCATGTGATCTGGGTCTCGATCCTCGGGGTGGTGCCGTTCACTCTGGCCTTGCCCTATGTGGGGCTATACGCCACGGTGGCCCTGTCGGTGGTGATCGGGTTGATCCTCGCCTCGGCCTTTTCCGCCATCGTCGTGTTCGGTCAGGAATTGGTGCCGGGACGGGTCGGGCTGATCGCCGGGCTGTTCTTCGGCCTCGCCTTCGGGGTGGCGGGGGTGGGGGCGGCCTTGCTCGGGATGGTGGCCGATCATACCAGTATCGGGTTCGTCTACCGCCTGTGCGGCTTCCTGCCCCTATTCGGGTTGCTGGCGGCGTTCCTGCCCGACATGCGGGCCTTGGCGGCGCTGCCGCTGGCCGCCGAGGCGAAGGCCTGACGTCATCACCCTCTGAGGGGAGAACCGGGGTGACCTCCGTCTTTACCATCCCTCCGGGGCTGTCCTTCGTCGATATCCTGGCCGCCCATCTGCTGGCGGAGGCCGGGGGCGATCCGCTGGCCCTGGCGGAGATGGAGGTTCTGCTGCCCACCCGGCGGGCCTGCCGCGCCTTGTCCGACGCCTTCCTGCGGCTGTCGGGGGGACGGCCGCTGCTGCTGCCGCGCCTCAAGCCGCTGGGCGACCTGGACGGGGAAGAGGCCGATCCGGCGGGAGACGATCCGCTCGATCTCGCCCCGGCCATTGCCCCGCTGGAACGCCGCCTGACCCTGACCCGGCTGATCATCGCCCAGGCCGGTTCCGGCCATACCCCCGCCCCCGATCAGGCGGCGCGGCTGGCCGGCGAGCTGGGCCGCCTGCTGGATTCGGTGCAGGGCGAGCGGCTGGACTTCGCCCGGCTGGACACGCTGGTCCCCGACGATTACGCCGACCACTGGCGGCTGACCCTGGATTTCCTCAAGATCCTCACTCAGGTCTGGCCGGCGATCCTGGCCGAACGCGGCGTGCTGGACGGCGAGGACCGCCTCAACCGGGTGATGGCCCGGCGGATCGAGGCCTGGACCGCCCAGCCGCCCCGCCATCCCGTCATCGCCGCCGGCTCCACCGGCTCGCGCCCCGCCACCGCCGATCTGCTGGCGGCGGTGGCGGCGCTGCCCCGGGGCCGGGTGGTGCTGCCCGGCCTGGATCAGGACATGGACGAGGCCAGTTGGCGGGCGCTGGACCCCGCCCATCCCCAATACGGCCTGAAGCTGCTGCTGGCGCGCCTGGGGGTGGAGCGCCGGGCGGTGGCGCCGCTGTCCGATGCCGCCGATCCCCGCGCCGGCCGCATCCGCCTGCTGACCGAGGCCCTGCGTCCCGCAGGAACCTGCGAGGCCTGGCGGGCGCTGGCGCCCTTGCCGCCGGACACCCCCGGGTCAAGCCCGGGGCAGGCTCTGGCGGGGGTCAGCCGTCTCGACGCCCCCGGCCCGCGCGAGGAAGCCGGGGCCATCGCCCTGATGCTGCGCCGCGCCCTGGAGGAGGAGGGCGGCACCGCCGCCCTGGTCACCCCCGACCGTGCCCTGGCCCGGCGGGTGGCCGGCGAGTTGGAACGCTGGGGCATCCATATCGACGATTCCGCCGGCCGGCCGCTGGGCTCCACCGAACCCGGCGCCTTCCTGCGCCTGGCCGCCGAGATGGTGGCCGAGCACTTCGCCCCCCATGCCACCCTGGCCTGCCTCAAGCATCCCCTCGCCGCCGGCGGCATGGACGCCGCCGCCTTCCGCGCCCTCGCCCGCCGGCTGGAGACCCAGGTGCTGCGCGGCCCCCGTCCCGCTCCCGGTGTGGCCGGGCTGCTGGCGGCGGCCACCGATCAGCGCCTCGCCGCCGCCCTGGCCGATCTGGAGGCGCTGGCCGCCCCCTTCGCCGCCCTGCTGGCGGCGGAATCGGTCGGGCTGGCCGATCTGGTGCGGGCCCATATGGAATTCGCCGAGGGGCTGGCCGCCGATCACCGGCTGCCCGGCCCGGCCCGGCTGTGGCAGGGCGAGGCCGGCGAGACCGCCGCCCGCTTCGCCGCCGAACTGGCCCGCGCCGCCCCGGCCCTGGGCGCGCTTCCTGGCCGTTGCTATCCGGCGCTGTTCGAGGAACTGATGGCGGGCCAGGTGGCGCGTTCGGCCTGGGACCACCATCCCCGCCTGCATATCTGGGGACCGCTGGAAGCCCGCCTGCAGCATGCCGATCTGCTGATCCTGGGCGGCCTCAACGAGGGGGGCTGGCCGGCCCCGCCCGAGGCCGATCCGTGGATGAGCCGCCCCATGCGCGATGCCTTCGGCCTGGCCCCGCCCGAGCGCCGCATCGGCCTGTCCGCCCATGATTTCGCCCAGGGCTTCGGGGCGCCGGAGGTGGTGCTGACCCGCTCGGTGCGGCTGGAGGGGACGCCGACCGTGCCGTCGCGCTGGCTGATGCGGCTCGACGCGGTGATGGGGGCCTGCGGCCTGAGCTTCGCCGGCGACCGCCCCCCCTGGCTGGACTGGCACGGGATGCTCGACCGTCCGGTGGCTTGGGTGCGGCCGGAACCGCCCGCTCCCCGGCCGCCGCTGGCGGCCCGTCCCCGCCGGCTGTCGGTCACCGAGATCGAGACCTGGATGCGCGATCCCTACGCCGTCTATGCCCGGCATGTGCTGGGGTTGAAGGCGCTGGACCCCATCGACGCCGATGCCGGCGCCGCCGAATACGGCACCATGGTGCATAAGGCGCTGGAACATTTCGTGCGGCTTTATCCCCGCGCCCTGCCCGCCGATGCCGAAGCTGGATTGCTGGAGATCGGCCGGACGGTGTTCGCCGAAGCGATGGTCTCCCCCGCCCTGTGGGCGTTCTGGTGGCCGCGTTTCGTCGCCATCGCCCGCTGGGTGGCGGCCAGGGAAACCACCCGCCGGCCGGAGGTGGCCGTGGCCCATGCCGAGGTCAAGGGCGCCCTGGAGATCCAGGCCCCCGGCGGCCCCTTCACCCTGATCGCCAAGGCCGACCGTATTGATGTGCTGCGCGACGGCAGCCTCGCCCTGATCGACTACAAGACCGGCCAGCCGCCTTCCGCCAAGGAGGTGGCCGCCGGCTATGCCCCCCAACTGCCGCTGGAGGCCGCCATCGCCCGCCTCGGCGGCTTTGACGGCATCGTCGCGGCGGAGCCGTCGCGGCTGCTGTACTGGCGGCTGAAAGGCGGCGAGGCCGGCGGCGAGGAACGCTCGGCCGGCGATGACGCCGCCACCCTGGCCACCGAGGCGCTGGACGGTTTGCGGGCGCTGGTGGCGGTGTTCGACCGGGAGGACACCCCCTATGCGGCGCGGCCCCATCCGGAGCACGCGCCGAAATACTCCGACTATCTCCACCTCGCCCGGGTGCGGGAATGGGCCAGCGGCGGCGAGGAGGGGGAGGAATGAGGGGGCTCGGTCGGTTGGGGATGTGCCGTCTGCGGCAGCTTGGTTGGTTGCGCTCAATCGTCAGCCGCGAAGGACATGCAGGCATCGTCCCGCTCGTCACCCCCGCGCAGGCGGGGGTCCATGCCGGGGCGGCGACACAGCGGGACAGTCAAGGCCGTGCCAACGGAGACATGGACTGTCCGCTCCGCGTTCCCTTCGGTCCCCGCTTTCGCGGGAATGACGAGAGGGGAGAGGGGAGGCACACCGTTGCCCCCCGCACGGCATCTCTGTGTCTCTGTGTCTCTGTGGTCAATCCCCTGCTGGCTGCGGAAAAGCCGTATGACGGGAGCCCCTCCCCATGAGTCCCCTCTCCGCCGATGCCGACATCCGCCAGCGCCGCGCCGCCGATCCCAAGGCCAGTGTCTGGGTGGCGGCCAGTGCCGGCACCGGCAAGACCAAGGTGCTGACCGACCGGGTGCTGACCCTGCTGCTGGCGGGGACCGCCCCCCATAAGATCCTGTGCCTGACCTTCACCAAGGCCGCCGCCGCCGAGATGGCCAACCGCATCCAGCGCCGGCTGGCGCGCTGGGCCACCGCCACCGACGCCGATCTCGCATCCGACCTGACCCGGTTGCTGGGCCGCGCCCCCGACGAGCGCGAGCCCATCCGGGCGCGCCGCCTGTTCGCCCAGGTACTGGATGCGCCGGGTGGCATGCACATGGAGACCATCCACGCCTTCTGCCAGTCGCTGCTGCGCCGCTTTCCCCTGGAGGCCGAGATCGCCCCCCATTTCCAGGTGATGGACGAGCGCGATGCCGGCGAACTGCTGGAGGCGGCCAAGCTGGAGGTGCTGGCGGCGGCCCGCGATGGCGGCGACGGCGCCCCCGGGTCAAGCCCGGGGCAGGCTCTGGCGCGGGCCTTGGCCCTGATCACCCGGCGGATCCACGAGACCGGCTTTCCCGAATTGATGGCCGAACTGGCCGGCGGCCGCGGCCGGCTGGAACGGCTGATCCATCGCCATGGCGGCATCGCCGGGGTGGTCGCCGCCCTGCGGGGCCGGCTGGGGCTGGAACCGGACGACAGTCCCGCCCTGCTGCTGGAACGGGCCGGCGACGAGGTCCGGTTCGATGCCGCCGGGTTGCGCGCCTGCCTGCCCGCCCTGGAGAGCGGCGCCAAGACCGACCAGGAGCGCGCGGCTTTGATGGCCCCATGGCTGGCCGATCCGGCCGGCAGGATCGGCGGGTTCGACCGCTGGTGTTCGGCCTTCCTCACCGCCAAGGGCGATATCCGCAAGACCTTGTGCACCAAACCGGTCCGCCAAGGCTTCCCCGGGGTGGAGGAGGCCCTGCTGGCCGAGGCCGAACGGCTGGTCCTGGTCTGCGACCGTCTCAAGGCCGCCGCCATCGCCGAGGCCACCGAGGCGCTGCTGGTGCTGGGGGCGGCGCTGCTGGACTGCTACCGTAGCGCCAAGGCCCTGCGGGCCCAGATGGATTACGACGACCTGATCCTGGCGGCCCGCGATCTGCTGGCCAAGCCGGGGCGGACGCCCTGGGTGCTGTTCAAGCTGGATGGCGGCATCGACCATGTGCTGATCGACGAGGCCCAGGACACCAATCCCGACCAATGGGCGGTGGTGGCGGCCCTGACCGAGGAGTTCTTCGCCGGCCAGGGCGCCCGCGATACCCTGCGCACCGTCTTCGCCGTGGGCGATTCCAAGCAATCGATCTATTCCTTCCAGCGGGCCGATCCCCGCGAATTCGAGCGCATGCGCCAAAGCTTCGCCCGCCATGTGCCGGCGGCGGGGGGGAAATGGGACGAGGTGGCGCTGAACCTGTCGTTCCGCTCCACCGGGGCGGTGCTCGACGCGGTCAACGCGGTGTTCGGCCCCGGCCGGCCGGGGCGCGACGGCATCGCCGCCGAGGACGAGGACATCACCCATCTCGCCCATCGCCAGGGTCAGGCCGGGCGGGTCGAGCTGTGGCCGCCGGTGGAGCCGCGCGCCGCCGACGAGAATGCGGCCTGGAAACCGCCGGTGGAGCGCATTCGCGGCGATTCGCCCCGCACCCGGCTGGCGCGGCTGATGGCGCGGCGGATCAGCCGGATGATCGCCGGCGAGACCCTGGAGTCCCAGGGCCGGCCGGTGCGGGCCGGCGATGTGCTGGTGCTGGTGCGCCGGCGCGGCGGCTTCGTCGACGATCTGGTGCGCGAGCTGAAATCGCGCAAGGTGGAGGTGGCCGGCGCCGACCGCATGGTGCTGGCCGACCAGATGGCGGTGATGGATCTGGTGGCGCTGGGCAATTTCCTGCTGCTGCCCGATGACGATCTGACCCTGGCCACCGTGCTGAAAGGGCCGCTGGTCGGGCTGTCGGAGGAGCAGTTGTTCGCCCTGGCCCATGGCCGGGGCGAGGCCGGTCTGTGGGAGACCCTCAAGCACCGCATCCTGGCCGATCCGGCCTTCGAGACCGCCTTCACCCTGCTGGCTGATCTGCTGGCCCAGGCCGACCGGCTGCCGCCGCATACCCTCTATGCCCGGGTGCTGGGACCGCTGGGCGGGCGGCGGAAACTGCTGGCCCGGCTGGGTCAGGAGGCCGAGGACCCCATCGACGAGTTCATGGCCCTGACCTTGAGCTTCGAGCGCAGCCATCCGCCGTCGCTGCAAGGCTTCCTCCATTGGCTGGAGGCCAGCGCCATCGAGATCAAGCGCGACCTGGAACAGGCGGGACGCGATGCGGTGCGGATCATGACGGTGCACGGCTCCAAGGGCCTGGAGGCGCCCATCGTTTTCCTGCCCGATACCCTGCAGGTGCCCAGCCGGGGGGCCAAGCTGCTGTGGCTGGGCGAGGGCGAGGAGGAGATGCTGACCTGGCCGCCGCGGGCCGAGGACATGGACGCGGTCTGCCGTGCCGGTGCCGAGGCGCGCAAACTGGCCGGCCAGCGCGAATACCGCCGCCTGCTCTATGTGGCCATGACCCGGGCCGAGGACCGGCTGATCGTCTGCGGCTGGCGCACCCGCAACGCGCCGTCGGAGCTGTGCTGGTACCGGCTGATCCAGGACGGGATCGAGCCGCTGGCGGCGGCGCTGGACGATGCCACCCTGGCCGAGGCCGGCGAGACCGAGGACTCGCGGATCCTGCTGTTGAGCAATCCCCAGACCGCTCCGGCCAGCCCCCGGGGCGCCGCCGCCGTCGCCGCCTCTCCCGCCGTCCCGCTGCCCGACTGGGCCGGCCGGCCGGCCGGTGTCGAACCGGTGCCGCCCCGGCCGCTGGCGCCGTCGCGGCCCGACGGCGAGGAGCCGCCGGTGCGCTCGCCCCTGGCCGAGGCCGATGGCGGCCAGCGCTGGCAGCGCGGCATCCTGATCCACCGCCTGCTCCAGACCCTGCCCGACCGCCCCCCGGCCGAGCGGAGCCAGGCCATGATGCGGTTCCTTAAGCGGCCCGGCTGGGGATTGGAGACCAGGGATCAACTGGCCATCGCCAACGAAGTGTCCGACATCCTCGATCATCCCGGCCTCGCTGGCCTGTTCGGTCCCGGGTCGCGGGCCGAGGTGCCGCTGGTCGGGCGGATCGGCGACCGGGTGGTGTCGGGCCGGGTCGATCGCCTGGTGGTCACCGCCACCGAGGTGATGGTGGTGGACTACAAGACCAATCGCCGCCCGCCGGCCGCGCCGGACGAGATTCCCGCCCTCTATATCCGTCAGATGGCGGCCTATCGGCTGGCCCTGGCCTGCATCTATCCCCGCCACCATATCCGCTGCGCCCTGGTGTGGACCGATGGTCCGACGCTGATGGAGATCGCCGCCGACCGCCTCGACGATGCCCTGGCGGGGCTGGTGGGAGACGCCGTGTCTCGCTGATCGTAACCGATCAGCGACGCCCTCAAGCGGCGGGCGGGCGCGGGCGCCCTTGCCTTCCGCGGCATGGGCCGCGCGGCGCGTTGCGCCTAACCAAATCTCGATGAGTTGGGCTCATCGCGATTTGGTATAATCCCTACTCCCGCAAGCCCGCCTGCCGCAGGGCGCGGTCGATCCAGGCCTTGCCCAGCTTCTCCCAGGCGGAATTCTGGCTGAGGCGCTCGTTCAGGCTGATGAAATCCACCTTGTCGAGCGGCTGGTCCTGGTCGGCGCAGGTGAAGACGATCCTTTCCTCGCCGGTGACCGGGTCCCGGTGGCGCTGGAGGCACTGGGCGCAGACCTCCTTCAGCATGCATTGCATGGGCGAGTTGATGGAGCCGATGCCGGTATGGCCCGGCTTCAGCCACGGCGCCAGCCGGTCGTGGCGGGCCTTGGCCACCGCCGCCATCATGCGGTCGGAGCCGATGGCGATCACCCGGTCCACCGCCGACAGGGCGATGGCCTGCTCGCCCAGGCGGCCTTCGCCATAGGCCACCATGGCCTCGACGATATTGCCGACGAAGCTGCGGTCCTGGGGACGGTCGGGGACAAAGCCCTCACCGCCATCGACACACCACACCACCACGTCGGCGGCGGCCTCGATATCGGCCACCTTGAAGCGGTCATCGGCGTTCTTGTAGCCGGCGAAGTACAGCACGGTGGAGCCGGCGGCGCGGAAGGCGTGGCCGATGGAGAACAGCACGGCATTGCCGAGGCCGCCGCCGGCCAGCAGCACGGTTTCCTTGCCGCACACATGGGTGGCGGCGCCGGTCGGCCCCATCAGCACCACCGGTTCGCCCGGCCGCAGATGGGCGCACAGATCGGACGAGCCGCCCATTTCCAGCACGATCAGCCCGACCAGCCCCTGGTCGCGGTCGACCCAGGCCCCCGTCAGGGCGAGGCCTTCCATGGCCAGGGCGGCGCCGCCGGTCTGGCGGGCCAGCATCTCGAAATTCTGCAGCCGGAAGAACTGGCCCGGCGCGAAGGCCTTGGCGGCGTCGGGGGCGCGGACCACCACCTCGACGATGGTGGAGGTCAGGCGGTTGACGGCGTGAATGCTGGCGCGCAGGCCGTGGTTGAGCCGCTCGAACAATTGGGCGGCGGTGACGGTGGAGGCCGGGCGCCGCGCCATGGCCCGCGTCACCACCGGATGGCCCTGCTTGGCCGAGGCCATGGCCGAGACCACGTTGCCGGCATAGGAGGGGTGGAGGTCGCCGAAGAAGCTGACGGTGCGGTCCATGCCGTCCACATGCATCAGGACCTGGGGGGTGCCGGGCTTGGCGCGGCGTTCCGGGCTGACCGGGGTGCCGTCCTCGTCCACCGCCTGGAAGAACTTGCCGTCCAGGGTGACGCCGTCGCGCTCGCGGGCCAGGGAGGTGTTGGGCACGGTGCCGGCCGCCACCAGGATGGAGCGGGCGGGCAGGCGATGGGGAATGCCGTCCTTGTCCTTGACCTGGAGGCCGGAGGCCGAGCCGAAATCGTCCACCTCCACCGCCACCGGCGTCAGGTTCTCGGCGAAGCGGATGCCTTCCTCCAGCGCCTTGGCGATTTCCTCGTGATTGCCGTAGGCTGGGCTGTCGATCAGGCGGCGGCGATAGACCAGGATGGCGCCGCCCCAGGATTGCAGCAATTCGCGGATGCGCGGCGGCTGCCCCGCCATGGCGGCGGCGCGGCGTTCGGCCCGGATGGCCCGGGCATGGGCGATGAACTCGTCGGCGATCTCGTGGTCCTCGGCCGACCATTGCAGCCGTACCGCATGCTCCCCCCGCTCGGCCACCAGCACTTCGTGGCGGGCGAGGAACTTCTCCACCTGGACCGGGTAATAGGCCAGCGCCTCGGTGGTGGTGTCCACGGCGGTGAGGCCGCCGCCGATCACCACCACCGGCAGCCGCAATTGCAGATTGGCCAGGGTGTCGGCCCGGGCCGCGCCGGTCAGCTGCAGCGCCATCAGGAAGTCGGAGGCCTGCCGCACCCCGCGCGCCAGCCCGTTGGGCATGTCGAGGATGGTGGGCTTGCCGGCTCCGGTCGCCAGGGCCACATGGTCGAAGCCCAGGGCGAAGGCGCCGTCCAGGGTCAGGTTGCCGCCGAACCGCACCCCGCCGAACAGGGCGAATTCGGCCCGGCGCTCCAGCAGCAGGCGGATGATGTCCAGGTAGTTCTTGTCCCAGCGCACGGTGATGCCGTATTCGGCGACACCGCCGAAGCCGCCCATGATGCGGCGGCCGAGGGGCTGCCACAGGGCGTGGATGTCGCGCACCGGCTGGAACGGCACCCGCTTGCCGTGGGGGTCGACCCCCGACAGCTCGGCGGCCAGCGGCTCGATCTTGAGGCCGTCGATGGCGGCCACATGGTGGCCGTCCTGCATCAGGTGATGGGCCAGGGTATAGCCGGCCGGCCCCATCCCCACCACCAGCACCTTGCGCCCCGACGGGGGACGCGGCAGCGGCCGGCGGAGATTGGCCGGGTTCCAGCGGGTCAGCAGGGAATAGATCTCGAAGCCCCAGGGCAGCTCGATCACATCCTTGAGGGTGCGGGACTCGGCCTCGGGGACATCGACCGGGTCGCGGTTCTGGTTCTGGTAGACGCAGGCGGTCATGCAGTCGTTGCAGATCCGGTGGCCGGTGCCGGCGGCCATGGGATTGTCGATGGTGATCACCGCCAGCGCCGCCAGGGCCAGCCCCTTGGCCTTGATCTCGTGCATTTCCGAGATCTTTTCCTCCAGCGGGCAGCCGGCCATGGCGATGCCGAGAGCGGTCCTGGCCGGTTCGCCGGTCTTCTTGTCGATCATGCCTTTGGAGCAGGAATCGCGGCCCTGATGGTGACAGAGGATGCAGGCGTTGATTTCGTCCAGGGCGCCGGCCAGATCGGTGCCGGGATCGGTGAGGTCGAAGCCCTCGCGCCGCCGCAGCCGGGCGGCGGGCGCCTGCAAGGCCCGGATGCCGCAATGGTCCACCGCCTCCACCGCCACCATGGCGAGGGGGTCGTGCTTGCCCGGCAGGTGAAACAGGATGCCCTCGGCATGGGTGTTCCGGCTCGCCTCGGCCACCTTGGCGGCGGCGAGGCGGGCGGCGAAGGCGAGGTCCTCGCCGTGATTGGCCTCGTCATCCAGCCAGGCCAGCACCCGGCGGGCGAAGCCGAGCTCGGAAAAGGTCTCGCCGAGGCGCACCGAATAGTCCAGCGCCAGGGCGCCGGCATCCAGGGTATCGGCCTCCTCGGGCTTGATCTCCTTGACGGCGCGGCGCTGCACGAACAGGCGCTTGGCCCGATAGAGCGGCGCCAGGGCGTGGTGACGCTCCTGCAACGCGGTGGCGGCGGCGCGGATGCCGAACAATCCGGCGAGGAAATCGTCGAGATGGGGGGCCAGGGCGACGATCAGCTCGGACTCGTCCTTGGGCGGCAGCGCCGCCGGCTCGGCCCGCGCCGCGGTCAGACGATCCCGCAGACCGGCATCGGCCTGGCCGAGGGCGTCGAGGAACGCCTGATCGACCCGCTCCAGCCCGGCCCGCGTATAGAGTTCGGGAAACGAAATACCGAAATCGAGATACGGCTGGGACATGTTCACACTCATTGGGGCTGCTGCCTGGGAAGAGGTTCGGGGGATGCGAGCGGGATCAACCGAACTGGATATGGCATTGTGTGGAATTATCAACAACACCAAAAATTTTGTGGAGAATAGCGGGCCACCAGCCCCGGCGACGGTCAGGCCAAGCCCTTATACCAAATCTCGCTGATCCCAACTCATCGAGATTTGGTTAGGCGCAACGCGCCGCGCGGCCCATGCCGCGGAAGGCAAGGGCGCTGTGGGCTTCGCCCACCCCTCGCATTTGCTCGGGGCCGCCCTGCGGGCGTCGTTTGCCCCTGCGGGGCGGCACCGCGCCCGCCCGCCGCTGGAGGGCGCCGCTGATCGGTTACGATCAGCGAGACACGCCCTTACGCCGGGGCGATGAAGGTGGTGAGGGGCGGGGCGGTTTCCACGTCGAGGCGCCAGAGGGTGACGCCGTCCGGAGTTCGGCCGGTGACCGGCGCGAAGCCGAGGCGGGGATAGAGGTCCGCCACCAGCTTGTTCTTTTTGCTGGGGATGTAGCGGCCGATCAGCCGGCGGCATCCCATGGCGCCGGCGGTCCGGATCATCTCGTTGGCGATGAACTCCTCCATGCCGCGCCCCAGCACCCGGCAACTCATGACCCAGGTGTCGATGACGGCATCCTCGCCCTGGGCCTGCAGCAGCACCACCGAAATCAGCCCGTTATCGCCGAAGCGGTCCTTGAGGCTGAAATGGCGGCCCTGCCAATGGGGATCGGCCAGCATGGCGCGGATTTCGGCATCGCCGTAGCGGGTGGTGGTCAGGTGGAACTGGTTGCTCTTGTTGATGAGCTGGGCGGCGCGGGGCAGGGCGAAGGAATCGATCGGTCCGGTTTCCGCCACCATCGCCAGGCTCTTCTGGAACGCCGCCAGATCGGCATAGGCGTGGCGTAATTCCGAGCGCGAGGCATTGGCGCGGTAGTAATCGTTGCGCCCCCGGTCCTCCGCCGAGAACGACAGGGTCTCGAACAGCCGCTCGCGATGCAGGGCGGTGGCGTAGAGCGCCGGGTCCTCGGGCAGTTCCGGCACCGTGACCATGGGCAGGATGTCGCGCACCAGCAGGCGTTCCGCCGGGTTGTCGTCGGCGAAGACCAGCGAATCGAGGCCGATATTCAGGGTCTCGGCGATCTCGCGGATGTTGTCGGCCTTGTTGTTCCAATTGGCGCGGAACACCGCGATATCGTCCAGGCGCAGACGCATGGCGGGGTGGCGCTCGAACGGTTCGCGGGCGTTGGCGTCCTCGTTCTTGCTGCACACGGCGAGGATGATGCCGCGCTCCTTCAATTCGCGGGCATAGTCCTGGAAATCGGCGAAGGCTTCGCCGGCGGCGCCGTTGCCCAGCTTGATGCCGTCCATGCCGTCATCGCCGATCACGCCGCCCCACAAGGTGTTGTCCAGGTCCAGCACCAGGCATTTCTTGGCCAGTCCCTTGGCGGCGCCGGCCAGACGGGCGAACTGGAAGGCCAGGGTGCCGGCAGCGTCGAAGGCGAAGGCGTGCTTGGAATGGTACCAGTAGCGGGAATCGGTCCAGCGATCCTTGCCCCAGCACGCAGACAGATGGTCGAGGTCGAACAGGCTGACCCCCGGCGGCAGGGCATCGGCCAGCGCCAGATTATAGCGGCGCAGCAGCGAGCGGCGGCTCCACGGCACATTGGCTTCGAGATGGCCGAACACGTCCATGGCCGGGATGTCGGCGTTGTTGTGCACGATCAGCGCCGGGGAATGGCGTTGCAGGGCGTGCCACAATCCGGCGGCCTCGGCCACCGCCGCCTGGACCGCCGCCTCCACCTCCTGGCGCCCGGCGCCGGGGGCGACCTCCATGCGCAGATCGCGCCAGTTGCCGAAGAACCAGACCATGTCGGGGGCGAAGGCGTAGAGGGCGCTGCCGGGGTCGAGGACGCTCTGGGCGGTCTGGCCGAACGGCGGCTGGAAGATGTCGGCGTCGAAGCCCTCCAGCGCCAGCCACAGCCGCAGGATCTCGGCGAAATGGTCGGTGGTGGACGACGCCAGCAGCGCCAGTTTCAGCGGCTGCAATTCCAGCCCGTCCCTGGGCAGCTTGTCCACCAGGCGGGCATATTTGCGCTGGGTGACGAAATCGTCCTCGTGCCGCGCCAGCCTCCGGAGCGCCGCCAGGGCGCCGATGTGGTCTCCGGCGGCGGCAATTGTCTTGATGAAGGCCCAATCAGACATCACTGCGCCCTCTCACCCTGCCGCGCCGCCCATATCTCCTCGACGATCGGACGCATCACCGTCAAGCCATCGTTTGCCGTCACGGGAGCAAAGCTTACCGTCTGGCCGGTGGCGATGCGGGGCAGGCGTTTCACCGTTACGGTCGTCCCGGCGACCAGATGGCCGAGATGGCGGCATAACTCCTCGCCCGCCGCCTTGGCCATGGCGTATTCGAGAAATTCCGGGACCACCTGGTCCAGCGCCGTGGTCGAGGGATAGAAGACATGGAGCGGCCCGGGTGTCCGAGACTTGACCGCCCGGCAGACCGCCAGGAAGCGCTCGGCATAGCAACGCGCATAGCCGGCGAACAGATCCGGGTCGAACAGGGTGGCGTGGCGGACACTGATCCGGGGGGTGGCGAAATAGAACAGGGCGTCGGGCGAGGTGTCCAGCCTGGTCAGTTGCGCCACGGAGTCGGCCTCGACATCGAAGGCCAGAATCCGGCAGGTTCCCCCGGCCGTGGTGATTTCCGCCGCGATCCGTTCGGCCTCGGCCTGGCTGGAACGGTAGGTCAGGGTGACGTCGGCACCGCCCAGCGCGCAGATCTTGGCCGTGACTTCGCCCAGTCCCCGCGATCCGCCGATCACCAGGGCCGAGCGCCCCTTGCCGGGGAGTCCGGTCAGGGCCGCCGCCACCTGGGCGGCGGTGGCTTGGGCGGGCGGGTCCTTCGGCCGGAAGGCCTCGATGGTGCCGTAGGTCGGGCCGCAGGAAAAGGGGAACGACACCAGCCCGAACCGGGCATCGAGATCGGCGACGCCCTGCCGCAGCGGGGCCGAGGCGATGCCGCCGCCGGGGGAAAGGTCCAGGGTGAACCCCGCGAGGAGTCCGCCTTCGGCCGCCGCCATCCGGTGCGCCATGGCCGCCATGGCCGCCCCGCCCCGGCCCAGGGCCTGGACAGCCAGGGGGTAGCACGGCGGCGGGGCGGCGGCCCCCTCCGGCAGGCCATCCCAGGCGGTTGCGACGCCGCCGAACGTGACCTTGAGTTGCGCAAGGCGGTGGCGGCCGACAAAGGCCCGCGCCGTCGCCTGGGCTTCCCCGGATCGCGCCAGGCTGGCGGTTACCGTTTCGCCCGCCGGGCAGCGGTCGTGGAACCGCATGGACAGGCGCTGCACATGCCGGCCGGGAACGCCGGCCAGCAACGCGTTCAGCAGCCACAGGACCAGATCCGCCCCCGAGTCCCGGTCGAAGCTGGTCTCGGCCAGAACGATTTCGGCGCCAACAATTTCGGCGCCACCGATCTCCGTACTCATGCTGTGTCTCCGGTGAAGCCCGCCTGGACCTTGCCCCGCGCCACCGTCACTCCGGTTTCGCTGTCGTCCACCACCACCTCGGCCATCATCGCCCGTGCCGGCGGCGAGACCTGCGTCACCGTGGCGGTGAAGCGCAGCCGATCCCCGGCGCAGACCGGTTGCAGCCATTTCAGGGTGAGGGATTGCAGCAGGCAGTCGCGGCCCGGCAGATGCACCCCGAACAGCCGCGACACATAGCCGGCCAGCAGCACCCCATGGGCGACCCGATCGCGGAACCCGCGCGACCGGGCGAAGGCGGCATCCATGTGAAGGGGGGACACGTCGCCGGTCAGGCGGGCGAAGGCGTCGATATCGGCAGCCTCGATCCGCTGCTCGAACGAGGCGGAAGCCCCGGCCTCCAGATCCTCGGGGCGAAGGGCGGCGATCACGACGGCCTCGGACAAGGCGATACCTCTGGGGCTTAGGGCTTTCTGGCGCGGAGCAGGGCGATCATGGCGCCCACATTCTCGAGGGAGCCGATTTCCGCCGCGTTCAGGGTCACCCCGAACGCCCGCTCCACCGCCAGCACCAGGCTTATGTGGGACACCGAGTCCCAGTCGTCCAAGTCTTCGGCCGTCATGGCGTCGGAAAGTTCGATGGCGTCATCATCGAAGGTTTCGCGGAAAACCGTCTGGAGCCGGTCGCGGATATCGTCGCGATTGGTCACTCTGTCTTCTCCGTCAGTGTTCCGCATCCTGCTAACACAGTTCTCCCGGCCGGGACAAGCGATCCACCATGGCCTTGCCGCTGGGGAAGCGACAAGGTACAAGCGACACCATGCGCAACCGGCCGGAAATTTCCTGACATGTGCGGCCTCGCCGGCCTGTTTCTTCCCAGCTCCGCGACCGTGGTCGAGGCCGATATGGCCGCCATGCTGGCGGTGACGCGCCATCGCGGCCCCGACGGGAGCGGCCGCCATGTCTCTGAAAACAAACGCTTTCAGGCCGGTTTCAACCGTCTGGCCATCATCGACCTCGCCACCGGCGATCAGCCGCTGATCCGGAACGGGGGCGAAATGGTCTTGCTGGGAAACGGTGAGATCTACAACTACCGTGAACTACGGGAGGAGTTGCGGGGGCGCGGCCATGTCTTCCACACCCAGGGCGACATGGAGGCGGCCCTGGCGAGCTATGTGGCGAACGGCCTTGATTTCGTCAATGATCTCAATGGCATGTACGCCATCGCCCTGTATGAGCGCCAGCCCCACCGGCTGGTGCTGGTGCGGGACCGGCTGGGGATCAAGCCGCTGTATTGGGCGCGGACCGCCGGCGGCGGCGTGGTGTTCGCCTCGGAGATCAAGGCGCTGTTCGCCTCCGGTCTGGTGCCCGCCACCATCGACGATAGCGCGGTTTCCGCCTATCTCGCCCATGGCTATGTGCCGGCGCCGGCCACCCTGTATGGCGGGGTGTTCAAGCTGCCGCCGGCCTCCATCATGACGGTGGCGGCCGATGGCACCATCGCCATCCGGCGCTATTGGCGGGCCGCCGCCGCCCCGGACCTTCCCGACGATGCCGCCGGCATCCGCGCCCATCTCACCGGCATCATGCGCGACGCGGTGCGGCTGCAACTGCGCTCCGACGTTCCGGTGGGGGCCATGCTGTCGGGCGGCCTCGATTCCGGGCTGCTGGTGGCGCTGGCGGCGGAGCAGGTGGAGCGGCCGCTCAAGACCTATACGGTGCGGTTCCTGGGGGGGGCGGTGGACGAGACCCCGCTGGCGGCCGAGGTGGCGCGGCGCTACGGCACCGATCATACCGTGTTCGACCTCGCCACCGACAGCGCCGCCCAATTGCTGCCGCGTCTGGTCTGGCATGGCGACGAGCCGCTGGCCGACGCCTCGCTGCTGCCCAATTTCCTGATCAATCAGGTGATCGGCCGCGAAACCCGGGTGGTGTTGAACGGCACTGGCGGCGACGAACTGTTCGCCGGCTACGGCCGTTATTTCCGCTTGGCCGTCGAGGCGCGCTATCTGAAGCTGCCGCGGGTCTTGCGCCGGCTGATCGAGCCGGCGGTGGGGCTGGCCGATCCATTCCTGGCCTGGCAATTGCGGCGGGCCGAGAAATTCGACACCGATCGCGGCGGCTATCTCCACGACCATTGCGCCTTGTTCCCGCCGCCCCTGCGCGCCCTGCTGGGCTGCCGCCTCGACCGGCCGGCCCCGGCCCAGGCGGGCTTCTTCGCCGAATTCGCCGGTCCCGCCGATTCGGCGGCGCTCTATGCCGAACTCAACACCTATCTGCCCGAGGATCTGCTGACCCTGCTGGACCGCACCACCATGGCCCATTCGGTGGAAGGCCGGGTGCCGCTGCTGGATCACCGGCTGGTGGAGGCGGCCTTGGCGGTACCGCCGGCCATCCGCACCCCCGGCGGCAGGCAGAAGGCATTGGAGCGGGATATTGCCGCCGCGTTCCTGCCGGAATCGCTGCTGAACGCCCCCAAACAGGGCTTCGCCTCGCCGGTGCCGGCCTGGTTCGCCACCGGCGGATTGGCGCCGCTGGCGCGGCGCCTGCTGACCCGCCGCCAAAGCCTGGAGCGCGGCTGGTGGAGCAAGGCGGGGATCGAGCGGCTGCTGGCCCGGCCCGGGCGCCATGCCTTCCGCCTCTATGCCCTGCTGGTGCTGGAACTGACCGTCCGCCTGCATGTGGAAGGCTGTTATCCCGAGGCGCCGGCGGCCAGTCTGGCGGAGATGGCCGATGCCGGTTGAGCCTGCCCCGACCGAGCTTGCCCCCACTGAGCTTGCTGACGTTTCGGTGGTGATGCCGGCCTACAACGCCGCCGGGACGGTGGAGCGCGCCCTGGCCTCCATCGCCGCCCAGACGGTGAAACCGGCGGAAGTGATCGTGGTCGACGACGGCTCCACTGACGATACGGTGGCGCGGGTCGCGGCCATGGCGGGGCGGATGAACGGCATTTCCCTGAGATTGTTCCGCCAGCGTAATCTTGGCGCCGGCGCGGCCCGGAACCGGGCGGTGGCGGCGGCGGCGGGGGGCTGGCTGGCCTTCCTCGATTCCGACGACGAATGGCTGCCGGCCAAGCTGGAGCGGTCGCTGGCGATCAATCAGGCCAAGGATCTGGTGATGTCGTCGCACAATCTGTTCAATGTGAGCCCGGCGGGGGAGACCCTCAACGACAGCCGGGCGCGCTGGTTGCGCAATCCCGACGATCCCTACCGCACCTTGTTCCTGCGCGGCTTCATCTCGTCGTCCACCGTGCTGGTCCGCCGCGACGCGGTGGTGGCGGCGGGCGGGTTCGACGCCACCCTGCGTTCGGCCCAGGATTACGAATTGTGGCTGGCGGTGCTGGCCCGGGCCGGCAATCGGTTCGAGACCTTCGCCGAGCCGCTGCTGCGCTACACCCTGGCGGAGGACGGCATCACCAGCTGCCTCGACCGCAAGGTCGCCTGCTCGCTGGCCATCCTGCGCCGCCATATGGGGGTGCTGAAGCGCCTGCCCGGCCCGGTGCTGGGCCTCGTCCTGCTGCGTTGCCTGATCATCCATTACGAGGCGGTGCGGGGCTATGGCGACCGGGGCGAGTGGGGCAAGGCGGCGGGCCAACTGCTGCGCCTGCCGCTGCGGGCGCTGGAGATGGGGTTGCGCCTGCCCTTCGCCCAGGGCCGGCGGCCCGATTTCCTGGCGCGGCTGGACCCTGATGCCGAGGAGATTCCCCTATGTGCGGCATAGCCGGCCTTTCCGCCGCCACGCCGGCGATTCTGGCCGAGATGCAGGCGCGCCTCGCCCATCGCGGTCCCGATGGAACGGATCGTTTCGTTTGCGATAAGACCGGTTTCGGCCTCGCCCATACCCGGCTGGCGGTGATCGATCTCACCCCGGGCGGGCGTCAACCCATGGCTTCGGCCTGCGGCCGCTGGGTGATCGCCTTCAACGGCGAGATCTATAACCATGCCGAGCTGCGGACCGGGCTGGAGCGGCGTGGCCATGGCTTTCGCAGCGCCAGCGATACCGAGGTGCTGCTGGCCCTGCTGATGGAGCAAGGCGAGGCGGCGCTGGACCGGCTGGTGGGGATGTTCGCCTTCGCCCTGCTGGATCGCCACACCGGCGCGGTGCTGCTGGCCCGCGACCGGGTGGGGATCAAGCCGCTGGTCTGGGCCGGGCTGCCCGGCAACGGTCTGGCCTTCGCCTCGGAAATCCGGGCGCTGACGGCGGTTCCGGGGGTGGATCTGGCGCTGGACCCCCAGGGTTTAAGCGAATTCCTCGCCTGCCTCTATGTGCCGGCGCCGCGCAGCATCCATGCCGGGATCAGGAAGCTGCCCCCCGGCCATCTGCTGCGCTGGCGCCCCGGTCAGGCGCCGGAGCTCCGGCAATGGTGGCGACCGGCCTTCACCGGCGACCGGGTGCTGTCCACCCCCCAGGCGGTGGAGGAAGTGCTGCCGGTCCTGCGGCAGGCGGTGCGCTCCTGCATGGTCGCCGACGTGCCGGTGGGGTGTTTCCTGTCGGGCGGGATCGATTCCTCGGTGATCGCCGCCCTGATGGCCGAGGCGCGCGGCCGGGACGAGGTCGCCAGCTTCACCATGACCTTCACCGAGGCCGCCTATGACGAGCGGGTGGCGGCCCGCGCCGTGTCCGAGCATGTGGGCACCCGGCATACCGAATTGCCGGCCTCGGCCGGACTGGTCCATGGGCTGGACCGCATGATCGCCGCCTTCGGCGAGCCGTTCGGCAATCCCACCGCCCTGCTGATCGGCGACCTGTCGCACAAGGCGCGCCAGCATGTCACCGTCGCCCTGGTGGGCGATGGCGGCGATGAGGTCTTCGCCGGTTATCCCCGCTATCAGGGAGGCTTGCTGGCGGCCAAATGGCGGCGGATTCCCCGGCCGCTGCGCCGGGGCGTGATCGAACCGCTGGTGTCGCTGCTGCCGGAAAGCACCGCCGGCAACCACGGCTTACGGCGCATCCGCGAATTCGTCGCCGGGGCCGGCCTAGCCGATGCCGAGATGTATGCCGCCTGGGTCGAGTATTTCAGCCCCGATCAGCGGCGCGCCCTGCTGGGAGGGGAACTGCCGCCGCGCCCCATCGCCGGGATCTACCGGGCCACCGGCCGCGCCGACGCCCTGGACGCCATGCAGGAAACCGATCTTCTCTCCTTCCTGCCGGGCAATCTGATGGCCTATGGTGATGCCATGAGCATGATGCACGCCCTGGAATTACGCCTGCCGCTGCTGGACCACCGTCTGATCGAGCTGGTCGAGACCCTGTCCGCCGGATGTCGTTTCGCTGCCGGAAAGAAGACCCTGCTGAAGGCGGCGGCGCGGCGGCTGTTGCCGGCCGCCATCATCGACCGTCCCAAGCTGGGCTTCAACCCGCCCATGGGACGGTGGCTGAAGACCGAATTGGCCGCCATGGTGCGGGACCGGCTGACCCCCGGCCGCATGGCGGCGCTGGGGCTGGAGTGGACTGCGGTGGAGGCCCTGCTGGCCGAGCATCGCCAGGGGCGGCGCGATTGTTCGCTGCCGGTCTGGGCCTTGCTGGTGCTGGATCATTGGCGGGCCGGGGCATGATCACCACCGCGCCGCTGCCCGACGGGGCGCATCTGCTGCGGGCCCTGGTGGATTCGCCCGGCGACATGGACGAGGTGACGGCGCCGTGGCGGCGGCCGGGCGACCGGTCCTGGCTGGTGGGCCGCTCCACCTGGTCGCTGGCGGCGCTGGTGGCGGCGGCCAGCGAGCGGCTGGGCCTGCCGGCCCGCATCGTCCTGCCCGGCTGGATCTGCAATCAGTCGCTGTGGCCATTGCGCCAGGCCGGGGCGGAGTTGGTGTTCCTGCCGGTACTGTCCGATGGCCGGCCGGACTGGCGGGCCGCCGAGGCGCTGGGCGCCATCGACATGGTAATGGTGGTCCACACCTTCGGCTATCCGGTCGATGCCATGGAGGCGCGCGCCTTCTGCGCCCGGCGCGGCGCCTTCCTGATCGAGGACGCCGCCCATGTGCTGATGCCCATCGCCGGGGTGGGCGAGGCCGGCGACGCCACCTTCTACAGCCCCCACAAACTGCTGCCGGTGCCCGAGGGCGGGGTGGTGGTGCTCAATTCCCGCGCCGAGGCCTGGGCCGATGGTCTGGCCCGCGCCCTGGGCCGGCCGCAGCCGGCGGCGGGGTCGCTGAAATGGCTGGGCAAGCGGCTGGGCCAGATGCTGACCCCCGATGTCTTGCGTCCGCTGCTGCCCCAGGGTGGCCAGCAGGAATTTCGCGGCGATCCGGCCACCCAGCCGGTACCGCCCGCCGCCGCGCCCTCGGCCCTGGCCTGCCGCCTGCTGGCCAGCGCCGATCTGGAGCGGGAAGCCGCCCGGCGGCGCGACAATGCCGCCGCCTTGCGCCATGTGGTGCGCGGCCTCGCCGATCTCCGCCCGCTGTTTTACTCCGATGCCGCCGTGCCCTATCGGCTGGCGCTGCGCGCGGCCTCGCCCAAGGCGGCGACCCAGCGCTACCGGGCGCTGCGCCGGGCCCATCTGCCGGTGGAGACCTGGCCCGATCTGCCGCCCGAGGTGATGGCCGATCCCGCCCATGCCGAGGGCGCGGTGGCGCTACGCCGTTCGGTGCTGCTGCTGCCGGTCCATGGCGCCCTGTCGCCCGACCGGCTGGCGCGGGCCTATGCCAAGGTGCTGCGATGAGTCTCCGGGTGGAGTGGAACCTGCTGGAGCGCGCCCCGTGGGAGGCGCTGTTCGCCGCCGCCGGCCGCTCCACCCTGGTGCAAAGCTGGGCCTATGGCGAGGCCAAGCGGGCGGTCGAGGGCTGGCGGCCGCAGCGGGCGGTGGTGTATTGGGCAGGGCAGCCGGTGGCGCTGGCTCAGGTGCTGGAAAAGCGGTTGGGCGGGCTGGCCCGCGTCGGACGGCTCAATCGCGGCCCCATCTGGCTGCGCGACCTGTCGGGCAACGACCGGCTGGTGGTGATCGAGGCGCTGCGGTCGCGCTGGCGCTGGTTCAAGCTGGCCGGGCTGTCGCTGGCCCCCGAACTGCCGGAGGGCGCCACCGTGCCGGGATTCCGGCGCCGCGGCGGCGATGGCTGGTGCTCGGCCTGGCTCGATCTGTCGCTCGCTCCCGAGATCTTGCGCAAGCGGCTGGACGGCAAATGGCGCAACATGCTGAACGCCTCGGAAAAGGCCGCCCTGGTGGTGGAGGCGACGCCGCTCGCCCTGCCTTGGCTGCTGGACCGCTATTGCGAGCTGTTGCGCGACAAGGGCTTCGGCGCCACCCCGCCGGCCCTGGTGCAGGCGCTTGCCGCCCAGGCCTATCGTCCCGACGATCTGCTGGTGCTGCGCGCCCATGCCGAAACCGAGGCGGTGGCCGGGATTCTGCTGGTCCGCCACGGCGATGCCGCCACCTATCTGATCGGCTGGAACGGCGACGAGGGCCGCAAGCGCAAGGCCAATAACCGGCTGCTCTGGGAAGCGGTGGTGGAATTGTCCCGACGCGGGGTGCGCTGGTTCGATCTCGGCGGGATCGACGAGCGGCTGACGCCGGGCATCGCCGCCTTCAAGCGCGGCATGAACGGCGCGGAATACCGCCTCGCCGGAGAGTTCATCGGGTTTTAATTAGGCGCTTATATACTTGACACACCCACGCAAGATGATGTGTCCGCAGCGCGAGTTATCCACAAGGGCCTTGACGGCGGATCGGCGCAAGCGTAGGAGTCGAAGTTGACTGCGGAACGAAAGAAGCCGCCGGGTCTGATCCACCCGACGGCTTCCAATTTCCGCCCCGCGCAGATTGGAGTCAGCTTGCGGGACGCGCTATACGCAGGGGAATATTGAGTCCTCACAGCCTATAAAGTCAAGAGCCGACTCCGTTCACCCGAACGGACGGAGTCTGTCCATGCGTACCCTATTCTCCAATGCCATCAACGAACGCCGTACGGTTCGAGTCTATTACGATCCGGGCTGGCGTACGGTAGAACCTCACGCGCTGGGCTACAGCAAGGAGGGGCACCTGCTGCTGAGAGCGTTCCAGACGGAAGGTGCCAGCGACTCGGGAGAACACATAAACTGGAAGCTATTCCGACTCGACCGCATGCGCGAGGCGGACACGGGCAACGATAACTTCAATGATCCGCGTCCAGGCTATAAGCGTGGGGACTCGGCCATGAAGGGCGGGATCATCGCGCAGCTTTAACAGCGCCGCAGTCGCACGGGCCAGCCTCATACGCTGGCCCGTTGTGAAGCGCGCAGTCCGAAGCGTGGACTACGGTCGCTTCGTGCTTTGGCTTGGCCTTGGCGATCTTCCGCAGCTTGGCGTCGAAGGCGGCTTCGTCCTCGTTGCAGCCGTTTTCGCGGGCGGCGCGAACGAACGAGCTTTCACCCCCTACTTTGCCTTCGCGGGCTTCGTGTAGTTTTGAATTGGATCGCACCACATATCCTCAATAATGATCTGATTTGATGCGTCGCTAATGGTGTAGACGACGCATATAAGGCAGTAGCCCGGAAACGGATACGAGGCCGTCTTTATTATGAAGACCTCAGGTGCAAACTCTTCTGCCTCTTCCGGGACCGGCTCGCGAGCTAGACGCCATGTCATGGCGTCATACAGATCATGAAACCGAGAGTACGTGGAGTGCGCATCAGCAACCACTGCGGTTACATGGTGCGCTTCCACAAGCGACATCTCTCGATTTCGGCCATTACATTGCATTCGCAGCCATCCGTTCTTTGGCGCGAGACACATCTGCCACAGTAATTGCGCCAAAGCTAGACGCAAGGACCGAATGCATGGGCATTTCCTCATCGGTTGCCGCAATGCGCCATATAGCATCGTGAGTCTGGTCACTAATGGAGGCAGCAGTGTGATGGTTGCAGATCACATCGATAACCTGATCAACCAAAGAGCGCTCTTCATCGCTCAAGAAAGTGGAGTCCGCCTCAGTGAGCGATATGAATTCCCGCTTAATCTTTCCGTAGAGCTCAACCTCTCTAACGCGGATAATCCCCTGCTCCTCCATTTCTTTCAACAGAGGAACAATAGCCTTTGGGATCGGGCCGAGCCTTTGCTTCACATACCGCGCGCCCGTTATGGGAGAGCCCCGCTGTACAAAGTTCATGGTATCGGAATACCATAGAATTTTGTTGAGTTTAACGGCTCCCAGCTTCGCCGGATCATCGCATTTCCAGCAAACATAATGGACGAGCGCCTTGAACCGCTCGCGATCAAACATGGTATGCTCCTCTCCCTGACCGGGGTGGGTTATATGGTGTTCCGCTTGCGTTCCGCAATGCCTAATTTCGCCACCCACAAGCGCCGAAATCCCACCGCCGCCACGCCGTTCTCATAGCTCTGGCGCAAACCGGTAGGTCAAACGCTTGCCGACAATACCAGAAAGTGCGATTCGTGTCCTCTCCTGATCGGCATGCGCCCGCTCGTTGTAGCGGAAATTGAACTCCGCCACGTAGCGGTGCAGGTGCTTCTTGGCGCAGTGCTGGTAGACGCCCTTCATGCCGCGCTTGAAGATGCTGAAATAGCCCTCGATGGTGTTGGTGTGCGTCTCACCCCGGCCGTATTCACCGATGCCGTGGCGGACGACGCCATGGCGAGCGAAGTGCTTGCCGAGGTGGACGTACTGGCCGGCCTCGTCTGTGCAAACCGCCGTCTCCTTGGCGATGTTCTCGGCCAGGATCGGCATGAGGTCCTTGGCCTTAAGGCTGTTCACCACCATGGCGCGGGCGCGGCCAGTGGTGCGATCCACCAGGGCCAAGACCTTGTGCTTGTGGGCGTAGCCGCGGCCCTTCTTCTCGTGGTCGGGCTTGATGCTCTTGTCGCGGCCGATGAAGGTCTCATCAACCTCCACAATGGCGCCGTCGCCGCCCATGGGATCGTCCATGCCCATGGTGGTCATCGCCTCACGCAGACGGTGCGCCATGAACCAGGCGGTCTTGTAGGTCACCTCTAACACCCGATGAAGCTGGTGGGCGCTGATGCCCTTCTTGCTGCTGCACAGCAGATAGGCCGCCTGGAACCACTTGTACAGGGGCACATGGCTGGACTCGAAGACGGTGCCGACCTTGACGGTGAACTGCTGGCGGCAGTAGCCGCACTTCTTCAGGCCGATGCGGGTGGTCTTGCCGGCGAGCGGGTAGATGCGATCCACGGCGCCGCAGTGCGGGCACGTCGGGCCGTTCGGCCACACGATGCTTTCCAGCTTCTGGTAGGCGGCGGCTTCATCGTGGAAGTAGGGCTGGCTCAGGACGCTCATCGGTCGATCCCCTAATATGGAAATCCTACCTCTGAGAGCGTGGGTGTGTCAAGTATATAAACGCCTTTAATTAAAGCGAGGTCAAGGAGGCTAGCCTCCTTGCCGGTGTGGGCGGAGCCCACATTCTTCCACTAGAACTTCCGCGCCGCCACCAGGTCCCGGGGCATGCGCTTCAGGCGGATGAACTGGGCCAGCACATGCATCAGCGACTGGTGCACATCCTCGATCACCCCGTAATTATCGGCATCCACATGCAGATTGACCTCGGCCAGCTTGGCGGTGCGGCCGCCGCCGAAGCCGGTCAGGGCGATGGTGCGCACCCCGTTGTCGCGTGCCCATTGGACGGCGCGGACCACGTTCTCGGAATCGCCCGACGAACTGATGGTGATCAGCACGTCGCCGGGCCGGGCGAAGCTCCTCAGTTGGTAGGCGAACACTTCGCCATAGTCGAGATCGTTGGCGATGGCGGTGATCATCTCGATGGTGGCCGACAGGCTGTGGACCCGGGGCCTCAGGCAGGTGTCGGTCTGGATGCCCTTGACGTGGTCGCAGACCAGATGATTGGAGATGGCCGCCGAGCCGCCATTGCCGCAGGCATAGACATGGGCATCGGCCTCCAGCGCCCCGGCCAGCAGGATTTCCGCCGCCGCCAGCGCGCTTTTCGGCACCGTGGCCAGGGCCTGGGTGATCTGGCCGGAATAGGATTCGAAGAAGGCGGCGATGCTGGAATAGGGTTTGGTGGGAAAGGTCATGTCAGAAACAATCCTCCAGCACGGCGACGATGCGCTGGGCCGCCCGACCGTCCCAGAACTCGGGAACCCGGCCGGTCTTGCCCCCGGTGGCCAGGATCTCCCGTGCCGTCGCCCCGATGAGGGCGATATCGCGGCCGACCAGGGTGTTGGTGCCGAACGCCACCGTGATCGGCCGTTCGGTATTGTCGCGTAGCGTCAGGCAGGGGATGCCCAGGGCGGTGGTCTCTTCCTGAATGCCGCCGGAATCGGTCAGCACCAGCCGCGCGGCCTTCATCAGCCCCAGCATGGCGAGATAGCCCTGAGGCCCCAGCGGCAGGATGCGGCGTCCGTCCAGCATGGCCTGAAGGCCGGCGGCCTCGATCCGGGTGCGGGTGCGCGGATGCAGCGGCAGCACCACGGGCACGGTCTCGCCGAGCTCGGTGAGGCAGCCCAGCAATCGCCGCAGCACCGCCTGATCATCCACATTGGAGGGGCGGTGCAAGGTGGCGACCGCGAAACGGTCCGGCGCCGGCAATCCGGCGGCGGCCAGGGTCGCGGCCGGGGCGATGGCGCGGGGCAGATTGGCGATCAAGGTGTCGATCATGACATTGCCGACGAAATGAACCCGGCCGGCATCGATGCCCTCGGCGGCCAGATTGGCGGCGGCGGTCCGCTCGGTGGTGAACAGCAGATCCGACAGCTGGTCGGTCAGCACCCGGTTGATCTCTTCCGGCATGGTGCGGTCGCGAGAGCGCAGTCCGGCCTCCACATGGACCACCGGCACCCCCTTCTTGGCGGCGACCAGGGCGCAGGCGATGGTGGAATTGACGTCGCCCACCACCAGGACGATGGGATCGGGAGCCGCGTCCAGCACCGGCTCGAACCGGATCATCACCTCGGCGGTCTGCACGGCGTGGCTGCCCGAGCCGACCTCCAGATTGGCGTCCGGCGCCGGCATGCCCAATTCGGTGAAGAACGTCTGGTTCATGTCGGGATCGTAGTGCTGTCCGGTATGGACCAGCAGCGGCGACAGGCGGGGGGACGTCCTCAGGGCGGCGACGATGGGAGCCGCCTTCATGTAGTTGGGGCGGGCACCGACCACGCAGACGACGGTTCTGACCTTTTGGGGCATCAACAAACCTTTTGCAGTGCCGGCTGTATATAGCCGCTGCCTTCGGGCGAATCCAGCGTTTACGGCGGCATCAATTTGCTATATCCCCCACAAATCCCGTCCAGCCGGAGGCACCCCCCATGTCCGATCCGTCCCTCATTCGCCGCGCCCTGTTTTCCGTCTCGGACAAGACCGGCCTGTTGGACTTCGCCCGCTTTCTCGCCAACCGGGGGGTCGAGATCCTCTCCACCGGCGGTACCGCCAAGGCCATTCGCGACGCCGGCATCCCGGTCAAGGACGTGGCCGAGCATACCGGCTTTCCCGAAATGCTCGACGGCCGGGTCAAGACCCTGCACCCCAAGGTCCATGGCGGTCTGCTGGGCATTCGCGGCAATGCCGGGCATGAGGCGGCCATGGCCGCGCACGGTATCGCCCCCATCGATCTGCTGGTGGTGAACCTCTACCCGTTCGAGGATACCGTGGCCAGGGGCGCCGGTTATGACGAATGCGTCGAGAATATCGATATCGGCGGCCCCGCCATGATCCGCGCCGCCTCCAAGAACCACGCCGCCGTCACCGTGGTGGTGGATGTGGAGGATTACGCGGTGGTGATGGCGGAGATGGAGGCCCACCAGGGCGCCACCACCCTGGCCCTCAGGAAGCGCCTCGCCGCCACCGCCTATGCCCGGACCGGCGCCTATGACGCCGCCATTTCCCAATGGTTCGCCCGCGAACTGGGCGATGTCTTCCCCCGCCGGATGGTGGTGGCCGGCGAATTGAAGCAGAGCCTGCGCTATGGTGAGAACCCGCATCAGCAGGCGGCGTTCTACGTCACCGGCCATCACCGCCCCGGTGTTTCCACCGCCCGGCAGCTGCAGGGCAAGGAACTCAGCTATAACAACCTCAATGACACCGACGCCGCCTTCGAGCTGGCCGGCGAGTTCGAGCAGCCCGCCGTCGCCATCATCAAGCACGCCAATCCCTGCGGCGTCGCCATCGGCGGCGACCTGAAAAGCGCCTATCTCGCCGCCCTGGCCACTGATCCGGTTTCGGCCTTCGGCGGCATCGTCGCGGTCAACCGCAAGCTGGACGGAGCCACCGCCACCGAGATCGCCAAGCTGTTCACCGAGGTGGTGATCGCTCCCGAGGCCGACGAGGCCGCCGTGGCCGCCTTCGCCGCCAAGAAGAATCTGCGGCTGCTGGTGACCGGCGGCATGCCCGACCCCGCCGAACCCGGCATGACGCTGCGCCCGGTGGCCGGCGGCTATCTGTTCCAGACCAAGGATAACGGCCGGGTCACCCTGGCCGAACTGAAGGTGGTGACCAAGCGCGCCCCCACCGAACAGGAGCTGAAGGACCTGCTGTTCGCCTTCCGGGTCTGCAAGCACGTCAAGTCCAACGCCATCATCTATGTCAAGAACGGCACCACGGTGGGCATCGGCGCCGGCCAGATGAGCCGGGTCGACAGTTCGCGCATCGCCGCCTGGAAGTCCAAGGAGGCGGCCGACGCCGCCGGCCTGGCCGAGGCCGGCACCATCGGTTCTGTGGTGGCCTCGGATGCCTTCTTCCCCTTCGCCGATGGGTTGCTGGCGGCGGCGGCGGCGGGGGCGACGGCGGTGATCCAGCCGGGCGGTTCCATGCGCGACGCCGAGGTGATCGCGGCGGCCGACGAGAAGGGCCTTGCCATGGTGTTCACCGGCATGCGTCACTTCCGGCACTAGAGCATGATGCGATCAGGTCGCATCATGCTCTCGCCATTTTGTATGTCCCTCGCCGGGCGCAAACCTCCGGTTTGCTTGGCCTCGGCCTCAACGGCCTCTGTCGCGGGATGATTCGACTTGAAATCATCCCGCTCTAGTGGTCCGATCCATCTGAAATGAGCGGTTTTACCGCACATTTCAGATGGTGAATCGGCCCACAATTCGAATGCGTCCCAGGAGCGGCGTTATGACCGTGACCAAGCTTTCCGTCGTGATTCCGTGCTACAACGAGGAAAAGACCCTCGAAGCCATCGTCGAGCGGGTTCTGGCGGCGGATCGCTGCGGTCTGGGGGTGGAGATCGTCATCGTCGACGACGCCTCCCGGGACCGTTCGGTGGCGGTGATGACAGAACTGGCGGCCAAGCATCCCGAGATCGTCACCACCGGCCACGCCGTCAATCAGGGCAAGGGGGCGGCGCTGCGCACCGGCTTCGCCAAGGCCAGCGGCGATATCGTGCTGGTGCAGGACGCCGATCTGGAATACAGCCCCAACGACTATCCCAAATTGTTGCGGCCGATCATCGGCGACCGGGCCGACGTGGTGTTCGGCTCGCGCTTTCGCGGCGGCGAGGAAGTGCGGGTGCTGTATTTCTGGCATTCCATCGGTAATACGGTGCTGACCCTGGCGTCCAACATGTTCACCGATCTCAATCTCACCGACATGGAGACCTGCTACAAGGTGTTCCGGCGCGAGATCATCCAGGGTATCGCCATCGTCGAGAACCGGTTCGGCTTCGAGCCGGAGATCACCGCCAAGATCGCCAAATTGCGGCCGCGGCCGCGGATCTTCGAGGTCGGTATCAGCTATTCCGGCCGCACCTACGAGGAAGGCAAGAAAATCGGCTGGCGCGACGGGGTTCGCGCCCTGTACTGCATCGCTCGCTATAACCTGTTCGACTGAGATGGGCGGTTCGACGAGAATGGACGCAAGGCGGGCGCTGCCGGTTCTGGCCGGGCTGTGGGTGGTGGCGGTTCTGGCTGCCTATATGCTGCAATTCCGTGAGATCATGCCGGTGCTGCTGGCGCTATGGTTCCACCGGTGACGGTGGGCGGGGGTCACCAAAAGGCCGGGAGCCGTTGGGGTCACTCGGCTGGAAACGGGATTTTCTTACCCTTGATCAGCCGCCCCAGCAGGGTAAACGGGGCGGTAAGTGCCGCCATGACGGCGACCACGCAGAAGCGGCGGAGCAGATAAATCGCGATGCGCGCCACGCTGAAGGCATAACCCGAGGCAATCCAGCCCTTGGGCAGGATGATGACATTGCCCCCCGCCACCTTGCTGGTCAGCATCCGCTTGATGCCCGATGGCCGCAGATAATAGGCCAGGTTGGCGAACATGGTGGTGAACATCAGGATATAGCTGTTGGTGCCCTCGGGGATATAGGGCAGGTCGCTGCCCTTCCACATGTATTGGACCGAGAAATTGGCCCATTCCGGCGCGATCCGGCACGTCCCCTCGGCCTTGATCTGATCGAACAGCGGCGTGCCGGGATAAGGCGTCAGGATGTTGAAGCGCACGCTGTCCAGCGGCAGGGCATAGACCATCTTGATGGCGTCCCAGCGATCCTGGGCGGTTTCGGTGGGAAAGCCGAAGATGATGGTGGTGCAGACCTTGAAGCCGTAGCTGTCGGCCAGCTTGATGCCATCGATCACCTGCTGGACCGTTTCCCCCTTCTTGATCATCGTCATCAGGCGCTCGCTGCCGGTTTCCAGGCCGTAGGACAGCACCTGGAAATTGGTCTCGCGCAGCTTGGCGAAAATGGAGGGATCGGCGTTGTCGGCCCGCATGGACCCTTCGAACGAGACCTTCTTGTGCAGGCCCTTGGCGATGATCGCGTCGCACAGCCGGTTCAGCCGCTTCTTGTTGACCGCGAAATTGTCGTCGATCAGGAAGATGGACTGGGCGCCGTACAGGTTCACCAGGGTCTCGATCTCTTCCACCACCCGCTCCTCGCTGTGATAGCGATAGCTGAGCGCGGTCATGCTGCGGGTCGAGCAGAAGGTGCACTTGTAGGGACAGCCGCGCGACGACAGGATCGAATAGAATCCGACGGTGTAGCGATGGCGGTTGTGGGCGAACAGATGGAAGGGGAAGGGCGGCAGTTCGTCCAGGTCCTTGACCAGCGCCCGGTCCGGATTGTCGTGAATAACGCCGGATTCATCGATCCAGCTCAGCCCGGCATGGGCGTGCCAATCGCCGCCGGCCAGCAGGGTTTCCATGAAGTCGGCGAAAATCTCCTCACCCTCGCCGCGCACGACGATATGCGCCGCCTTGTACTCCAGCGCTTCGTGCGGCAGCACGGTCACATGGATGCCGCCCATCACCACCAGGGCTTCGGGATCGATCTGCATGACCCGGCGGCCGATATCGAAGGCGGGGCCGACGCTGGCGGTCACCACGCCAAGGCCGATCACCCGCGGCTTGGGCATGGCATTGACCAGCCGCGCCAGGGTCGCGTCGTCGATATCGTCGAGCATCTCGTCGACGATATAGCATTTGCAGATCTGCTTCTTATGGAGATAGCCGGCGATATAGCCCAGCCCGGTCGGAAACATGGAGCGGATGATCTTCTTGAGAATCGGCGTCTGGGTCCGCCGGTTCACCGATGGATTGATCAACAGGGCGTTGCACTCGGAAATCGGCGCCAGGCCGTGGGCCGTCCCTTCCCCGACGATAAACGTGGCCGAGGACGCTGCCGGCAGCCCGATCTCCTTGGACTGTTCCACGAAGATCGGCTTGGCGGTCGCTTGCGGTTTATCCATGAAAATCGGGTATCCTCGCTGGAAAGGTGGAGGGACTATAAGGAAAATGCTTCTCGCGATGCAATCCCATTCACTTTGTGGTCAGGGCGCGTTGACAAATCCGGCGAAATTCAATAACCGAGGCAGGCTGCCCAGGCCGGTCGGCAATGCAATGCGAGGACCCATCGTGGCTGACACCATTCCCCTGGTCGATCTGAAGGCTCAATACCGTTCCATCGAACCCGACGTGACCGCAGCCATCACCGCCGTGCTCGGCCGCGGCGACTACATCATGGGCAAGGATGTCGAGGCCTTCGAACAGGAATTCGCCGCCTTTTCCGGCGCCGCCCACGCCGTCGGCTGTGCCAACGGCACCGATGCGCTGCAATTGGCGGTGATGGCGCTGGGCATCGGCCCCGGCGACGAGGTGATCGTGCCGGCCATGACCTTCATCGCGACCGCGCTGGGCGTCACCCTGGCGGGGGCCAAGGCGGTTTTCGTCGATGTGGAACCCGCCACCGGTCTGATCGACCCCCGCCGCATCGCGGCGGCCATCACCCCCGCCACCAAGGCGATCATCCCGGTTCACCTCTACGGCCAGGTCGCCGACATGACGGCGATCATGGCCATTGCCGCCAAGCATGGCCTGGCGGTGATCGAGGACGCCGCCCAGGCTCACGGCGCCAGCCGCGACGGCCATCGCGCCGGTACCGTGGGGGCCATCGGCTGCTTCTCGTTCTATCCCGGCAAGAATCTGGGCGCCTATGGCGATGCCGGCGGCCTGACCACCAATGATGCCGCCTTGGCCGAACGCCTGCGCCTGCTGCGCAATCAGGGCTCGCGCCGCAAGTATCATCACGACATCATCGGCCCCAATTCCCGCCTCGACACCATGCAGGCTGCCGTATTGCGGGTGAAGCTGCCCCATCTCGCCGGCTGGAACGCGGCGCGGCGCGATCATGCCAGGCGCTATGACGCGGCGCTCGCCGGTGTGAACGGGGTGCGTCTGACCGTTACCGATCCCGGCAGCGTTTTCCATCTCTACGTCATCCGGGTCGCGGATCGCGACCGGGTGTTGAAAGCGCTGAACGAGGCCGGCATCGGTGCCGGCATCCACTACCCCTTCGCCCTGCACGAGCTTGACGCCTACAAGGCGGGGCACACGGCGGGCGACTTCCCGGCGGCCGAGGACTGGGCCCGCCACTGTATCAGCCTGCCCATCTACGCCGAGTTGCCCCCCGATGCCGCCGCCCGCGCCGCCGCGGTGTTGCGGGACGCGGTCTAGAGCATGATGCGATCAGGTCGCATCATGCTCTATCCATTTTGTATGTCCCTCGCCGGGCGCAAACCTCCGGTTTGCTTGGCCTCGGCCTCAACGGCCTCTGTCGCGGGATGAGTCGACTTGAAATCATCCCGCTCTAGAGCCGGATTCCCCTGTTCTCTTGCCCACGGAAAGAAAGAAGCCGATGCCGGTCACCGATGATGTCGTCCTGGGACGGGACGTCCGGATCTTCCAGAAGGATCTCGTCAACATCTATGGTTGCGCCATCGGCGACGAGACCAAGGTCGGCGCCTTCGTGGAAATCCAGCGCGGTGCGGTGATCGGCGCCCGCTGCAAGATCTCGTCGCACAGTTTCATCTGTGACGGCGTCACCATCGAGGACGGGGTGTTCATCGGCCACGGCGTGATGTTCACCAACGACCCCTATCCCCGCGCGGTCAATGCCGACGGTTCATTGCAGGGGGCCGAGGACTGGGTGACGGTGCCGACCGTGGTCAAGGCCCGCGCCTCCATCGGCAGCAACGCCACCATCGTCTGCGGCGTCACCATCGGCGCGGGCGCCCTGGTGGCGGCCGGGGCGGTGGTGACCCGGGACGTCCCCGACCATGCGGTGGTCGCCGGGGTGCCCGCCCGGGTGACCGGCGACGCCCGCGACAAATCCCGCTCTTGAGCGTGATGTGATCAGGTTGAACCATTCTGTTGCGCCATGAGGTGCGGCAGGCCGCAAGGCCCTCTGTGCCAACGTGCTTGCGACACTTTGATGTGTGTCGTTTAGTGAGGTTGGCTCAGGGGGCATGAGAGCGATGATGAAATCGATAACGGCGCTTGCAGTTGATGGGGCGCTTTCGCCGTCACC
>Ga0316222_1000673_pt1 | contig 49125 bp, 43 predicted proteins | sample TBH18011metaG_FD_206008 | JGI IMG/M metagenome (GOLD analysis project Ga0316222, IMG submission 206008) | Freshwater microbial communities from Trout Bog Lake, Wisconsin, USA - TBH18011 | ecosystem: Environmental > Aquatic > Freshwater > Lake > Hypolimnion/Profundal zone | place: USA: Wisconsin... | reverse complement strand
CAGGTTCATAGTTGCCACAAAATCGCACAGCGTAACCCGCCAAGCTTTTAATCAGCTCACACCGTGTTTAAAACGCATCAGCAACCCGGCGGGTTACGTTGCGGGTTTGTTTTTGCGCCAATATTTTAAGCTATCACGCGCAACTAACCCGCCCTACGGTTCTGAGGAATGGCTAAATCAAAAAGGTAGGATGTGCCCATCTGTCGCAGACATTTTTGCCTAAACTGATACAATCACGCATCAGCAGCCAGCCGCTATCAATCAACCGTGCAAAAGACCTTTAACATTCAAAGCCGCTATCAACCGGCCGGCGACCAGCCCGAAGCCATCAGGCAATTGGTGGAAGGGATTAATGACGGCGAGGTGCATCAAACCCTGTTGGGCGTAACGGGTTCCGGCAAGACTTTTACCATCGCCAATGTCATCCAGCAAACCCAGCGCCCGGCGATGATCATGGCCCCCAACAAAACCCTGGCGGCGCAGTTATACGGCGAAATGAAAGAGTTTTTCCCGGAAAACAGCGTCGAGTATTTTGTTTCCTATTACGATTATTATCAGCCGGAAGCTTATATCCCCGCCTCCGATACCTTTATCGATAAAGACGCCTCGCTGAACGAACACATTGAGCAAATGCGGCTATCCGCCACCAAAGCCTTGCTGGAACGCCGCGACACTATCGTGGTGGCCACTGTCTCGGCCATCTATGGCTTGGGCGAGCCGGAATCTTATTTTCAAATGGTGTTGCATCTGGTGCGCGGCGATATGATCACCCAGCGTGATATTTTGCGACGACTGGCGGATATGCAATACACCCGCAACGACACCGAATTGCGCCGAGCCACCTACCGGGTGCGCGGTGATGTCATCGACGTGTTTCCGGCGGAATCGGAAGAACAGGCCTTAAGAATCGAATTGTTTGATGACGAAATAGAACGGCTGTCCATGTTCGACCCCTTAACCGGCGAAGTGCAGCAGCGGCTGGCCCGCTTTACCCTTTATCCTAAAAGCCATTATGTTACCCCGCGCGAACAGCTGTTATCGGCCGTGGAAAAAATTAAAGTGGAACTGGTCGAACGCTTAACCCAATTGCGCGACAACCACAAACTGGTAGAAGCACAACGCCTGGAACAGCGCACCCTGTTTGATATAGAAATGATTTTGGAAGTGGGTTATTGCTCCGGGATTGAAAACTATTCCCGGCATTTATCCAATCGGCTGGATGGCGAATCACCGCCGACTATGTTTGATTACTTACCCAATGACGCCCTGGTGATCATCGACGAAAGCCATGTGACCGTGCCGCAAATCGGCGCGATGTACAAAGGCGACCGGTCACGCAAGGAAACCCTGGTGGAATACGGCTTTCGTTTGCCGTCGGCGCTGGATAACCGGCCTTTAAAATTTGAAGAATTCGAGCAAAAAACCGCCCAGCGGATTTATGTATCCGCCACGCCCGGCCCTTATGAAAAAGCCCATTCCGGCGCGGTGGTCGAGCAGTTGGTTAGGCCCACCGGCCTGGTCGATCCGCAGATTGAAGTGCGCCCGGCCACCGCGCAGGTGGACGATTTACTGTCTGAGATTAATAAACGCACCGCCGTGCAGGAACGGGTGCTGGTCACTACCTTAACCAAACGCATGTCCGAAGATTTAACCGATTATTTGCTGGAACACGGCATAAAAGTCCGTTATCTGCATTCGGATATTGAAACCGTGGAACGGGTGGAAATTATCCGCGACTTGCGGCTGGGGGTATTTGATGTGCTGGTCGGCATTAACTTATTGCGTGAGGGTTTGGATATTCCAGAAGTATCGTTGGTGGCAATACTGGATGCCGATAAAGAAGGCTTTTTAAGATCGTTGGTATCGCTGGTGCAAACCATAGGCCGCGCCGCCCGCAATGTCAACGGCAAAGCCATTTTATATGGCGATAAAATCACCCGCTCCATGCAATTGGCGATAGACGAAACCGAACGCCGCCGCACTAGGCAACAGCAGTTTAATCTAATACACCATATCCAGCCCAAAACCATTTATAAATCGGTAACCGATATTCTGGAACTGGCTATCCCCGGCGCCGGCGGCGGCTCCATCGCCAACGCCAGAACCAAGGTAGCCGAACCCTCTGCCGATTACAAAGCCATGACCCCCAAGCAATCTGCCAAACTGTTAAAACAGCTGGAGGATAAAATGTACGCCCATGCTAAAAATCTGGAGTTTGAAGAAGCCGCCAGAGTGCGGGATCAGATTAAGTTGTTGCAGGCGGAGATGGTGGTTTAGGATCGCACTTTAACAACATTACGCTATAGCAAATCGTTCATAAACATTATAAAAACTCTCGTAGTTTACTTAAAAAATAGTTAAAACTGGGCGATAAGTTATTAGCCACATCCATATGCGGCACTATATTTGCCGCCCAAGCAGATTTTTCCATACCAATACGTTGCCAACCCTGTGCTGACAGTTTTTGCGCCCCACCACTATAAACAGCATCTGCCAGCCGTTCCCAGGTTCCACAAATAGCATCATTAATATAGGCTTTTAGCATAGCTTCTTTAGCATTGGCATAAGCTTTTTTTATTGCCGGAATATCGCCTAGCAGCCAAGCCTCACCTTCTTCAATCGCAAAACAAAAACGAGTTGTCGGAAGTGGGCTGCAGTTATTCAATACACTCAATAATTCCTGACGGAATGTTTTTAGGCATTTGTTGTCTAGATCACAAATCACAAAGATTACTGCCGGGTATTCTTGAAAAGATTTACCGTAGCCAGCTAATATTTTTGGCAAGTTATTCAATAATTGACGCTTACAGGCGTCAGTCGAATTTTGCATATTTCGCGGGATTCGGCCAATACCCTTATAAGCGATAACTTTAAAGGTATGTTGATCACCAATAATTTTGGGTATCAGAATATCCAATGCCGTTTTTCCAGAAATATCTTCCACCAGTATTTCAAAGTGCATCAGTTTACCTAGCGTCTAGATAATCGCTATACCATAACCCGCCTAGCGGCAAACCTTCGGCGACCATATTTTTTACCACCGGATCAGCATCGGCGCGGCGAATAGTCGAAAAACCATCCTGCCCCTTTTCCATCACCCAAACTTCATTAGGTTCAAGAGCATCTACAAAATAAGGCTGGTGGGTGGTAATGAATACTTGAGAACCCTCTTTACGCCCGGTGGCGTGGCTACGAAACTCGACGGCCAAGGTTTCCAGTAATTTGTGATACAAACCGTTTTCTGGTTCTTCTATGCACAAAAATGGCGGTGGCGCCGGGTCTTCCATCAGCAGTAAATAGGCAAACACTTTTAAGGTGCCATCGGACATTTGTTGGGCATAAAATGGGTCTTGAAATCCTTTGTCGTTAAACCGTAACAGCAAACGCCCATCTGCGGTTTTTTCAGTGTCAATTTTTTCAATGCCGGGAATTTTTTTGGCAATTCTATCCAATACTTTTTTAAAACGGTCTTTGTGTTCCCGCTCCATAAATTGCACAACATTGCCGATATTATCGCCTTTAATATTCAAGTGTTTTTGCGGGCCGGCCAGCGGCAGACTTCGCGCTGAATTCGGCTCAAAGTAACTGAGATACCAGCCTTCTATAAATTGCCGAAACAACGAGATTCTGGGATGTTGCTTGAGTGAGCCTAAAGTTGCAATACCCAACTTCCTGGGATCTGAAAGCTCCACCAATTCAGTTTCTTTACTTTCTTCTTGATGATAATTTTCTAGCCAGCTGTCAAAGTCATCCAGTATATTAGGTTCTTCAATAACACCGGCATCGCTTTTCCAAACCACGCCGCGACCATTTTCTAAAATTAAGAACGAAAATGGCCTGCCCCGGCTTTGATTTTTGCGCCGTTGTCGCAGCCTTTCTTTTTGCACGAACGGCCGTCCGAAGTCATCAATATTAATCGATATTTCGTAAGTAATTGGCCGGGCATTACCATCTTCCTTATAATAAATCTCAAATTCGATAGCCCCCGACTGGGCTTGAGCGCGAATTTTTTCGAAGCCGCCACGCCCACGCAAATCACAAGCTTCTTCTACGCCATATTTAAGCGCATCCGCCAGAAAACCAAATACATCAAACAAAGTGCTTTTGCCGACACCATTTTTTCCAATCACAACCGTCATCGGCGTCAGCGGCTCAACATGCTGTTGATTTGATAACCGCCCCAGCGATATATCTTTTAAGGCCCGAAAATTCTTTACTCTTATGCCTTCAATTTTAGCCATTTTTATTTTAAATTTAATGATTACAGCATATTCGCAACAACCGGTCTGCCGTTTTGATTTATCGACCATCATGCGCCAACGATGACATCTTTCGACAATCTAGCATAAAAACAATGCTATGGGGAACCGTGACTACCCACATAATTACCCCCAACAAATCAAAATCCCCATAGCCAGCCCCGCCATCAGCCGCTATGATAGCCGCTGGAATGCAGATCAATCGGCCCACCCCACTACCATGTCAAACAGCACAGCACGCCAACAAGCCGAGAAAAGGTTTTTCGCCGGCCGGCATTATCACCAACAAGGCCGGCTTGATCTGGCCTACCAGCTTTACCAACAGGCTGTGCAGTTGGATGACAGCCATTATGCGGCCTGGCATTCGCTGGGTATTGTCGCCAGCCAAACCCAAAACTATTCCGAAGCGGTGGAATTATTGGGCAAGGCCATCTGCCTTAACCCGGATGATGCGGCTGCTTACTATAATTTGGCGGTGGCCTTAACCGCACTCAAGCATTATCCTGGCGCGCGGGAATGCTACGACAAGGCCATAGAACTGGCCCCCGGTGATGCCGAAGCCTATAACAATCGCGGTAATCTCTTAAAAGCCCTTGCCGAGACTGAAGCAGCGCTGGCCGATTACCGGCAAGCAATAGACTTAAACCCCGATTATGCGGAAGCTTACAATAACCTGGGTAATTTACTGAAAACCCAAAATCAAACCGCTGAGGCATTAAGCTATTATCGCCAAGCCATCGCCATTAAGCCCGATTATGTCGAAGCCTATTTTAATCAAGGTATTGCCTTGGCAGAATGCCGGCAGTTAGCGGCGGCCGTGCAAAGCTATGAACAGGCCATCCAACTAAAACCGGAGTTTGCCGCCGCCTATTATAATCGCGGCCTGGCCTTACACGCCCAGGAACTCTATGCTGACGCCTTAAGCAGTTACCAGCAGGCCATAGCCATTGACGGCAACTGTGCCGAGTATTACAACAATCTGGGCAATACCCTCAAGCAACTTAAACAATATTCAGCGGCGTTAGCGGCTTATCAGCAAGCCATTGCCCTTAAGCCTGACCATGCCAGGTTTTACAATAATGCCGGCAATGTTTTAATGACGCTGCGATTGTTTACCGACGCCTTACACAGCTATCAACAGGCGCTGGCCTTGCAACCCGGCAACCCGGCCATCTACCGACACATTGGTCATGTCTATAAAGAAACCCTGCAACTGGATAACGCGCTGACCAACTACCAACAAGCCATCGCTTTACAACCGGAAGACGCCGACGCCCATTTCAGCCTAGGCCTGTGTTATCTGCAACAAGGACTTTATCAACCGGGCTGGACTGATTATGAATGGCGGCTGCGCCGGGAAAATCTCAACCAGCCTATCCCCAGCTTTAAGCAACCGGCTTGGCGTGGCGAAGTATCGCTAAGCGGCAAAACCATTTTGCTGTATAGCGAACAAGGCTTGGGCGATACCTTGCAGTTCTGCCGCTATATTCAACCGGTTGCCGCGTTGGGAGCAAACATTCTGTTGTTGATACCCGCGCCGTTATGCAAACTATTGGCCGATATGCCGGGCGTTTGCCAAGTGCTGACGGCAGACGACTCGCTACCGGATTTTGATTACCACTGCCCGTTACCCAGCCTGCCGCTGGCTTTTAACACCCGCCTGACCAGCATCCCGGCTGCAAACCGGTATTTAACCGCCGATGCGGACAAAGTTCGGCACTGGCGGCAGCAATTAGGCCCTAAAACCCGGCCACGCATCGGCTTGGTGTGGTGCGGCAATGCCAGTTTTGAAAACGATCAGCAGCGCAGCATGACTTTGGCTGAGTTTGTTAGCTTACTGCCCGACAGCGGCTTTGACTATATTTGTTTGCAAAAACAGCTGAAGGACAGCGACCGGGAGACCTTGCTGGATTATCCCGACATTCGTTTTTTCGGCAAGCAATTGCAGGACTTTAGCGACACCGCCGCACTGATTACATGCCTGGATTTGGTGATCAGCACCTGCACCAGCGTACCGCATTTAAGCGCAGCGCTGGGCAAGCCCACCTGGATTTTATTAGCCGCCAACCCGGATTGGCGCTGGCTGCTAAACCGCGACGACAGCCCCTGGTACACTACCGTTAAATTATTTCGGCAAACGCAGCCCGGCGATTGGCGCAGCGTGTTGCAAACGGTAAAGCAGCAGCTGTTGCTGACGCATAAACCGATGGAATTATTCGTGATCTCGCTGGCGCGTACCCCGCAACGCCTGGCAATGTTCCAACACAACAATCCTAAGTTAATGGATTATCATTTATTTCCGGCGATAGACGGCGAGCAATTAACGCCATCGGCACTACTGGCAAGCGGTTTAATTGACGGCAGCGCCCATTACAGTAACGGCGCATTGGGTTGCGCCTTATCGCATATCAGTCTTTGGAAACAGATAGCTCAAACCAACACAGCCGCCACCATCTGCGAAGACGATGCCATCTTGCAGGAAAATTTTACCGAACAAGCCGCCCGGTTGCTTGCCGATCTGGATGACGACTGGGATTTAATCCTGTGGGGCTGGAATTTTGATTCTATATTAATCGCTGATTTACTGCCCGGTTTGAGTGACTGCCTGGTGTTTTTTGACCAGCAATCACTAAGACAACACAGCCGCCACTATCAGCAGCAAGCGGTAGACAGCAAACTCTATCGGCTGAAACGGGCTTTAGGTATTCCCTGTTACAGTTTGTCGCCGCAAGGCGCCGCCAAATTTCTAAAGCATGTCATCCCCATCCGCCAGATGGAGGTTAGTGTGCGTTTTCCCAGCCTGGATGATGTGATGCAAAATTTTGGCATTGATGTGATGATGAACCAGCTTTATCCGCACTGCCAAAGCTATGTCGCCTTCCCGCCGCCGGCATTGAGTAAAAATGAACGCGACATCAGTACAATCCAGCCCTAAACTCACTTTTTGGCAATCCTAATTCATTGGTGACGATTAAAGCAGTCAGACCACCTGACCTCGGACTGAGCTTCGATTGATGCGCCGCCCGTTAGTTGGCACATCCTACCTTTTGACGTAGCCATCCCAGGCTGAATGGTTACATAAATTTGGGTTATCTTGCTTTATTATACCAAGACATGATTCGTAGCGAAAAACTGGGCAATCTCGATTTGCTGCCACCCGTACTGCCTCTGGTGCTTTATAATGGCGAACGCCGCTGGCAGGCCCCGATTAATATTGATCAGTTGATCCATCCGGCCCCTGGCGGTCTGGAAAAATACCGACCGCAACTGAGCTATCTGTTACTGGATCAAGGCCTTTTCAGTCGGGAAGATTTGAGCGATCTAAGGAATTTAGTCGCAGCCCTGTTTCAACTGGAAAGTAGTCGAACAGAATGGGATATTCAGGAAGTTTTACGGCACTTGTTGCTGTGGTTAAACTCTCCTGAGCAATCCGGTTTAAGGCGGGCGTTTACGGTCTGGTTTAATCGGGTGCTGTTGCCCAGAAAAGCTCCCAATGCAGAATTGACAGAATTTAATGATCTTCATGAGGTACAGACCATGTTATCAGAAACAGTTAAAAAGTGGACTATGGAATGGGAACATCAGGGCGTGATCAAAGGTCGTCAGGAAGAAGCTGCCAGACTGTTTTTATTATTGCTGGATGCCCGCTTTGGAGGACTGAGCCTGGATGCAAAAGAAAAAATCCGCCAAGCCAGTCCGGAACAGATTGAGGCCTGGACAAAGCAGATTTTTCAGGCCGAAACACCGGAGGCTTTGTTGAACAGTTAGGAAATCAATTTTATTTTTCCTGATTACCCATAAGCCTCAGCAACTTTTGATTCAGGTGTGTGTCTGACAAGCATAAAAAGAAACGCAAATCTTTGATTGATAATACATATCACTAAATTTATTACATTTACACTAGAATCTCCTCATTCGCTGTCGTAAAGGCATACAGTGTCTGGAAAATCTAGGCCCGAACAGAAGCATAAATATTAATCGTTGCATAAATTCTTGCATGAAAGGCCTGCTATCCATTCTGATTTTGGCATGGCATTTTTAGTGGCTTGGCAACGGCGGTATTTTGCGGTCAAGAAGGGCAAATAGTCGAGCAGTGGCGTTAACTCCGATACTTAATATATGTGTCACTATTCAGCGTAGGATGGGTAGAACAGTATTATAGGATGTGCGCAGCAGCGTGAAGCGCATCTGTCGGGATTGATGTGCTGACCTGGCATCGGCACATTCTATGCAGTTTTTTATTGACGCTGATGGGGGTGAGTAGTTACGGTGATAGATTGATTTGCGACGCTGGAGCGTCTTAAACGATTATTTTGTTTATAGCCGGTTCGTTTGGTGTGCCTTACTGATTCTAGGATCATAGCTCAAAAATTGTGGGATTCTAGCCCAAGCGGCTAAAAGTCTGCGACAGAACCATGCTAGAATATAATCACGAAATTAACTCATCACATTCATGTTTAACAGCACTACCGAAGCTGTAGAAGAATTTCAATACCGCTTTAGCGATTTGATTGATGTACCGGCGTTCGTAGGCTGGCTAGAGAGCTTCTTCCTGGCAACCGGTATCCCGAATGGTGTCGTGGATGCGAGCGGCGAACTATTGTTCATGTCTGGTGGCGAAAATGCCTGTAAGGTGTTTCATCGTACTCAACCGACTGCCGCCAAACACTGTCGCGACAGCAACTTGGCGCTGGTTCGCGACCTGCGCGATGGCTGTATCGCCAGCGAATTGTGCCGGAACGGATTGATGGACTACGCGACGCCGGTGGTCATCGAAGGGCGGCAACTAGCGACCCTATTCCTGGGACAGGTGCTGCACACACCGCCGGACATGGAGTTTTTCCGCGCACAGGCGGCTCAGTTCGGATTTGACGAGAAGACCTACCTGGAGTCCATAGCAGCCATTCCGGTGATTGACGAGGAGCGCTTGCAGAACCTCATGACAGTAATGGTCGAGACGGCGAAGATGTTGACCATCAGTGGCTTGGCTAGGCTGCGACAGACCGATCTGGAACGCAACATAGCTACCCAGACCGAATGGAATATTCAACTCTCTGACGTTCTTGAGTTCTCCCCGATTGCCATCGGCTGGTTAGAAAACGAGACTCGAATCGAGTACATCAATAGTCAGTTTACGCAGTTATTCGGCTATACCCTAGACGATTTGCCGAACCTGGAAACCTGGGATAAGCGCGCATATCCTGACGCGGCATATCGTGAAGCCGTTGTCTGGCCATGGAGAAAGGCAGTGGCGCAGGCACGGCAGAATAACACGCCTCCCCCTGAGTTGGAATCCGAAATCACTTGCAAGAATGGCTCCGTGCGCTCCATCATCGTTCGCACCGCATGGGTCGGCCATCGCAGAATGGCCAGTTTTACCGACATCACTGAACACAAGCGTATCGAAAGCGTTTTGCGCAGCAGCCAGGAAATGCTGGTCGATGCTCAGAGAATTGCTATGTTGGGCAGCTGGGACTGGAATATTGTCGACGACCGCGTGGAATGGTCGGAAATAGCTTACGAAATTTACACGCCGGACAAGCGACCCGCCGAACCGGGTTTTGAGGATTTCAAGTCATCGCTTCATCCTGACGATCTAGAGAGGGTGATTGCAGCAGTCCAATCGGCGTTCGAGCACGATACGCCGTTTGATCTCGATCACTGCGTCATTTCTGCCGGCAAGGGTGTGCGCACCGTTCACGCGCAAGGTAAGGTGTTCAGGGATGCGAACGGCAAACCCGTCCGTATGGTGGGCACGGTGCAGGACATCACAGCGCGCAAAAGCATAGAACTTCAATTAGCGCGGCGCGAACGCGAATTCCGCGCACTGGCTGAAAACAGCCCCGACCTCATCTACCGCTACGACCAGGATTGCCGCCGCCTTTACGTAAATTCAGCGGTGAGCAGGCAACTCGGCAAACCGGTTGATACACTGATCGGCCGTACGCCTGCCGACGGCGCGCTCCTCGTCTCCGAGCAGTGCAACAAGCTGATGAAGGCCATCCGTCAGGTGTTCGCCAGCGGCGAAACCGGCCATCTCGACATTGACTGCATCGCCTTGGACAGCCGACACCACGATTACCAGATGCTGTTGACGCCCGAATACGACGTCGACGGAGAAGTGCTGACGGTACTCGGCATAGCGCGCGACATTACCGCCCTCCGCGATGTCGAGCGCCGCTTGACGAACTTCGTCGCCAATTTCCCCGGCTTTGCCTACACCTTACGCCTGTCACCCGAAGGATATTGCAGCTTCCCTTTCGCCAGCCCCGGCATTGAGCAGTTTTACGGACTGAAGCCTGAAGACGTCAAGGATGACATGGCGCCCATCCATGCGCTGACACATCCCGAGGACAGACCACGCATCGTAGCTGCGATTGCCGAGTCGGCCCGGACAATGACGCCTTTCCATGTGGAAACCCGCATCTGCCGTCCCAACCTGCCGGAACGCTGGATTGAAGTGCGCTCCGTTCCCATAGTTGACGCCGACGGCAGTATCATCTGGCACGGCCTGATGATCGATATCGACAAGCGCAAGCGGGCCGATGCCGAAAGACAGCAATTACTCGATGTCTTGGCGCAATCGGCCGACTTTGTCGGCAGCGGCAATCTGGATCGCACCGTGAGCTACCTCAACCATGCGGCGCGGCGCATGATAGGGTTGGCGGAAAATGCGGATGTTTCAGGCATTCGTATTGCCGATTTCCATCCTGCCTGGGCATACCGGATGATGGAAGAAATCGCCTTTCCCACCCTGCCGGAAAAGGACTTTTGGCGCGGCGAAAGCGCATTGCTGCACCTCGATGGGCATGAAATCCCTGTTTCGCAGCTCATCATGTTGCACCGGAATGCCGAGGGCAAGCCGCTGTTCATCTCCACCATCATGACAGACATCACCGCGCAACGCCGCGAGCAACGGCTGGAGGCTCTGCGTCAGCGCGTGTTCGAGACCATGGCGCGCGGCGGCAACCTCAACAAAATCCTGGAGCAAGTGGCACAGTATGTCGAATCCTCAAAGCCTGACCGGCGTTGCGGCATCCTGCTGCTGGACGAGAAACGAAACTGTCTGGTCAGCGCCGCCGCGCCGTCTTTTTCTGTATCGTGCATAGCAGGCCGGAACGGGGTCACCTTGCACAAGAGCGGATGGGGTTGCTGCGACGCAGCCTGCCGCGGCGAGCTGATCATCGTGCGGGACATACGCCGTCAGGCCTCCCCGGAAAACTGTCAGTCATTTGCCCGCGAAACCGGAATGACGGCTTGCTGGTCGGAACCCATTATTGCGTCGTCCGGCGAAATCCTGGGCGTTATCAACCTCTATACCGATCAAGCAGGAGAGCCGGACGATCAAGACTTGGCCCTGCTGCGGCATGCCGGCCAGTTAAGCGCGATTCCCATTGAGCGCAAACGTATCGAGAATCGGATGCACCACCAAGCCAACTACGACAGCCTGACCGGACTGCCCAACCGCCATCTGCTCGGCTATCGGCTACGCGAGGATCTCGCCAAGGCGGAACAGAGCGGGAACAATCTTGCATTGTTTTTCATCGACCTCGACCATTTCAAGGAAGTCAACGATACCCTGGGCCACGATAACGGCGATTTGCTGCTGACGGAAGCGGCAGATCGCATCCGCGCCTGCGCGCGCGAATCGGACACCGTCGCGCGTCTGGATGGCGACGAGTTCGTCTTCATCTTCACCCCGGTCGAGGATCTTTCCCAGCCGAACCGCCTCGCCCAAAGCATCCTTAACGCCATAATCAGACCCTTTGCACTGGGCGAACACACGACATATGTTTCCGCCAGCATCGGCATCGCCAGCTACCCACAGGATGCCAAAACCGCCGAAAGCCTCATCAGCTGCGCCGACCAGGCTATGTATGTCGCCAAAGAGCAGGGCCGCAGCAACTTCAACTTCTTCACCCCCGCCATGCAGCAACAAATGCAAAACCGCATGTTGCTGGGCAACGATTTGCGCAACGCCTTGCGCAATAGTCAGTTGCAAGTGTATTACCAGCCGATTGTCGATATTGCCACTGGCCGTATCGTCAAGGCCGAGGCCTTGTTGCGCTGGAAACACCCGCATCGCGGCATGGTGCCGCCCGACCAGTTTATTCCGATTGCCGAAGAAAATGGTTTGATTCATGAAATCGGCGATTGGGTCTTCCGCCAAGCCGTCAGCGTCGCCCAATGCTGGAACGTCGGCAGCCAAGGCCCGCGTCAAATCAGCGTCAATCTCTCGCCGCGTCAATTCATGAAAGGCAACATTACCATGGTCTGGCTGGAGTATCTTCAACAACTCGACTTCAACCCTGCGCACATTGTTGTTGAAATCACCGAAGGCCTATTACTCGATAACCGTCCAGAGATCATGGAAACCCTTGCCCAATTCGGCATGGCCGGCATGCAGGTTGCCCTGGACGACTTCGGCACTGGCTACTCCGCCATGGCCTACCTCAAGAAATTTCCGATTAATTACCTGAAGATAGACCGCTCGTTTGTGCGCGATCTGGAAACCGATCCTAACGACCGCGCCATTGCCGAGGCCATCGTGGTCATGGCTCATAAACTCGGCCTCAAGGTCATTGCCGAAGGCGTGGAAACCCTAGGACAGAGTGAACTGCTGGCCGCCGTGGGCTGCGAATATGTCCAAGGCTTCCTTCATGCCAAGCCCATGCCGGCAGACGAGTTTCTGAGCTATGTGGCTGCCCGAAAATGTCAGACAAGGAATTAGGAATATCTCGCGAAAAGAGCGGCTTGGCATCGCCATTCCAGACGGATCATCGCGCTCCTTAGCTGTCGTCAAGGCGTACGGTGCCAGGAAAAGCCAGGCCCGAACATAATCCCCCAAACGGCATAAGCACTATACAAAATGTGGTTGAAGTTTAGCAAAATCTATTGCAGAATCAGCCGCTTCCTACGCTTTTATGCTGTAGTTTTCACACCCGCCGCTTGGTAAAACTTCACTACGGGGGGGCTTAACTCTTTGGAGTCTGACCATGACCGACAAACAATGCGTTGCTCAACATGCCGCCCGGTTAGTTAAAAATGGCATGACGATAGGCTTGGGTACCGGCTCTACGGCCAATTTTTTTATTGAGGCTCTCGCCAGCCGCTACCGCGATGAAGCTTTACAGATTAACGTGGTCGCCAGCTCGGTGATCAGCGCTATTAAGGCGCGTGATCTGAATTTGCCGCTGCTGGCCTTGGAACAAATTGACAGCCTTGATCTTTATGTGGATGGCGCTGACGAAGTGACCCCCGACATGACCTTGCTAAAAGGCCGTGGCGCCGATTTAGTCAGAGAAAAATTACTGGCTAAAGCCGGCAAAGCGTTCTGGGTGTTAATAGACCCGAGCAAACGCGTGGAGCAGATTGGCCAGAACTTTCCGATTCCGGTTGAAGTCATGCCTTTCGCCTGGCGACTGGTGCAAGCCAGTCTGGCGAAAATCGGCGGACAGGGAAAATTAAGACCCAGTGGTGATAATCTGGCGGTCAGCGCTTATGGCAGTTTAGTGTTGGATGTCAGCTTTACAGCCGATTTTGACAGTCTGGCCCTTAATCAGGCCCTAAATGGTATGCCCGGTATTATCGAGCATGGCATTTTTAGTGGCTTGGCAACGGCGGTATTTTGCGGACAAGAAGGGCAAATAGTCGAGCAGTGGCGTTAACTCCGATACTTAATATATGTGTCGCTATTCAGCGTAGGATGGGTAGAACAGTGTTATAGGATGTGCGCAGCAGCGTGAAGCGCATCTGTCGGGATTGATGTGCTTACCTGGCGTCGGCACATTCTATGCAGTTTTCTATTGACGCTGAATAGCTTTATCCTCTTTCCAACCTTTATTTAGGAGAAAACCATGTCACTTTTATTAAAATCCCAACCTGCCCCAGGTTTCAGCACCGTGAATCAACACAACCAGCCGGTGTCTTTAACCGATTATCTGGGCAAAAATGTGGTGCTGTATTTCTACCCTAAAGACGATACGCCGGGCTGCACGATAGAAGCCAATGATTTTACGGCTCTGGCTGCAGAATTTGCCGCGCTGGATACCGTGATCATCGGCGTCAGCAAAGATGATTGCGCCAGCCATCGCTCATTCATCGACAAATACACTCTCAATCTACAATTGCTGGCTGATGTGAGTGGTGAATTGTGTGACAGCTATGGCGTGTGGCAAGAGGTTGAAAAAGACGGCATCAAAAAATGGAAAATCGTCCGCTCGACTTTTATCATTGATAAACAAGGCGTACTTGCCGAGGCTTTATACGCGGTTAATCCTGTAGATCATGCTCAGGCTGTTTTGGACATTATTAAAGGTTTGGGCTAAACAACAGGCAAAAAAATACCCCGGCAAGCCGGGGTATTTTTAACAGCCTTTGAACCTGAACAATTAGAATTTGTTAGGTGCAAATGGGTGTTTAGCTTCGCCTTTAGCAGCCAAAACTTCTTTAGCTGTTGGAGTGCCGGCAACAGCACGCTCAATCGCTTCTTTAGTTGCTTTGTAGTTGAATTCTTCGATTTTTGCATCGTCTTCAGCCAACCAGTGGATGAAAACACCAACAGAAATGAACAAATCATCAGCTTCGTCAGCAGGGATAGTGCCGTCTTCAACTGAATCAGCAACCGCTGCAGCAACCGCACGTTGTGCAGGGCCAAACATTTGCACAGCTTGTTTTGAACCTTTGATGGTTACTTTGTTGAACAGAATGGTAGCTGGTTTAACCAACAGGTTAGGTGCAACAACAGCCAACAAAGTTGAGAAACCGTCTTTGTTGTTGGTTAAAGCGTTTGCAAAAGCAGTTTCAGCAGCTGAACCGCGTGGGCCAATGATCAAATCGATGTGAGCAATTTCGTTGCCTTCGCCAACCAAAGATTCGCCAACGCGCAAATTAGTAATTTTAGCCATGTTAAATTTATCCCCTTAAAAGATACGATTGAATCAAGAACGGACAGGTTATGTCCAGTTAATCTAGCGTCTGTAAAGATCCATCTATAATCGGCAAGCAAACTTGATTACCGATTAGTTGTTCCAGATATATCACCAGTACTGCCGCTACAGTTAAGTCAGCCGTAGTACCCGGATTGATTTTTTTAGCTTTAAAGGCTTTATCCACGCTATAAAGCGCGGGCAACACCTGTTCCAGCGTAGTTACAGTTTTTAAGGTCTTGCAGAGCAAGGCCATTTCTGCTGCAACCCAATCCGAATACAGCTTTCCATACTTTCGCTCAATATGACTATCAGGATACCGGGCCAGCATTTCACAATAAACCGTTAATGCTGCCAAGCCACTATCGCCAGACAAAACGAGAGTGTGATTATACTCCAAAACTGCAAATTCGAAAATATCTTTAAAACTGTCGGTGTATTGCCGGGCGATTCTGTCTTTATCGGCAGCAATCGCCATCGCTTCGGTTAAAGTAACCTGTGCCTCTTGAGCAACATCTTGCTGCTCTGATTCCCCCAAACCGCCCGGCGCCGCCAAGGAGATGGCTTTAAACACCCAGCGGGCATCAGCTATGCTGGTATTAGCCAACAGTGAGGCCAGTGCTTGTCGCAAGGTTTGCTGCGGTTGACGCTGCATGGCCGCCTGCAGCAACGGCGCGCACAATAAAATAATGCCCAGATTGGTGTTGCAAGCCACCGCTGCACGGGTGGCTTTGACGGCATAATAGATTTTTTCGCCCAGCGAATAATCGGGATGACTGATAGGCCCGGCGCTGACCGCCGCACTGAGTTGAAAATCCGCCACCGTCATATCATGGCCTTCGCTATACACACTGACATTACCGGGCTTAAACGCCTGTAATTCCAGCTCGCAAGCCTGCCGGTAGATTTTTGCCAAAACCTGGGGAGTTATCACTTGCATAAACAATATCTATCAAGCAGATCGTTTGCTAAACCGGCGGCGATATCGATACTGCAAACACTTTGCAAGCCCTTCCAGGCCGGTACGCTGTTTACCTCTATCACCACATCCCGGCCATCACTGTCCTGAATAATATCCACGCCGGCATAATCCATTTTTAAGATTGCTACCGCTTTAATCGCCAGCTCGGCCAGGGCCGGACTCAGTTCTATCGCTTCGCAGCTGGCGCCGCGCGCCACATTATTCAACCAGGACACCCCGCGCCTACGCATTGCCGCCACGGCTTGGCCGTTGATGACAAACACCCGAATATCGGAAAAACCGTCGCCATTACAAACCACAAAGCGTTGCAGATAAAAAATGCCACGACTGCTGGTTAGCCAAAATAAATCAGTCGATTTTTCGATGCGGCGTATGCCTTCGCCTTGCGAGCCGAACAAGGGTTTGCTGATTAAAAAATGCCCGGCGGCCAATTGCTGCTCGGCCGTTGCCAGCGCTGCCGCTCTATCCCGCAACACCCAGGTCAACGGCGTCGGCAAACCGGCGTTATGCAGCAGAAAACTGGTCATGCCCTTATCCACGCTTAATTCAATGGCACGGCCATCGTTATAAACCGGCACCCCTAAAATTTTTAGGGCATGAAGGACATCCAGATAAAACACCACTTCTTCCAATGAGCCGCCCGGCACGCCACGGACAAACACTGCATCCGGCAAGCGCTGTTCAAAACCCGGCAACCATACCGGCAACAGGCCTTCGTTTACCTGTAGCCGACATTCGGTTAAAGAGACATAAGCGGCGGTAAAGCCGCGCTCAGCAAAAGCCAGACACAATTGTTTGCCGTGCCAACCGGGATCGTCGGTAATAATCGCAATTTTACGCAATGCAGTTTTTCGTATTGAAATAAAAAGACAGGACTCAGTTTGTCCAGATAGCGAACCACAAGACACGGCCGGATGCGCTAAACCAGGTATAGTGCATCCTGCCGGCCTTTAAGCTAATGCCGTTACAAGCCAAACGACAGATCCAGCAAGGCATTATCCAGCTTGCCGGCCCGGAAGCTTCTACCGGATTCAACAGCCGTGACTATCACGCTGGCCGGGCTGAACAACAAGCCGTCAATTTTGAAAAAATCGTACTCATATTCTTTAAAAATATCGGCAAACGGTTTACCGTAATCTTTAGACGTTGAGCTGGGCAGCGCCTTGGCCAATTGTTCTGCCGCTTCATCACTGCCTTTGACAAACAAATGCACTTGGCCGGCAAACAAAATCGCATCATTGGTGCGGCCCATGGCTTTAACAAAGTTGGGGTGCGGCGGGCACAACGGCGCACTGCCAAAACCGTCAATAATGTTTTCTAAAGGAAAATGCAAGGTATGCGCTTTATGCAAAGCCACTTCCAGCACTCGTCCGACCACTTGTACGCCACCAGCCAAGCTGCTGGTGGGCGTGACGATAATCGTTAAGCGATCCGGGCTAAGGCCGCAGGCCGCCGCGACTTTTTCGACCAATTCCACCGGCGGAATCGCATCATTTTCAATAACCAAGGCAGTGCTGTCATGGCTGTCGCGATAATCCAATTCTTTAAATAACTCTTCCACCGGCTCAACCACGCCCTCTTTTAATTTGGTCGCCAAGGAGCGGGCCGGGCCGGAACCCAAAGCATAATATTTACCGTGCGACAAACTCCAGCCGGCATATTGGCTGCCCATGCAAGCCAGCAGCGGATTGCCGGCATACACATTAATCGACAACGGCCAGTTTTCGGTATACGTGCTGTGGGTAAGCGTGGCTTTGCCGATGCCGCCCATGCAGATTTCGGTGATAATCCGTCCGGCTTCCAAACTGCCGGGTACTTTAATGCCCGCATCAATAATCGTGCAGCCATTTTCCAGCTTTTCGATTCCTAATCTCAGTTGGTCTGCTCTATCCAGCAAATATTGAACCAAAGGTTGGGTCAGCTTATTAACGCTCGCCTGGTATTCCATGAATTTAAGGTCCTGTATTTAAAATATTTTCGATGAATTGTCGGTATCCGCTCAGACAGTCTGCTGCCTGGGCCGGTCTATCAATGGCGGAAATGATACTGCATATAGGCTGACCCTTGCCAATAATTGCACCGTTTTCCGGCCTATCCACCAACCAATCCGGCCAACAAACAGCCGCCGGCATCTGCACATCGCGCGGTGCATAGACAATTTGATAGGCCCAGGGCGATGGCGGCAATGCATAGTCTTCCTGCCAATCGCCCTGACAAGCCAGTACATGTCCGCTAAAAACCGTCGCCCCATACAGTTGGGCGCTAGCCGGAATCCGGGCATTAAGCTCCAGCACATAACAGCCCGCTGTCAGCCATAAAAAATCCAGACTGCCCAAGCCTTGCAAGGGATAAACCGTCAATAATTTCTGCAACCATTCGGTCAGCAAGGCCTGATGTTCAACCGGCAGATCAGCCTGACTGACCACGCCGGCAAACAGATAAGGCTGTTGTGCTGTTGCTGCGCTCCATTGCCGATTAAAGCCCAATATCTTTAGCTTGCCGCCACCCGCCACAAACGTAACCGACATCGGTTCGCCATCCAGCCGCCGCTGCCAATAGCCATGACTATGGCCTATATCAACCTTGGCGTTAAAATGCCGAACGCCCTGCCCGCCTTCGCCTTGCCTAGTCTTATATAGCCAACCTGCCCCGCTATCCGGCGGCGCAAACAATGTCGGCGGATACGGAATTGCCAACGCCGCCAGTTGCCGAAAAAAATCCTGCTTATCTTGAAAGCGCCGGAACAATGCCGCCGGATTACCCAAAATCTGCCAATCCTGGGCTAAAAAGGCCAAAGTCTCGGTGTGCTGCTCAAAACCGCTGCCATACACCAGTTGCGTTAAGCCATGCTTACGACGTAAGCCGCTTACCGCCTCGGCCACATCGGCAACCGCCAACGAAGCCACCTTGACAGTCGCCGGCGCCAACTGCCGGGTATCGGTATCGGCAAAGCAATCCACCACCAGCGGCGTAAACCCCGCCGCCACCGCCATCTGCGCCAGCATCCGCCCGGATTGTGCAATGACTAACAGTTTGATTAACTGATGATTTTGAAGCATGTTGATAATTTTTAGCGCTCAAGTGAAAAAAATTCTGGATTTTATAGAATATTCTGGCATAATTTACGGCTCTTGGAGAGCTGGCTGAGCGGTCGAAAGCGGCGGTCTTGAAAACCGTTGAAGGTTTATCCCTTCCTGGGGTTCGAATCCCTAGCTCTCCGCCATAAATCAATGACTTACGTCAAATCAAGCCGACTTCATAGTCGGCTTTTTTGTGCCTACTGCTAACAAGTTGCTAACATTTTTTCAGAAATGTTTTTATATTCAAATAGGCTTTGTTGCATACATGAAGCCACCTTCTCTTTACCCCAAGCCGCTGGGCAGATTTAGGACACAGCGACCGACTGTAATTGTGCCCACTAAGCGAACTGGCTTAACAGCGCCACCCGAATTTATAGCTCAGTTACCTGGCTATTGAAGATTAGAGCACTGACACATTCGTCCAGAAGTTTGAACAACGCATTTTGGTTACCATTAGTATAATTGTAACCAAACCATCACTGCGCAGGCCATTGAAAAAGGCATCGCCGCAACCGATTTCAACCTGCAATTGGATCAGCAAGCAGATGAATTTGATCTGTTTGCTGAAGATTGGTTTGCTTCCGAAAGCCAACCTGTCAATGACCCACTCAAAGAAGTCGGCTCACTGCCAACGCTTTTCAAAACTGATTTCGACTATTTATCCAACGGCATTCAACGGATAGAGGACACGACTTTTCTAAAGGTGTATCATTTTGTAAAAACATACACATGAGAGCAAGCCATGCGAACCAATATCAGCATAGATGACACCTTAATGACCGATGTGCTGGCGGCAACTGGACTAAAAACCAAGCGCGAAGCTGTCGAAATGGGATTAAAAACCCTGTTACTGCTCAAACAGCAAGAAGCCATCAAAGCCTTTAAAGGTAAATTAAAGTGGGATGGTGATCTGGAGCAAATGAGGACTGACCGGTGATTCTGGTTGATTCCAGTGTCTGGATCGATTACTTCAACGGTACGGAAACGCTGGCTACCATGAAACTGGATAGTTTATTGGGTGTGCAGCCCGTATGCACGGGAGATTTGATTTTAGCGGAAGTGCTGCAAGGCTTCAGACAAGATGCCGATTATAAAGCAGCCAAAAACTTGCTTTGCGCCTTACCGATCCATTCAATGGTTGGCACAGAAATCAGTATAAAAAGCGCGGAAAACTTCAGAGAGCTACGCAAGCAAGGCATCACTATCCGCAAAACCATTGATACCTTGATTGCTACCTACTGCATTGAAACAGGCTTGATGCTGCTGCATTCGGATAAAGATTTTCAGCCATTCCAGCAGCATTTAGGTTTGCAGATCGCATAATCGAGCGGGTGATTCAATACGTTGCTCCGTTTGACTTATGCAGCCGCGAGCAAGATTACCAAACCGTCTGGCAGCATTTTGAACAGCGTTTTAAGGAGAACTAACATGCCTATCATCAGCCGCTTTTTAGGTATCATCATTACTATGTACTGGGACGACCCCACCGCATTTTCACGCCAAATATGGCGAGTATGAAATCACCGTGGATATTTTAACGGGTGTGGTCGAGGGTAAATTCCCCAAGCGCGCCTTGAAACACGTTATTGAATGGCATGAATTACACCAGGACGAATTGCTAAAAGATTGGGCGCTTTGCCAAGAAAACCAAATGCCTGAACCCATAGCCCCTTTGGAGTGAAAATCATGTTTTTACATGTTATCGAAGCGCGTTATCTGGATGCTTTTCGCATTGAAGTCGCTTTTAACAATGGTAAAAGAGGCATTGCCGATTTATCGGAAGCCCTGAAAGGCCCTGTATTCGAGCCGCTGAAAAATCCTGAACAATTCGCCCGCTTTCAGGTGGACCCTGAATTGGAAACCATTGTTTGGGAAAACGGCGCGGATTTAGCCCCAGAATATATCTATTACCAAGCTTTTAAACAGGATGCGGCTTTGCAGATGCAGTTTCAGCAATGGGGTTATGCCAAATGACTTCGAGGACGGCTAGATTTGGCGACATCAATGAACAGCTAAAGCCTGCCTTAGCGGCCAGTTTGTTTAAAGATCGCGTGTTGTCCTTAGGTGCCGCAGCACAAATCAGCGGCCTGAGTTTGTCTGAATTTATAGACCACTTAACGCAATTGGATATTGACGTAGTGGTGGCAGATAAGCAAACCGGTAAAGAAATGGAGACACTGGATACGTGGTTGTCGTAATCGCAGATGCTGGCCCACTAATTGCCTTGGCAAAAATTGATCAATTACAGTTATTGGCAAAGCTTTTTAGAGCCGTAGGGCGGATTAGTTGCGTGTGATGGCCTAAAATTCATGCGTAAAAAACAATTCGCAACGTAACCCGACCAGCCTTTACTCAGCTAACGTCCATTTCCGACAAGCCTGTCGCCAACGTTTAGGCCTGGCGGGTTACGATGTGTGAAGCTAGGTTATACCAAAAAATAAGATATTGGCACACATCTAACCCGCCCTACGCGCTGCTTGCTACGGATACAACAGAATTTTCCTGACACCTGCCTGAGCGGCGTGATTAAATGCGCTGACGCCCTCCGCTAATGAATAGCTACCATCAATCATTGATGTAACCGGTACAGCCTGCTGTTTCAATAACACCAAAGCATCTGCAAACGGGCCGCAACGTGAGCCTATCACATTCAATTCGTAGACCACGATTTTGCTTAAATCCATCGGCTCTAATGCAGTAAAGGTACTTTTTAAGATCAGTGTGCCACGATGCCTTAAAATTCTTAAGGCTTGTTTAAATCCATCGGCAGAGCCGGTGGCATCCACTACGCATTGATATTGGTTATCTGCAACAGTATCAATCAGCTGCGTTTTTAATTGCCATTGTGCCGGCAACAAGAGCGAGGCTTCCGAACGAGCCAATACTTCAACGTCGTAACCATGAATAGCCAGTGCTTTGGCGATCAACAAACCTAAGCGCCCCGCCCCTATGACAGCTACTTTATCCACCGGAATGGCCGCTAATTGTTTAATCACTCGCAGTGCGGCGGCCAAAGGTTCAGTAAAAACAGCTGCTTCATCGGCAATTTCGTCCGGCACCGCATAGAGATTTTTGATCGGCAAGGTAAAGTACTCTGCAAACACACCATCTTTATTCCGTATGCCCAACACGTTCCTTTGTTGACAATGTTCCGGGCCTTCATCTCGGCAAGCGTCACAGCATCCACAGCCGATATTGATCGTGCCGACCACCCGGCGATTAAGCCAATGGTTATGCGCATCAGAACCGAGCTTTTCGACGACACCAACAAACTCGTGCCCCAGTATCCCGGAAAATCCGGCATAACCCTTAACCAACTCCAAGTCAGTTGCGCAAATACCGGCCAGGCGTAGACGTATCAATGCCTCATCGGCTGCTGGTTCAGGTTTTGGCAGGTCATGCCGATAAATCAAACCGTTATTGAGTGCGAGTGCTTGCATGAAGGTTAATTTTTGATGAAATCGGCGGTATGCGTCATACCGATAATCGTGAAAAATTTTTTAATGACAAAAGGCCTTCGCCAAGATTGATAATGACAAATCGTTAATTTTTGCGGTCCATAGCGCCGGATTGACTGGAAAAGGTTTGCTTTCACCGGTTAATAAATATCCTCTTCGCTGATAAAAGGCAATCAATTCTTGTCGGGATGAAATCACCGCCATGATGGATTGCTTGACACCCCAGCGCTGGATGGCTGTCTGCTCGGCATGATGCAGCAACTGCTTGCCGATGCCTCGCCCTTGATGTCGTGGACTCACGGCAAACATGCTCATTTCCACTTGTCGGCCTTGATGCAGTAACAACACCGTACCCAATAAAGCGCCATTGGCTTTGGCCAACAAAATCAAGCTATCTTCCTGAGCCAGTAAAACCATAATGTCTGCAAGCGTGGTTCTGCATCCCTCCAGTAAATCCGCTTCAGTAGTCCAGCCATAACGGCTGCTGTCACCGCGATAAGCCATGTTGACCAATCCGGCTATTGAATTGGCATCGGTTGTTTGCGCTTGGTTAAATGTCAAATTCAGCATAATATCTTAATAAGAACGGCGTATATGAGGGGATTTTTGATCATACCGCCAATTCAGTAACGACTCCACTTTACCGACATTCCAATCCACACCCGGTTTAAACTATACCGATGCCTGTAAAGCATATCCAGCACAGATGAAAAACCCCAAAACCCCCACCGAAAAACAGCTAGCCATTTTTCAACAAGCCCGCGCGCTGCACCACAGCGGACAACTGACGGCAGCGGCAGCGCAATTTGGCAAATTACTCAAAGATTTTCCTAAAGAACCGCAGTTATTAGGCGAATTAGGCACTATTGCCCTGGAATTGGGGCAATTTGCGCAAAGCGAGGTTTTGCTGAGCAAGGCCTTGCAGATTGAGCCGCATGAACCGGCGATATTGTTTAACCGCGGCCTGGCGTTAACTCAACTCAAGCGCCTATCGGCAGCGCAGGCCTGTTATCAGCAATGCATCCAGCTAAAGCCTGATTATGCCGAGGCTTACTATAACCTTGCCGGCATCCTGAAAGATCTGCATCAAACAGAGAAAGCGATAGCCGCTTACAGCCAAGCCATCGCCTTAAAGCCGAATTTTGCCGCCGCCTATAATGATCGCGGTTTGCTGTATCAAACCCTGCAACAGTTTGATACAGCGCTGGCGGATTATCGGCAAGCCATCGCCCTGCAAGCCGATTATTTTAATGCTTATGCCAACTACGGCAACGCCTTGCAATATCTAAGACAATTTGCCGCCGCCCTGGAATGTTATGAGCGAATGATAGCCTTAAAGCCCGACGCGATTAAAGCGTATTTTAATCGCGGCCAGGTGCTGGCGGAACTTAAACAATACCCGGCGGCTCTGGCCAGCTATGATAATGCCTTGGCGATACAGCCCGATTATCCTTATTTATATGGGCAGCGGCTGTTCAGCAAAATGCAAAGCTGCGACTGGCAAAACATTGCCCAAGAAGCCGCCACGCTGGCCGCCAAAATTAAAAACGGTGAAAAAGCCACAACGCCGTTTACCGTGCTGGCCTTAATCGATAATCCGGCGCTGCAACGCCAAGCCGCCGAACGGTGGACGACGGATAAATATCCAGCCAGTCAGGCGCTGGCTAAAATCGCCCGCTATCCTGAGCATGACCAGATTAAGCTTGCCTATTTTTCCGCCGATTTTCGCAACCATGCCGTTGCCTATTTAACAGCGGAATTATTTGAAACACACGATAGAAGCCGGTTTAAAATCATCGCGTTTTCCTATGGGCCAGCCGACCAGGATGAGATGAGAATCCGTCTGGAAGCAGGCTTTGATGAATTTATTGACGTGCAAAACTTGTCCGACCAGGCTGTTGCCTTGCTGGCTAGACAGCTGGAAATCGACATTGCCGTGGATTTGGGCGGCCATACCGGTGACAGCCGGCCAGGCATTTTTGCGCTGCGCGCCGCGCCGCTGCAAGTCAGTTATCTGGGCTATCTGGGCACGATGGGCGCTGACTATATCGATTATCTGCTCGCTGATACCGTGATTATTCCTGAAGCCGCCAAGCCGCACTACCGGGAAAAGATAGTCTATCTGCCCAGCTACCAAGTTAACGACAGTCAAAGGCGGATTGCCGACACTGCGTTTAGCCGCCGACAGTTGGGATTGCCGGAAACCGGTTTTGTGTACTGTTGTTTTAATCACACTTACAAAATTAACGCAGCCACTTTTGCCGGCTGGATGCGCATCCTTAACGCCGTGCCGGACAGCGTACTGCTGTTATTGGCCGATAATGAAGCCGCTAAACTGCATCTGCAACAGGCGGCTGCGGCAGACGGCATCGCTGCCGAGCGCTTGGTGTTTGCCGAACGACTGAGCGCACCCGAGTATTTAGCCCGCTACCGGTCGGCGGATTTGTTTTTGGACACCCTGCCCTACAACGCCGGCACCACCGCCAGCGATGCGCTGTGGGCCGGACTGCCGGTGCTGACTTGTTTAGGCACAGCCTTTGCCGGCCGAGTGGCCGCCAGCCTGCTGACAGCCATCGACTTACCGGAACTGATCACCGCAACACCTGCGCAATACGAAGCTTTAGCCATAGCGCTGGCCGGCAATCCTCAGCAATTGGCCGGCATTAAAGCCAAGTTAAACCAAAACCACTTAAGCACCGCGTTGTTTGATAGCCAAGGCTTTTGCGATCATCTGGAAGATGCGTTCAGCCAAATGTATCAACGCTATCGAGCCGGATTGCCGACTGAAGATATTTATATTGTCAGCCGGCGCTGAAAATACTGTGTTTACTGGCTAAGCCAGGTTCAACGAGACGAAAACACGGCCCGTAATTTCCGTAACCCGGATTTTCTTCGCTGATCGGTTGTTTCATTAAATCTACACCGATGTCGGTTAATTCTCGCATTTGGGCAATCGACTCGGCAAGATTGTGCTGGTTGCCGCTTGTCAATGCCGCATTCAGGTTTTTCAGCATAGCGCTATAACACTGATCAAAACTTTGAATGGACTTCCAGACTACATCCGGCACGTCTTGTTGCAGGTATCCGCCGACTGGTATATCAGCCATGGGATACACGGATGGGAAAAGCACCACATCACCTTGGAAATCCCATACGCCGCCGGCGTTTTGAACCAGCCGTCTGCCGTGGTGCAATTCCGCGAGCAGATAATAGTGCGCGAGCCCATTGCCCTTGTCATTCATTGGCGACGACGGGGTTCCCGAGCCTTGATGGATAATCTCGTTGATGGCTGTATCGACATCCTCAAGGGAATGCATCGGAAATAAACCCAGCAGACTCTCGACTTGGCCGGATGCGGTCAATTTGGGTTTCAACCGTTTGAATACTGACCAAATTTTTGTATAAAACTCCCCAATGGTGGAAGAATATTCACTGAATGCCGTGTCGGCAACAACCGGCACTTTTGGATTCTCTATGGCCATAAAAACATCCAGAGTGGCTGGGGTTAGCCTGCGCAGTGCAGCTGTCATGCCGGGGTGTATCCCACCCGGCAGCGTACCGGGGTATACCGGTACCGAATTTGCCGAACAAATATCCGCTGTGCCGCCGATGGCGCTGAGCATGTTGCAGGCCAGGCCCATGTGCAGCATTTCCTCTTGAACGATGCCAAGAATGGTATTCCTGGCTGGGTCTGTGGTATCCGTGATCGACCATGCCGCGCACAGGTATATTGGAATCGTGGCAAATTCCAATTGAACAGCGGTTTGTAGCGCATTCTTCAACCAGCCGATGTCCTGATGAGGGCGGCTGTTATGTGTCGCACCAGAAGTTGCCGCCAAACCACTTAGTGGCGTTAATAGCGCTTGACTTGCAGCCGCCAAACCAATTTTAAGAACGTTTCTTCTGCTGACCATTTTTACTATACGTAAGTTGAGTCGGAAAGTTGGCTACCCACCAAAGCAACATGCGCTGAATTGGCGTTGACCAATTCTTGTATGTTACCGTCCATATAGTCAACCCAATAGACATTGCCCAAACCATCGGCTGCGCCCCCTTTCGGCACAAACACTGCCCCGGTTTGCAGACTATCCAGACTAGCCGGCGCATGGCTGCCGGCGGCAAGCTCGACGATGCTGTTATTGCCTTCTGCGACATAAACATTGCCGCTGCTGTCGGCTACTATTGCGCCCGGCAGGGTTGCCGAAGCCAAAGTGGTCTGATAGGCGCTAAGCTCGCTCACCGTGACCGCTTGAGTGCTGATTGCCGCGCCGCTGTCGCTATCCCAATTGCCGGTCGCGGTCAAATGATAGGCCGCACCAGCCGCCGGACTGACGCCATTAGCGTTGACAAAGGCATTCAGCGCAGCTTTATCGGCACTGCTCAAGGTGATCGTAAAACCGCCGGCGGTTAAGTGACTGACCGTATCGGTATTAGCGTTAAAGCGATAACTGCCGCCGACGCCGCCGGTGAATTTAAAATCCGCCAAGACAATGCCGTTGCTGCTGCCGTGATTATCAAAATTAGCCCCGCTGACACTGAACACGCCGGTAGCGGCGTTATAAGCCACGCTGCTGATCACCGGTGCGCTGACATGACTGACGCTAACCGCTTGCGTGGTAATGGCATTGGCGCCGCTATCCCAACCCGCCGCCGCCGACAGCTTATAAATCGTGGCGCCGTCATTTGCGATAGTACCGGCCTTATTGAGCAAGCCATTAATTGCCAATTGATCGGCAACCGACAACTGTATTACCGCGCTGCTGCTGGTTGGCGTACCGAAAATGGCGCTACCGCTGGTTAAGGTGTAACGGGTTCCGCCATCCCCTTTCAAGGTAAAATCGGTAAGCAAATAACCGGTGCTGGTTAAATGACTACCGGTTAACAACAATTGGCCGCTGCCGGCATTATAAGCCACCGTGCTGAGCGTGGTTAACGCTTTCACCTGCACCAGGGTGCCGCCGGCATTATCCGAACTGGTGGTAAAGGCATCGTTTGAGTTATCGCCGGTTAGGCTTAAAGTTTCGACTAGGGTACCGGAATGGCTGAGCAGCAACTGACCTTCAGGATTAACAGTGGCGGCGTTGCCGACTACCCCGACAAAATCAAGTACCGCACCACCGTTAAGGGTAATACCACCGACATTATTATTTAACATCAATTCACCGCCGCTGCTGACGGTGACATTATTAACAAATCCGTTAACATTATCGACAACACCGCCGTGGTTGATGATGGCATTAACCACCAAGCCGCCGTTATAAACCACAGCCGAGCCACCGTTATTAACGGTAAGACCACTGACGGTGCCGGCCGACAAAATCTCCTTGCCGCCGCTATTAATTGTAACTGCCGAGGCGTTGCCGCCGGCATAATAGCCATAAACCGTAGAATATTCGCCCAGCACTTGCTGACCGCCGGCATTAATGGTCACCCCGCTGGTGGCGCCGCCGGAATTAACCATTTCCACGCCGCCGCTATTGATGACGACGTTGTCCGCCGTGCCTTGCACATTTGCGGTACCGCTATTATTTAATATAAGCGCCGCACTGCCGGTATTGGCGCCGTAACTGACTGTAACAGCGCCATGCGATTCAGCCAGGCTGCCGGAGACAACCGCACCGGAACTGATTTCCAATTGGGCTATCAACGCGCCGGATTGCACCATCAAGGTATCTCCGCTGACGACATCCACCAGCCCGCTGACGATGCCGCCGTTTTTGACGGTTAAGGTACCGCTATCCACACCGGCGCTCAGATATTCCATGCCGCCGCTGTTGACTGTCGTGTTAATCACCAGTCCGCCGTTATAAACCACCGCCGAACCGCCATTGTTAATGGTCAACCCGGTTACGGTACCCGCCGACAGGGTTTCTGTACCGCCGCTATTTACCTTGACTGCGGAGGCTATGCCGCCGGCATAAAAACCGTAAGCCGAAGAATATTCACCCAACACTTGCCGGCCGCCGGCGTTTATCGTCACCCCACTGCTGTTACCACCGATAATTAGGTTTTCAATACCACCGCTGTTGATGGTGATGTTATTGGCCGTACCTTGTACATTGGCAGTGCCGCCTGAGTTTAAAATGATTCCGTTACTGGTGACGCCGGCAGATATAGTATAGATCATCATGCTTAACTCCCCTTAAGATACGGTGACGGTTTATAGTTAGACTAGCCTTAATTTACAGCAATTAAATGACACTAATATTCTTTGCAGACCATTGGTTACGGCTAAACATAGATTCTAGCAAACATTTGCTGCCTCTGGATTCATCATGGCCTCGAGGCTTGACCCTACCCGCGTCGCGTAACCCGCCAAGCCTTTAAGGCGCTGACCAGCTTTACCGTATGCATGTCAGCTACCAGGCGGGTTACGTTGCGAATAGAGTTTTATCTTTAGCATCAAACGCTTTGACGCAACTAACCCGCCCTACGGCCCTATGGAGAAAAACAGCAGCAACCCCAAAATAAACTCATCTTTTTTTCTTGTCTATCGTAAAATAGTCTTAACTTTTTTACGATAGGCCGTATTTAGGAATGCAGCGTTTATACAGCAAACAAATATCAGCCGAGCTTTTTCAGAATCGGCAAATGCTGTTTGTCTCCGGCCCCAGACAGGTTGGTAAAACAACTTTATCCAAACAATTATGCCAAAACCACAACGGTCATTATTTAAATTGGGATGATGTGGATCACCGGCAGTTGATTTTGGCCGGTACCAATACCCTGATTTCAACATTGGGCCTGGATCAATTACGCGCTGAAAAACCTTTGCTGGTTTTTGATGAATTGCATAAATACCGGCATTGGAAGGATTTTTTAAAAGGGTTTTACGACCGCTACGAACAACAACTGCATATTCTGGTTACAGGCAGTGCGCGGTTGGATATTTTTAACAAAGGAGGCGATAGCTTGATGGGGCGCTATTTTCATTTGCGTATGCATCCGTTGACGGTTCGCGAGATTTGCGATCAACCGATAGACAGCGAACAATTGATTCAGCCGCCGCAGGCTATAGCCGCTGAGCACTTTGCCCAGTTGTATCAGTTTGGCGGATTTCCAGAACCCTTCATCAAAGCCAATCCCCGATTTAGCTTGCGCTGGCACAATTTACGCTTGAAACAGCTCATTCAGGAGGATATTCGTGACGGCGCAAATGTGCAGGAATTGGCGCAATTAGAAGTTCTCAGCCGCCTGCTCAGCGCTCAAGCCGGACAAGTGACGCGTTATGCAACGCTGGCAACCCAGATTCGCGTATCAGTAGATACCATACGCCGCTGGCTGGAAACCTTGGAAAGTTTTTATTTTTGTTTTCGTATTCGCCCCTGGAGCACTAATATCGCCAGTTCGCTCCGCAAGGAACCAAAAACCTATTTATGGGACTGGTCTTTAATCAGCGACAGCGGCATAAGGGCGGAAAACTTTGTCGCCAGCCATTTACTGAAAGCGGTACATTGGTGGAATGATTTAGGCATGGGCGATTTTGAGCTTTATTATCTGCGCACCAAAGATCAGAAAGAAGTGGATTTTTTAGTCGTTAAAAATGGCCAGCCCTGGTTTTTGGTCGAAGTAAAATTTTCTGAAAATGCCGCACTTAATGCAAATCTGGCCTGGTTTCAGGCTAAAACCGGAGCGGAACATGCTTTTCAAGTTTGTTTGCAGATGCCATTTGTGCCGGTGAATTGTTTTTCAACAACCGCGCCTGTCAAAGTGCCGGCGCAAACGCTGTTATCGCAATTAATATAGCGCTTAGAATGCATGTTAGGCTGACAATAGGAAGCCCAACCGACGAGCTGAGTCAAAATGTTCGCTCAACCTAGAATCAGCAGTTGGACACGTTCGCCAGTGCTGTTTTCCGGTTGGCCGGCAAGGCGCTTTTTCTTGGCATGGCCGCACCCTGGCTAGCCCGTAGCCGCGATTAGCGCCAGCGTAATCGCGGGAATGAGTACTCTGCCCATTCCAAGGTCTCTCATAACGGCAATATTAGTAATAGGCGATTATGCTGGCTTAGTTTCTCGGAAAGGTTGGCTGGCCACTTATTCCCGCGATTACGCTGGCGCTAATCGCGGCTACGCCGGGCTTGATCAGACAAATAAATTGCTTCGAGGCCATCTCCGCGAGAGGTCACATGATATAAACCACCGGAAAATTCAATTCTTAAAGGTCTTGACATCGGTATATAATAACCAAAGCTAGACAAAAAACAAAACCTGACACTTTGGTTCTTTGGTTCCCTCAAGGTATATTGGTTTTGGCTTTTGCCAGTAAATCCAAGCCTCGCTGTATCTTGCCTTCTCCGTGCCGGGCGCGAATTTGAAATTGAGTCTCCAAATCAAATTCAGCTAGCATGAGTGTGGTAATTTCATCCAGCATATGATTTACACTTATGCCCTTAGATTTTGCCAATTGCTTTAGGCGTTCGTGTTTGCTATCGGGTAATCTTAGGGTTAATGCTTTCATACAAGACCTCTATGCAAAAATTCTTCAGGCGTCAGCAGCAAAATTTTTGGAAACAGCAGCTCGCCGCTACGCAAATCTTTAATATTTCTGGTCACAATGCATTGTGCTTGACCGGCAACCGCCAGTTCAATTAAATGATTGTCGCCCTCGTCCCTCAAATTTGGTCGCCAGCCGTAATAGATTTCTGTCCAACGACAACAACTCAAAAATATATCCAGTAATTCATCGCGTTCGTTTTTATTTAAATGGCATTTTTTAAATAAACTTTCTCGATTGACGACATCAATATACTCAGCAAACAATGCGGTTCCCATCAATGGCCTATGTTCACCTCTAAAACAGCCAGCAATTACCTCGGAAGCCGCACCTGAGCCCATGCAAGCCCCTATAAAAATATTCGTGTCAACGACAATAAGCATTCTCGAATGGTAGCACAAACGCCATCATTTTTCCTATCCATTCAATACCAAATACTCGATTTAACGGCCCTGATTGATATCTTTTAAGGTCGCCCGATAGGCTTTCCGGGCATCGTAACCCAGCCCGTAGCCGCGATTAGCGCCAGCGTAATCGCGGGAATGAGTACACTGCCCATTCCAAGGTCTCTCATAACGGCAATATTAGTAATAGGCGATTATGCTGGCTTAGTTTCTCGGAATGGCCACTTATTTCCGCGATTACGCTGGCGCTAATCGCGGCTACGCGGGCTACCGCCCAGGGCTCTGGAGAAGCATACACACTACATTTTATCTTTAATAAATTATAAAAGGCCTAAATCCTAACAAAGATTTGAACAAATCGTGATGAATTTGTGATTTTTTCAGCGGCACAATGTATTCGCCAATCACGGCAATCATTTGATCACGGAGATACACGATGAAACTCATGTCAGCCTTAATGCTATCCGCCGCCTTAACGCCTTTTTGCAGCGCCCAAGCCTATGAAGTTACTTTGACGTTTACCAACGATTCAGTGACTAATGGTGCCGCGCTTAGCCCGATTTTTATTGCTTTGGGGAACGGCACGTTTAATCCTTTCGCAGCCGGCAGCGCCGCTTCCAGTGCGATTCAAACCTTATCGGAAACCGGTAGCGGCTCGGGTTTGTCCACCCAATTCGCTAGCCTAGACCCCACCGGCTATAGCCAAGAAGTAGTAGCCGCGACCAACAGCTTTGGCCCCGGCATTTACCTGCCCGGCGGTACGACCAGCGTCACGCTGAATCTAAACCCCACCCAAAATGAATATCTTAACTATTATTCTATGGTGGTGCCGTCCAATGATTACTTTGTCGGCGGTCAAATCCAGTTATTCAATAGCAGCGGCAGCTTTTTGGGCACTAACACCACTTTGACCGGCAGCAGCATTTGGAATGCCGGGGCAGTGGTGGCGCAAATTGACGGCGCGGCTTTTCTGGCCGGTAATGCCGGCACCAGCAACACCGCGGAAAGTGGCGTGATTACTGCGATTAATGCCACCAACACTTCTGCTAATTCGTATGAGGTTTATGCCGGCCAAAAAACCGCTGCCGGCTACAATTTTACCAGCTTACCCAACGCATCCACCCCGCTGTTAAGCATTTCCGCCGTCTCCGCCGTGCCTTTACCGGGAGCGGCCTGGTTGTTTGCCACGGCCTTGCCTTTGCTGGGTATGGCGCGGCAAAAAAAAATGGCCGCTTAATCGTGTAACTTTAATTGCCGCTCTGTGCGGTTATGTACCGCACAGAGCGGATCAGCCTTGCTCAACAGATCATTTTATCGTTCCAACACTCCGCGTTGAAATGCAGTGTAAGGCTCCTGCGCCGCGAATCAATTCAGGGCTACGCGGGCTAAAGCATCTTGTTAATCAGAAGCAATTTCTAAGCCTATTTACAGAGTAATTATACTTTTTTACTAGACTCCGGTAAGCCATAACAGACGTTTGCTGTTTTTTTGTGATTTATTTATTTTTTTACAAACTGAAATTTATTCGTTAGAATCATTAACGATTTTTTTGATATTTTACGGAAAGGCCCAAAATTTATTTTGAAGCAAACATAACAAGAATAGGAGCTAAAACTCCTACCTAATTACCTAATTTTTTGGAGTTTATTATGTGCGTACCACAAATTGCGGTTGATTTGATAAAAGGGTTTGAGTCTTATGCGGCGGAATTGCCTGATGGTCGCGCCAAGGCTTATCCAGATCCTAAACTGGGTTGGCAACTACCGACTATAGGCTATGGATCAACCAAGTGCGCCGATGGAACCCCGGTAAAGCAAGGCGATATTATTACAGAAAGTCAAGCTTGCGACTATTTAATGGCAGAACTTGATACTAGGTGCCGCCCCTATTTGGAACAGATTTCCACATGGAATCAGATGAATGTGAACCAGCAATCGGCATTATATAGCTTTGCTTATAATCTTGGCGCTCATTTCTATCATGAACATAATTTTGAATCTATTACTGCGGTATGTGATTCTCCAGACAGATGGAACGATAACGCATGGATTGAAGCGCAATTTGTAAAATATCGAAATCCTGGGTCAATCGTAGAAGCCGGATTGCGTGCTCGTCGAGAAAAAGAAGCTAACTTATTTTGCACTGCGCCTTGAAATTAATAATAATGAGGGCGAGCTAATGAATTTTTTGATATTTTTACTTTTTTGGCTAGTCTGCTTTAACATAAATATCTGTCTGGCGGAAGACAATAATAAAACACCAGTAACTGCACCAGCAGCTACTCAGCAAAAAATTACAGATGTTTATCTTTTAGGGTTGGACAGTTTAACACCCCCTAGTGATACTAGTATCAAAAAATGCCAATCAGCTAGACAGACTTTCGGCATAAACGATACCTTGGTTGTCCAATACGATGGACTTGAAAGTTTAATTGAAAAGCAAAAAAATATCGAGTTGTATTTAGACGGTAAAAAAGTTGCCATTTTTGACCTAAAAAATGGCATAGCGGGGCGGAAGCCTAATACAGTTGAATTTGACTTAAGCTATGGTGATAGCACCAACCAACAAAATGCTGAACTTTATCAATTAATTAAAAAAAACTGGGCTTCTTTATTGGGCTCGCCAACTTTTTTTAATGCAAGATTTTTTGACATACCAGTTGAGGTAGCGATTGGTTCTGACAATAAAATAATAGTAGACTATCCACAGACAATCACACTTAAGAGAATTTCTCTTATCCCTTTTTTACTTTCGTCACTAGTATTAGTTATTTTTGTGGTTATTTTTTGGAAGTCCAAAAAACTGCGTAATATTTTACACGACTCATTATCCGACTCAGGGCCAAAACCCTGCACTGGCGATTTTAAGCCTTGGAGTTTAGCCCGTTGCCAAATGGCGTTCTGGTTTATGTTGGTAACAGTGTCATTTTTGTCAATCTGGATAGTAAATGGAGCTTTGGACACCATAACCAATAGTGTGCTGGCTCTTATCGGCATTGGGTCAGGGTCGGCCTTGGGTTCTGCCTTTATCGATGCATCCCAAAATGATCAAGAAAACAATGAAAAGTTTAGACAAAGAATTAACGAAATAGAAAAAACCAAAAATCAATTGGCGGATAAAATCAAACAAGCAACTGAGTTACGATTAAATACCTATAGTAACCAAGGGCTGGAAAAATTACGTGACTCTTTAGCAGTTAACGTAAAAAAGCTTTCTGATGATACTAGCCTTAGTGACGATATAAAAGCATCATTAACCGCTCAAATAAAAAATGCTAGTGATTATATTAACGATCTCGACATTTGGCTTAAAAAAGGTGAAGATATAAATGCTATAAAAGATGTCATTGCAGAAAAAGAAAAAGATGACAAGCCTGACGACGAGAATAAATCATTAAAACGCGCTAAAGATTTATTAGACACTTTAAATACGCAAAAACAGGAAATTGATAACTTAAAAGCCCAACAGCAGGCTACAGAGAAATTGAATCAATTTATACAGAATCAAAAGAATAATCAAACCAATGGTTTTTGGTGTGACATTTTATATGAAAATGAAAGCGCAAGTTTTCATCGCATTCAAATGTTTGTCTGGACTTTGGTTCTAGGCGTAATTTTTGTTTATTCTGTCTGGAAAAACCTGTCTATGCCAGACTTCAGCAGTACTTTGTTGGCACTACAAGGTTTAAGCGCCGGTACTTATTTAGGCTTTAAACTTCCCGATAAAGCCTAACTTCTCATGGGCTAATTTAGCGTAGAGAGCAGCCTCTACGCTACTAATTTTTTGCCGACCCGTAGATTGCCATGTATGCTATTTTAGTGTTATAGAATGCGCTGAACAGCGTGGAGCGCCTCTTTCGCGATTGATGCGCCTCCTTCGTCGGCACATCCTATGTAGTTTGTCTATTTATGCTGAATAGTTACCGATAAGTCAACTAACCTACTTTTTAGGGGCATAGCGCAGGTACTCTCCACTACCCTACTCCAACGCAATTTTCCCATCAATCGCATGAATCATCCCCAGCGCCGGCACTTCCAGCGTCATTTTAATGTCCAGGGTTTCCGTACCTGTTAAGCTGCCGGCTGCAACGGCTTTATACACCGCATGTTCTACCTCCCGTTGCGAGGTAATGCCGACTGTTTTTAGATATTTCCTGATTTCCAGGTTAAAGGTATCTTCGTTCATGGCGATGTCTCCTAGAATTAACCGTCAAAATACACTGCTGTTAGGCTTTTAACTGGGTTTTCATATGCTCGGCTAGTCGCTGCATGGATAACGAGGCGTCGGCAACGGCTAAATGCACATTAATAATGCTGGGCATGGTCTGATTAGCCACAGCACTGTTCAACGCGGCTTCAAAGTCTTGTTCCGTTTCGACATCGTAGCCGGTTAACGGCCCAAACAGCGCCCCCAGTTTATCAAAACGCCACAGGGCAATATCATTAAACGGGCCTTCCAGCATACAGCGTTCGGTACTGTAACCCTGATTATTAAAAACCACCACGATAGGATTCAAGCCCAGACGCGCCTGGGTGGATAACTCGGTGCCGGTCATCTGAAAAGCGCCATCGCCCACCAGTATCAAGGTACGGCGATCCGGGCGGGCTATTTGCGCACCCAGCGCGGCCGGCACGGCAAAGCCCATGGTGGCGTAAAAACTGGAGGCCAAAAATTCGCTCTGCTGATGTACCCGCAAATCAATCGCGGCAAACAGGCAGTCGCCCACATCGCTGACCACTATCATCTCTGGGCTTAATGCCTGATTTAGCCGTCCGATTAAGCGGGCGGTACTGATAGGGCGGTTTAACTCAGGAAAGCCTTCGGCAGCCAAAGCGGCAGGTGGCGCCAAAAATCGCGGCGTTTTGCTGGTTACCGCCGGGATTAATCCTGCCACAAAATCCGCTAAAGCCACCCGGCTATAGCGGTGGGCGCTAATCACCACCTCGTTTAACGCTGCACGGATCATCCGCTGGGGATCGAGTTTTGCGGTATAAATCCCGGTATCAATATCATTTAAGGTAACGCCCAGCATTAAAAACAAATCAGATTGCTCTACGCAATAGCGCGCTTGCTCGGCGCTCATCGCACCTTCATAAATGCCAAGATAGGCCGGGTGTCTTTCGGCAATCACCGATTTGCCGGTTAAGGTCGCCACTATCGGCAGGCCGCTGCGCTCAACCAGTTCCAACAGCGCCCGCTGCAAGCCGCGCCTATGCAATTCCACGCCGGCAATCATCATCGGTGAAACGGATTTATTCAATAATTCCAGAGTCTCGGCAATGGCTTCCGCCAAGGCGGTTTCATCACTGGCAAACGGGTCGTCTATCTCGGCCGGCATCGGATGGCCTGTGACCATCACCCTATCGCGCGGAATTTCGATATACACCGGTTTGCAAAACCGTCTAGCCGCCGCCAGCGCATAGTCTATCTGCCGAAATGCCATCACCGGATCATCCAGCACCACGGTTGCGCAGGTAATCCGCTCGAATATTTCCCGTTGAAAAGTAAACGGCCCAAAGCGGTGATGCAATAAAGGATCATCTCTTTGTTCGCGGATACCGGGGGCTCCGCTAATCACCACCACCGGCGAGGATTCGGCATAAGCACCGGCCACCGCATTGACGGTATTTAAAGCACCAACCCCATAGGTCACCGCCACAGCACCCATGCCCAGACAGCGAGCATAGCCGTCGGCGGCAAAGGCGGCGGTATCCTCGCGGGTGGTGCCGATATGCTGCACATAGCGGCTGTTGCTCATCAGCTCATAAAAGCCCAGGACATAATCCCCCGGCACCCCAAACACATGGTTAACACCTGCCTGATACAGGCGTTTTAGCAGGTATTCGCCTATCGTATCGACTTTAGCGGTATTGCTCACGATACCCTACCCTGTTAATTGATGGTATTTAGTGCCAATAAAGAGACTGTATAGGATCTGCCGACGCTAGCTCAGCGCATCAATCGCGACAGAGGCGCTTCACGCTGCTGCGCATCCTATCACTCCATGGCTGCCGAGTATGTTCCATACCGCGCCGCGCCATTAAGCCGGGCGCGTTTATATAAAGCATCCTGGGCAATTTTACTATTCTCAGGCTTACCCTGCCAGGCTTGCAACACGGGTTGCTGTAATGCTCGGCCATAGGAAAAACTTAACTGCCAAGGCGGATGTCCGGCCATGGCGTTGATGGCATTCAGGTTTAAGGTCGCTTCCTCCGGCGTTTGCCCGCCGGACAAAAAATTAATGCCCGGCATGGCGGCGGGAACCGTGCGGCGTAGCTGCGCCAGGGTTTTTTCGGCAATTTCTGCGGCGCTGACCTGTCGCTGGGCATCTTTTCCCGGCACGATCATGCTGGGTTTTAACACCATATATTCCAGCTCCACGCCATGCCGATATAAGGCGTGAAAGACAGCCTGCTGAACCGCTTCGGTGACTTCAAAACAGCGCTCTATACTGTGATCGCCGTCTAACAATACTTCCGGTTCAACGATAGGCACCAGCCCCAAAGATTGGCAAATGGCCGCGTAACGCGCCAATACTTCAGCATTGGCCTTAATGCCTAGCGGGGTGGGATTATGCGGACTGATGGCATAGACTTCTCGCCATTTGGCAAAACGCGCACCCTGTTCTTTGTATACCGCCAAGCGTTCCGCCAAGCCGTCCAGACCTTGGGTAATCACATCGCCGGCAGCATTGGCCAAAGGCAATGTGCCTTTATCTACTTTGATGCCGGGTACTATGCCTTGCTCAAGCAAGACATCCGGCAAGGCTTTACCGCTATCGGTTGTTTGCCCCAAGGTTTCTTCGAATAATATCACGCCGCTGATAAACTCCCCCAAACCGGGCGTGGTTAATAACAAGCTGCGAAAAACGCGGCGATTTTCCGCCGTCGATTCCACATTGATGGCCTTAAATCGTTTCAGCATGGTTGGATGACTCTCATCAGCGGCCAGTATGCCTTTGCCGTCAGCAACCAGTTCGGCAATCGTACTTTGTAATTCTATTAGTGTGCTCATGGTAAATGGCTCCGGTAAAAAACGAAAATGACAGCTTTCTTATTGTGTAATTGAACCATGATGCTGGCTATGACCGGGTATCACGGCATTGCCGTGTTCGGTGTTTTGGGCATCAATCCATTCATGCAGGGCGCCGACAAATTGTGGATATTCTGTCGAGAAATGAATCTGCCCGCCATTGGCTAAAGCGTGATATTCAAACTTTATCTCATCGGGTTTTGCGGTTTTTAATTGGGCAAGCCCCGGCATCCGGCTGCCATGCAAGGCTTCCGTCATAGAAAAATCGCCATTTCTAAATTGCGCGGCCAGTTTAAGCAAATAAGCCTGAATCAATTTGATTTGCGTGGCATTGTCCGCCGCTTTAGCCACAATGTGCAGAACACCGCCATGCACCGTTTTGCTAAAAGTCTGTACGGTTTGTTCCGCGGCATAAGGCAACATTTGCTGCCCGGTCATCAGCTGTTTATCGGTTTGATTTTCAACGGCCTGAATTGTTGCGCTAAAAATCAATAGTCCTAATATTAAAATTAAATGTTTCATATCGATCTCCCATGCGGTACTTATTGTTAATGTCCCGGACAAGACCGCTGACTTTATCATCCTAGAATGGGCTATCCACTTAAGGCGGAACAAAAATAGGATGTGCCTGGAAAAGGCGGCGCATCAATCGCGAAAGATGCGCCTCACGTTGTTCGGCACATCCTACCTTTTTTGATGATCTACCCACCTACACTGAATAGTGACAAAACCGTAACAAAAGCCATGCTTTTTGAGGTTTGGGCAATAAGTTAACAGCCTGTCAAGTGGACTACCGGATTTCGATTCAGTTCCATCTATCAATATCAGCCGTTTTCTGAACTAAGCCGCTGACTGGGCAAATCACCTGTCCAAAATCTCAACCGGCTGCGAATACTATTGATATTGCAGGTATTAACCTTATAATGAAGGTTTTTATCGTCAGTCTATCAGGAGCGATTATGCGCAGGGTGATCTTCAATCAAAAAGGCGGGGTCGGAAAATCCACTATTACCTGCAATCTGGCAGCCATTACTGCTGTTGAAGGCAAAAAAACCTTAGTGATCGATCTGGATATACAAGGCAACTCCACCCAGTATTTATTGGGCGCCAAAGTCAGCGATCCCGATAAAACCATTGCCCATTTTTTTAAAGATAACTTAGGGTTAGGCTTGTTCGGCGGCGGCAAGGAAGGCCTGGAAAGCGCCATCCACCAAACGCCGTTCCCCAATCTTTACATCATCCCTTCTCATCCTGAATTAGAGGCTCTGCAAAGCCGGTTGGAATCACGTTATAAAATCTTTAAACTTAAAGAAGCGTTGGAAAAGCTGGAAGGTTTTGAACACATCTACATCGACACCCCGCCGGTACTGAATTTTTATAGCCAATCGGCGCTGATCGCTGCCGAAAAATGCCTGATTCCTTTTGATTGCGATACCTTTGCCCGTGAAGCGCTGTATACCTTGATGCGTGCCATTGCCGAAGTCAAAGCCGATCATAATCAAAACCTGGAAATTGAAGGCATCATCGTCAATCAATATCAAAAACAGGCCAATTTGCCCAGACAATTGGTAGAAGAACTGATTGCGGAAGGTTTGCCGGTATTGGAAAGCAAAATTTCCAGCTCGGTAAAAGTGAGAGAATCGCATTCCGACTCGCAACCTTTGGTTCACTATGCCCCAAACCATAAATTAACTGAAGAATATCGGGCTTTGCATTTGGAAATCCACGGCTAAGCATTACCGCTGAGCGGCTATATCCCGACTAAAGCGCGAGTACATTTAGATAACTGCATGGCAAAATTCCATTTAATGCATTGCCAGCCCCATCCTAGACTGCATGGTTTACGGGGCTATTCCGAAGTCATAGAAACCATACGCTGGGGGCTGGAAAAACTGGGGCATCAAGTCAGTTATGCCGTTAACAACTTAAATTCCGCCGCCACCAATATTATATTTGGCGCACAAATGCTGCCGCTGGATTATCTTAGGCAGTTACCGCCCGATACCATTATTTACAATTTTGAGCAAACCAGAGGACTGGCGCCGGAACAGATTAGAGATGAAGTTCTCTACATTGCCAAGGCTTTTAGGGTTTGGGAATATAGCGCCGCCAATTTAACCGCCTGGCATGAGATAGGCTGCAAGTATGTAAAAATTGTTCCCATCGGCTATGCGCCTATTCTGACAAAAATCCACAAACCTAAAGTACAGGATATTGAAGTTTTATTCTTTGGCATGTCCGGGGAAAAAAGACTGTCTGCCTTTCATGATCTGTCTACTGCCGGTTTATCGACCGTGTTTGTCAGCGGCATGTATGGTGAAGCCAGAGATAAACTGATCGCCAGAGCAAAATTGGTGTTAAACGTCAATCTTTACGATGTCTCGCGAATTTTTGAAATTGCCCGGGTTTCTTATCTGTTAGCCAATAAAAAGGCAGTCATTTCCATGCTGGACCCTGAAACCTATATTGAAGAAGATATAAAAGACGGCATCAAGTTTAGCCACTCAGAAACCCTGGTGGCTGATTGCATTGCTTTGCTGGAACAGGATGCGGAACGCCTCCGCTATGAACAACTTGGCTTTAAGCTGTTCTCGAACCGGGATATTCGAAAAATTCTGGATGCGGCGCTTTGTTAAAGCGTAATGGCTAACTTGGTTTGTGAAAGCTGAAAACTAGATGCCAGCATCACTCCAGCGCCAATCGATAAAAAATTTCCGATTTATCCGTCAACTTGGCGACTACTTTTTGATCCAGACAACCATCGGCAACCCGCAACCATAAGTCGTTAATAATATAATCAAGATTCATGGTATGACGATACGGTCTTTCCTGAGCCAAAGCCTGAAAAATATCGGCTACCGCCAGAATCCGGCATTCCAAATCCAAATCCTGCCGCTCTGATTGAAACGGATAGCCATCGCCGCGCAAAGTTTCATGATGGGCGCCTGCCCACTGCGGAATTTTGGAGCCATCAAACACCCGCCGCAAAATGCGGAAGGTATCATAGCTGTGCCGGTGCATGGTTGCGCGTTCATCTGCGGTTAAACTGCCCGGTTTTTCAATAATATCTTCCGATACCCGCAACTTACCGATGTCATGTAATAATCCGGCTATTTCAATCTGCTCCAGTTCTAGGCCGGTCACGCCAAAATCGGCCGCCAACGCCCGAGCAATCCGCGCCACCCGTTGCGAGTGGGCATCTGTGCAAGGGGATTTAGCATCCACGGCCCGCGAAAACAGTCTGGCCAGCTCTTTGACTTCATAAATATCCAGCAAAACGGTCGGACTAGCATCACCGATGCGTCGTAAGTCTTCGTCCAGATATTCCGGCTCCATAGCCAACCAAAAGGCTTCAATTTTAGCCACTTGTGCAAAAGCCTCGACCAGTTTCGGCGCAAACAAACTACCGGATAGGCTTTCGATGCGGGAAATAATGGCCGGAAACTCAACCAGTATCCGGCCATTATTCAGAAAAGGTGCTTGCAACACATCAACTCTATCCACCAGAAACAGCAGATTGGCGCGTAAACGCCGATAATCATCCAGCGGTAATCCTAGTAGAGTTTCCCAACGGTAATGATGGTAACGTATATCGGCGGCTAAATAGGCCAGCGGATGACAGTTCAGTAAGTAATTGGCGCCGCGAATGCAATGCTCTTCCGCACCCTCCCACTCCAGCGTTTCGGTCAGCAGATGATGCTCATGAATTTTGGACACCCCGCAATCGTGCAACATGCCGGCATATAGAATGGACAGGCATTCCGCATCCGACCATTTTAAATATTCAGCAACAGTTCTGGCCATTACCGCCACCCGCTTACCGTGCCGCACTTCGTCAACCCCGACCAAGTCCAAGGCGCAGCTAAACGCGGTGATAGCATTATGAATATCTACGTTTTGAGATTTCATTGTCTTTAGGATTCCACCCGATGAGCTTGACTTGGTTACGTCCATTATTTAATTTTGACAGGCGCAGCCGTTTTTGTCTTTAAATATTTTCTATCCGGGCCTTAGGGTTATAGGATGTGCGCAGCAGCGTGAAGCGCATCTTTCGCGATTGATGCGCTTACCTGACGTCGGCACATTCTATACAGTTTATCTATTTACACTGAATAATTACAACATTTTCTATCCGGTCATCGGGGCAACCTAACATGGCACTGGATTTGCTAAGCAGTCTTACGACTCCGGCAATCTCTGCCGACATGACTGCTTTAGCTAGGGTAGCTGGCTACTCAGGAAAGCGAATGCCCCTTTTTTGCCTTGAAGCATTACAATAGTACCGAGGAGTCTGTCGAACTTTAATAGTGACCGGTTTTTTATGTCCAATCAATCTAATAATCAAAAAGGATAAACCATGCGTTTCTTAATTGCTTTAATCAAACTGGGTGTCAAGTGGGCGCCTAAATCTATGGTATTAAGAGTCGCTAATTTTAAGTTGAAAGGTATTGCAGAAATTAAAGATTATGCAGTTGATCTAGATACCAGAGAAGTCTATGCGTGTACCTTGTTATATGGCGAAACAGAAGCGATAGAAGTATGGGCAGAGCAATTTGGCATTATTCTAGAAAACGGCGCTTACAAATTTATTCTACAAAAAGCCCATTCTAATAAGCCGTGGTTGAGCAATTCATTTATTTTTGTGTTAGGTAAAGCCTTTCCAATTCCGGTTATTCCGCAATTAGCCCGTTTTATGCCTTTGGCTTATGAGCTGTTAAAGGTTGAACTTGAATTGCCGGAACAAAAAGTGATTACTTTTAGCTCTGCGGTGAAATGATTGTTTATACATCATCACATCACCCGCCTCTTCTGGCTGCTATGGCTGCTTTGCGGCCTCATGCTCCCGGCTGCTGCAAACGCCACCACCAAGGCTGTAGACATTGAGGTTTTTGTCCGCAACGGTTGTCCGCATTGCGCCGCTGCCGAACAATTTCTGGCCGTATTACAACAAGAACAACCGGCGCTACAGATTGTAATCCACAATATCAGTACCGACCCTGAAGCCTTACAACGCCTCAACGCCCTGGCTCAATCCCACCGCCAAACCGCACGGGTACCGGCCTTCTGGATAGCCGGCGAACTGATCATCGGTTATTCACCACAAGCGACCGACATCTTAATCAGGCAAAGTCTCTCCAATCACCTGGCCCCCGTACCCGCCGAACCGCCGGCGGCCAGTTGTCAGGCGCAGGACAGCTTATCCTGCGAAGCACCGGTGGCTACGCCGACGCCGCCAGTGGAACCAAGCTTTGCCATCAGTTTGTTTAGCCGGCAACTCAGTCTGGATCAGATCGGTCTGCCGCTATTTACGCTGGTGCTGGGTTTTTTGGACGGATTTAATCCCTGTTCATTCTGGGTATTGATTTTAATGATTTCCATGCTGGCACCTATGCGTAATCGGCTACGTATGTTAGCCATTGCCGGTACTTTTGTTGCAGTTGAAGGGATTGCTTATTTTGTATTCATGACCGCCTGGTTAAATCTGTTTTTGTTGATTGGCGCTTCCCGCAGCTCTGAACTGATCATTGCGGCACTTGCCATCCTGGCCGGGCTGATTAACTTGAAAGACTTCTGGGCCTTTGGCGTCGGTTTTTCCTTATCCATTCCCGCCAGCGCTAAACCGGGCATTTACGCCCGCATCCGGGCGATTCTACAGGCCGATAATATTGTCGGCGCCATGTTGGCCGCCATTGTATTGGCTGTACTGGTACAATTTGTGGAACTGATGTGTACCTCCGGTTTTCCGGCGCTTTACACCCGCATTCTCACGTTGCGCCATTTAGATACCCTCAGCTATTACGGCTATCTGCTGCTTTATAACGTTGCTTATCTTTTTGATGATGTGGTTATTCTGTTGATTGGCATTATCACCCTCAGTTCGCGGCGCCTGCAACAACAGGAAGGCCGCTGGCTAAAACTACTTAGTGGACTGATTATGATAGGTTTAGGGATTTATCTGGTATTTGCCGAGTATTTCCAATGATCCTAAAATCAGCAGTTGGACACGTTTGCCGGTGCTGTTTTCCGGTTGGCCGGCAAGGCGCTTTTTCTTAGGCCGCGGCCGCACCCTGTCAAGGAAAAGCAACAACTCATAAAATGTAACCCAATCAGGCAACCGGAAAACACTGATAGCCAGCGTGTAGCGGTCTTCACCCTTTGGGTGATTCCATGCAAGTCCATCTTTTCCAGTGACGATAAGCCTTTACGATAACAGAGGAGCGGTCAACTGCTGATTCTAAGATGATTGATAATACCATAATGGAAAAACTAAAAACTTTGCTGATTTTGCGCCGACTGCAAGTGGCCGTTGCCGAAAGCCTGACTTGCGGGCAGGTTCAGGCCGCATTGGGATCTATTAGCGGTAGTTCCGCTTACTTTGCCGGTGGCATTACGGCTTACAATTTAGCGCAAAAAACCCGGTTGCTGGGGATAGACGCGGCACATGCCGAAAGAGTAAATTCGGTTTCGCAACAGATTGCCTTTGAATTGGCTGCCGGCGTTTGCCGGTTGTTTAATGCCGATATAGGCCTAGGCACTACCGGCTATGCCGAACCCGATGCCGATCACCAAATTATTGAGCCTATGGCGTATGTGGCGATCTGTCGCCGCAAAGGCGATGACATATTGCCGGTAGCAGGCGAACAGATTATCGGCAAAAACCTGAATCGGCTTGAGATGCAAACACATGTTGCCGACAGCCTGCTAAAACTGCTTTTATCACAACTTGAAGCTGAGTCCTCATTATTCTTTGCATAAATCATGGCATGCAGCAACACACCCGCATAGCTGTTAATGCTATAATGTTAGTTATTATTAAAGCTGTAAGCTTTTGATATACAAAAAATTAGCAACTATTCAGTGTGGATGGGGGATCATCAAAAACGGTAGAATCTGCCAACCCTAATAGGTTGCATTGATAAAACGACACTGAATAGTTACCCAAAATTAAGCACAGCAAACCCTATTGCTCATTTCAAAAACACAACGACTCATTAAAGTCATTAAAAACCAGCCATGCACATCATCACCAAAGAAGTTTTTTTCTGCTACGGCCACCGTTTGATGAATCATCCGGGCAAATGCCGCAATCTGCATGGGCATAGCGTCAAAGCCAGCATTTCTATTAAACAAGAAATACTTAATGAGCAAAGCATGGTCTGCGATTTTGCCGATGTTAAAGCCTGTGTGGACGATTTAATTAGCCAGGTGCTGGATCATAATTTTTTGCTGCATAAAGATGACCCTATCATTCCGGCATTAATTGCCAATCAGGAACAGTTTTTGGCGCTGGATGAGCACCCAACCGCCGAGGTGTTGAGCAAAATGATTTACCGCCATGTTAAAACACAAGGCTTTAATGTTGATCAAGTGGTGCTGTGGGAAACCGCCAGTGCGTGTGCCTGCTACAGGGAAGATTAAGCGTGAGCCAAGTTCACCCGGTCAACACGTCTCTATGTCTGGAAAAACTCTGCGAATCCAATTACCAAAAGCTATTCCTGCTGATTCCAAATCTGCGCTCTTTTGACAGAACGGCCATAGGCCACACGCAAAACAAACCTGAACTGTATCTGGATGTGCTGGAGCGTAATCCTTATACTTTAACAATCATGCTGACGCATTGTTTTAACAAACAATTAGCCAGATTAATAGAACCCGGCGTTAAAATCCGGGTTTATCTTGACGCGCAACTGGCGGAAGTCATTCGCGATAACGACCGCCCGGATGTTAGCCAAGTTTATAAAAATCCCGGCGCCGCGCGGGAAATTCAAGATTATAAGTGGCGACTGAACTATTTTTTGCAAAAGTGGCTGGATCACTGTCTAAAAACCGATTATCAATTCCATAGCGGCTAAGCTGCTTGCAATTTACCAGTCACTAACTGATAATTATTCTCAATTGAAAATCAATCTCACCGTTTATCCTAGAATCCTATATCATAGCGGTAGAAAGGCAGCTGCCTTTCAATACAGCCTTTGCGGCAATCACTTAAATAACTTCAATCAATTTGAAAAATTATGAAAATTATCAACAAAATTGCGCTAATCCTCTCTCTGACGGTCGCTATGGGCGCAAACAGTGCTTTCGCTCAAGAAGCCGGCAATCCTGCTGTTGGCGAAACCGTAGTACTTCTTGAAAAAGCTTTAGTAGAAGTCAATAAAAGTGATTTCAGCGCAGCCCAAATTCAATTAAAAGCAGCGCGTAACATTGCCGAAAAACTGACAGGCAATAATGAAGCTGTTCTTAAAGAAGCTTATGCCAATATCATTGAAGGCCAAAAAGGCGCTAAAGTCGGCGATGTTAAAAAATCAGCTGATGGCTTGAACAAATCGATTGCATTATATAAATCGCTCTAAGCCTGCGAGAAAAATCAATGGAGCCCAGCTCCATTGATCACTTCAGTTTTACTGGCCCTTACTCGCTTTATTTTCAATAATATCGAGTTTGAAACGATTTAAAAAATCCATATGGCAATCCGAAATTACAAAGACAAATACCCCCAACTCGGCAATCATGTTTATCTTGATGATGCAGCCGTCGTCATTGGCGACGTGTCTATTGGCGATGATGTCTCCGTCTGGCCCATGGCGGTGATTCGCGGTGATGTTGAAGCCATTACCATCGGCTCAGGCACTAATGTCCAAGATGGCGCCGTATTGCATGTTTCCCACGCCGGCGATTATTCACAGGGCTATCCCTTGCGAATAGGCAAATGCGTCACCATAGGCCATAAAGCCGTTGTCCATGCTTGTACGATTGGTGATTATTGCCTGATAGGCATTGGTGCCATTATCCTGGATGGTGCAGTGATTGACGATTATGTAATGCTGGCCGCCGGGGCCTTAGTGCCGCCCGGTAAAAAATTGGCAAGCGGGTTTTTGTATGTTGGCGCCCCAGCCAAACAGGCAAGAGCACTTAGCGATGCAGAAAAATCTTTTCTGGCTTATTCAGCGCAGCATTATATTCATTTGAAGAACGACTATCTTAACAGCACGATTATTGCGGACAACTAAAAGTCGCGAAAGGATGTGCTTCACGCTGCTGCGCACATCCTATAATTCTATCGCGCTACCCATCCTACGCTTGAAATAACCGTTATTAAACAAAGGGCAACTACCTGGCCCCTTTACCCCATAACACCACTTCCACCGTACTCAGCATGATCGCTAAATCCAAAAAGATGCTGTAGTTTTTAACATAGTACAAGTCATACTGCAATTTTTGCCGAGTATCTTCTGCATTGGCGCCATAGGGATAACACAATTGCGCCCAGCCGGTAATCCCCGGTTTAACCCGGTGACGTTCTTTATAATAAGGAATGGTTTCGATAAAATCGTCCACAAATTCCGGCCGCTCAGGACGTGGACCGACGAAACTCATGTCTCCATTGATCACATTAAACAATTGCGGCAGCTCATCTATCCGATATTTACGTATCACCCGACCAACCCGCGTCACCCGATCATCAGTTTTGCTGGCCCATTGTGCGCCATTCTTCTCAGCATCAACCTTCATGCTACGAAATTTGATGACATCAAACGGCTGATTACGGTAACCCACGCGCGATTGTCGATAGAAGACCGGTGCGCCAAAACCGCTTTCTATGCCGATGGCCAATGCGGTCAACAGCATCACCCACCAACTGACCGACAACAATAAAATGCTGGCCAAAATATCAAAGGTACGCTTGATGATAGGCCGTAAACCACTATTGACAAAACCATCGGAAAACACCAGCCAACTGGGACTCAAAACATCCAGCAAGACCAAACGCTGCTCTCTTTCGTAGAAGGTCAGTAAATCCATCACTTCCACGCCGGACATTTTGATGTCCATCAGTTCATCAACCGGCAATTTTTTACGCCTATCGTCAATAGCAATGACCACTTCATCAATTTTTTCTTTGGTAACGATTTCTACCAGTGTTGTATCTTTATTGATGATAATCGAATTATTGATTTCGCTCTGTTGGTTATCCAAGGAAATATAGCCGACAATCTCAAAGCCGCGATGGACGAACTGCGCATTAACTTTTTGCAATTCTTTGGCCATTTCACCACTACCGATAACCAGTACTTTGCGCACCCATAGATCGTTGTTGGAGTATCGATTAAATAAAAATCGAATCAACAGCAAGCAAAGAAATGCAGTGGGAATAGCGAGCAATAACACCTTTCTGCCCGGCACCAAGCCTAAGCCCAGATGAGACAACAGCGACAACAGCAAAATTGCCGTGAGAAAACTAAAACAGAGGCGCTCTAAGAGATGATATTCCAACTTATGCAAAGTTTTGCGGTATAAGCCAAAAATCGTGCAACTAAGCGTGAACAGCAGTGCAAAAACGATGGAAAAAAGAAGAATTTGATCTGGGGTATACCAAAGATTGATGGTAACTACTCAGCCCCCTAAAAAAGCGTTAAACTAGCCGCATGGAATTGAGACGCCCCGCCCAGACAGAATTAGATCAGATGAGCCCCGAAGAAAAGGA
>Ga0316222_1000671_pt1 | contig 49361 bp, 55 predicted proteins | sample TBH18011metaG_FD_206008 | JGI IMG/M metagenome (GOLD analysis project Ga0316222, IMG submission 206008) | Freshwater microbial communities from Trout Bog Lake, Wisconsin, USA - TBH18011 | ecosystem: Environmental > Aquatic > Freshwater > Lake > Hypolimnion/Profundal zone | place: USA: Wisconsin... | reverse complement strand
TGGGCGAACAAGTGACGCTCTCCATCGATCCCTCTGCCGTGACCCTCATTCCAGCCATCTGACGGAGACCGCCGATGTTCACCCTTCGCACCTCGCTCACCTCGCCCTTTGGCCGCAAGGTGCGCATCGGGGCTGGCGTTTTGGGGGTGAGCGAGCAGATCACGCTCGTGCATGCCGACACGCTGGACGCCACTGACACGCTGCGCACGCAGAACCCGCTCGGCAAAATCCCCTGCTTGCTGCTTGAAGACGGCACGGTGATCTATGACAGCTGGGTGATCCTGGAATTCCTGCAGGAACAGGCGAATTCCGAAGCCCTGCTGCCGCGTGCCGGGTTGGAGCGTTATCGCGTGCTCACCCAGGCCAAGCTCGCCGATGGCATCGCCGATGCGGCGTTGCTGATGATGTATGAAGCGCGCTTCCGTGAGCCGGAGCAGATGTCACGCCGCTGGCTTGATCATCAGCGCGGCAAGGTGGAGCGGGGGCTGGCGGTATTCGAGGCCAATCCACCAGCCGATAGGCTCGATCTGGTTGGCATCAGTTTGGTGTGCATGTTCGGCTATCTCGATTGGCGCAAGCCGGTGACGTGGCGGCCTTCGCATCCCAATCTCGTCGCCTGGCTGGAGCGCATGCGCGCGCTGTATCCGATCATCAACGCCACCGCTGTGCCGGAGTAAGCCCACATGGCCCGCCTTCCTGAGATCGACCCCACCACGCTCACCCCGGAGCAACAGGTGGTTTATGACGAGATCAAATCCGGCCCGCGCGGCGTGGTGCGGGGACCGTTGGCGGTGTGGCTGCGCAGGCCGGGTCTGGCGGCGCGGGCGCAGGAATTGGGGCGTTATTGCCGCTATGATTCCTCGCTGAACAAGCAACTCTCCGAACTCGCCATTCTGGTGACGGCCCGCGCCTGGGGTTCGGAGTTCGAGTGGTTCGCCCATAAGAAGCACGCGCTTGATGCCGGGGTGTCACCCGAGATCGTGGAGGCGATCCGCACCTGCCAAACGCCGACGATCACCGATCCCGAGCAGCGCGCGGTCTATGACGTGGCGTCTGCCATGTGCACACATCGCCGCCTGCACAAGGCGCTCTATGCGTCCGCCCTCACGGTGCTGGGTGAGGGGCGGTTGGTCGATCTGATCGGGGTGCTCGGCTATTATTCGCTGATCTCGATGACGATCAACGCCTTCGAAGTCGATGTCCCCGCCGGAGCCGCGCCGGAGTTGGATGTATGAGCCTGACCTATAATCCCACGCCGACGCGGCCCAATCTTTGGCTGCCCGCCGGTGCGTGTGACGCGCATTTTCACATTTTCGGCCCGCAATCGCGGTTTCCATATCCCGACGATGTGCGCTTCCGCCCCGATGATGCGCCGAAAGAGACGATGTTTGCCCTGCATAAGCGGCTCGGCATTGCGCGTGGCGTGATCGTGCAATCCGGCTGTCATGGCTTTGACAACCGCGTGGTGGCCGATGCGATGGCGGATCGGCCGGGCAGCTACAAAGGCGTGGCCCTGCTGCCGCCGGACGTGGACATGGCCACGTTGCGCGCGATGGATGCGCAAGGCTTCTGCGGTGCGCGCTTCAACTTCATGCCGCATCTGGCGCAGGCGGCCAGCCCGCAGCAGGTGGTGGCATTGGGCGCGCGTCTGGCCGAGATCGGCTGGCATTTACAGGTGCATTTCGCAGCCTCGTTGATCGACGATCTGATCCCGGTGCTGCGGGAAAGCCCGGTGCCGGTGGTGATCGACCATATGGGCCGTATTGATGCCGGTCTGGGCCTGGATCAACCCGCCTATCGCAGCCTGTTGGCGGCGATGGAGGACGAAAAATTCTGGATGAAAGTCTCCGGCTCTGACCGCTCCACCCGCACCGGCCCGCCTTACGCCGACGCCGCCATGATGGCACGCGATCTGGTGGCGCGTTTCCCGGATCGTGTGGTCTGGGGCACTGATTGGCCGCATCCGAACCATCAAGGACCGATCCCGGACGATGGCGCGCTGGTTGATCTGATTGCGGAGATCGCCCCCGATGCGGCGTCGATGGATCGGCTGTTGGTAAGTAATCCTCAGCGTTTTTATCGGTTTACGGTTTAGCTGTCATATCCCCCACATCGTCATTGCAAGCGGAGCGCAGCAATCCACTGCTGAATTGGCTGAATTGCGGTGGATTGCTGCGCTCCGCTTGCAATGACGCATAACAACAACGGAGAACTCCCATGACCCGCCCTGACCGTTTCACCGACCGCGTTGCCATCGTCTGCGGTGCTGGCTGTGTCGGCCCTGGGTGGGGCAATGGGCGGGCGGTGGCTGTGGCGCTCGCAGCAGAGGGGGCGAAGGTGTTCGCCGTTGATCTGCATCTCTCCGCGCTGGAAGAGACCGTCAGCCGCATCGAGGAAATCGGCGGCATGGTGGAGACCTATCTGTGTGACGCCACCAAATCGGATCAGGTGGCGGCGATGGTGGAGGCCTGTATCGCGAAGTTTGATCGGGTGGATATCCTGGTCAATTGCGTCGGTGGCTCGGCCGCCGGTGGCGCGGTGGAGATGGATGAGGCGGTGTGGAATGCGCAATTGGCCTTCAACCTCACCTCGGTTTTTCTCACCTGTAAGAACGTCATCCCGCATATGCAGGCGCAAGGTGGTGGGGCGATTGTGAATTTCTCCTCCACCTCCGGCCTGCGCTACACCGGGGCGGCCCAGGTGGCGTATGCCGCGACGAAGGCGGCGGTGATCCAGATGGGCAAGGTTCTCGCCGTGCAGCATGCCAAAGATGGCATTCGCTTCAACACCGTCGTCCCTGGCCAATTGCACACGCCGATGGTGGAAGCGCGTCTGGCCGGGCAGCGCTTTGGCGGCGATGTCGATGCGCTGATCGCCAGCCGGGTGGCGCGGATTCCACTGGGTTTCATGGGCGATGGGCGGGATTCGGCGGCGGCGGTGCTGTTTCTGGCCTCCGACGAAGCCCGCTTCATCACCGGCACCGAGATCGTCGTTGATGGCGGTATGACGGTGAAATGCGCTTAGAGCACGGTCCGACCGATTGGAATCAATCGGTCTGATCGGAGGTTGCTCCTAGGGCCGCACCACTGCGAGCACGATCTCCATCACAATCAGCGCAATCACCGCCGCTTCCATCAACGTTGAGCGCAGTGAACTCGCATCGTCATACAGCGCCGTATAGGTGTCGCGGATGATCGAGAGTTTGCGGTCCACTGCGCGGACGAAATTCGGCACGCGGAATAGCTCCAGTGCCGTGGCATAGACGCGGGCGAGATAGACGTCCTCTGTCACTTGCAGCGCGTTATCGACTTTCTCTGTCAACTCCGTCACCTCGGCCACCAGCGTGGTCAGCGTGCGGGCGAGATTGGCGTAGCGGCGGGCGGCGGAGAGGTTCCAGCGGGAGCGGGCGGCTTCCACCAGATCATACATGCGCGGCAATTCGTCATCGAGCAGTTCGTCGTAATAGCGCATTTGCAACAGCTGCGCGTTGGCGACCTCCAGCACATCGGCGACGTCATTATCGCCGCGCGGCTCGACGATGAAGGCGCGATCCCAGGTCAACACCACCAGATCGTCGGTGTAATAGGAAAAACGCTGTCGCAGCACTTCGCTGCGCGCGGTTTCTGACAATGCACGTGTCTCCCCCGTCAGCAGCGGCACCAGATCAACGCGCGCCAGAATGTCGGCGGCGGTCAGCTTGCTGTCGAAGCTCTGCACATTGCCGATCAGGTAATCCTCCGACACCGCCGAGGGCGTCGGCTTGATCAACGCCGTGCGCAGGATGTGGCGCAGTTGCTCCAGGATCGGCTCCCAGAACGTGCTGCGCGCCACCTCACCCACCGCGTTCAGCCTTGCGGTGAAATCCGTCCACGCCATATCGCGCGCAGGCACCCGCAAGGCGAGCGAGACCGCGCCGAAATCATACAGCCGCGCTGTCACCAGCGCCTCCACACGCTCCGCTCCCAGATCAAGGGTGATCGTATCCAACGCCACCGCCAGCGGCGGCACGCCGAACGCCACCGCTTTGGGCGGGGTGGCGGTCAGGCGGGCACGGCTGGTGCGGCCCTCGGCATGTTTCGCCCAGAGCTGCTCGGCGGCTGCAAGGTCGATGGCATAGGCGATGTCGAACAGTCGCAAAGCCAGGATATGGCCGTGTTCGACGCGAGGCGTGCCGGGTTCGGTTGTCATTGGTCGAGCCAGTTGCGGATTGCCTCTGCCGCCGCCACACCGGAACTGAGGCAGCCTTGCAGCAAATAGCCGCCGGTTGGGGCTTCCCAATCCAGCATTTCACCGGCGGCGAACACGCCTGGATGGCGGTGCAGCATGAAGTTCCGCCCCACCGCCCCCCAGCGCACGCCACCGGCCGAGGAAATCGCCCGCTCCAACCCAGCCGGACGCTCCAGCCGGATCGGCAGTGCATTGATCAGCTTGGGCAGCGGCAGTGTCACCCCAGCATGTCGCGCCTCCTGCACCAAAGCTGCCGCCGCAGGAGTTAGGCCCGCGCTGCGCAGCGTATTGGACAGTGATTTGCCGCCGCCGCCCAATGGCAATGCGCTCTCGGGCAGATCGGGGCGCAGATCGAGGGTGATCTCCACCGGCCCTGTCGCTGTGATCGCATCACGGATCGGGGCGGAGAGGGTGTAAATCACGCCGCCCTCAATCCCCCAATCGGTAATCGTCGCCTCGCCCCGCACTGTCTGCCCGCCGAACGAGGCGGCGATGCGTTTGAGCGGCTGTCCGGCGAAGCGGCTGCGCAGATGGTCGGACCACGCGACGTGAAAGCCCATGTTGGAAGGCTGGAACGGGGCCACCTCATCGGCATCGAAGAAGCGCATCCACGACCCATCCGCCCCCAACCTCGGCCAGGAGGCACCGCCGAGCGCCAGCAACGTGGCACTGGCGGCGACGCGCGTTTCGCCGTCCGGCGTATTGAAGCGCAGCGCGCCATCCTCGGCCCAGCCTGCCCAGTCATGCCGCGTGTGCAGCGTGACGCCGAGGCCGCCAAGCCGTGCCAGCCATGCCCGCAGCAGCGGCGAGGCTTTCATCACCTTGGGAAACACCCGCCCGGAGCTGCCGACGAAGGTCTCCGCCCCCAACCCATCCGCCCAGGCGCGCACCGCCTCCGGCGGGAAGGCGCGGACCGCCTCACGCAGAGACGGGGCGGCGTTGCGATAGCGCAGCAAAAGCTGATCCAACGGCTCGGAATGCGTCAGGTTCAACCCGCCGCGACCAGCCAGCATAAATTTGCGGGCAGGGGCCGCCATGCGGTCGAAGATATGCACCTCGGCCACTGGGGCGAGATGCTCGGCAGCGATCAGGCCTGCCGGACCCGAGCCGATAATAGCCACCAACGGACGACTCATACTTCCACCCCCGACATAACTGTCCTGCACCGTGCAGGGCAGGAGAAACTTGTGTTTGTCATCATTGCCGCTATACCCAGCACCTTCCCTGCCAGGGGCCACGGCGGCCGCTGGCTATGCTCGCGCGTCATGTCGACGCGGCACCCAGACCCGGGTGCGGAGCTGAACAACCCAGAGGGAGTTCACATGCCGCTATACGAGACCGTGCTGATCGCACGCAGTGACGTGACTCAGCAACAGGTGGAGACGATTGTCGACACCCTTACCGCTCAGATGGACGCCGAAATCGGCGCCGAACCGGGTTCGCCCGAGTCGGTGGTCAAGAAGCGCGAATATTGGGGCCTGCGTAGCCTTGCTTATCGCATCAAGAAGAACCGCAAGGGCCACTACATGCTCCTCGGTCTGGATGCGAAGCCCGCCGCGATGAACGAAATGGAACGCCAGCTCGGTCTGAACGAAGACGTGCTGCGCTTCATGACGATCCGCGTGGACGCCATCGACGCTGAAGCCCCGTCTGCCATTCTCGCCCGCAAGTCCGACGACCGCGAGCGCGGTTTCCGTGGCCCGAAGCCTGCTGGTCGCTTTGAGAGCGGTCGCAAGCGTGGCTATGACGACCGTGAAGAATTCCGTGCACGCGATGAGTCGCCTGTGCGCGAAGATTTCGGCGGCTTTAACGCTGGCGCTGAGGAGTAATTCAGATGTCCGATACCGAAAACCTGAACCCCGCCGCCCGCCGCTCTGCCGTTGGCGCGCGTCGTCCGTTCTACCGCCGTCGCAAGTCCTGCCCGTTCTCCGGCGCCAACGCCCCGGTGATCGACTACAAGGACGTGCGTCTGCTGTCCCGCTTCCTCTCCGAGCGCGGCAAGATTGTGCCGAGCCGCATCACGGCGGTCTCCGCCAAGAAGCAGCGCGAACTGGCCCAGGCCATCAAGCGCGCCCGCTTCCTGGCCCTGCTGCCCTACATCGTGAATTGAGGAGGCAGTATCATGGCCGTTGTTGAATTGATCCTCCTCCAGCGCGTTGAAAAGCTGGGCCAGATGGGTGAGTTGGTGAAGGTGAAGCCGGGTTATGCCCGCAATTACCTTCTGCCGCAGAAAAAGGCGATCCGCGCGAACAAGGCGAATCTCGCCCAGTTCGAAGCGCAGCGCGCCCAGCTCGAAGCTGCCAACCTGAAGCGTCGTGACGAAGCCGAGCGCGTTGCAGAGCGCATGCAAGGCCTCGCCGTGACGATCATCCGTCAGGCCGGCGAATCGGGCAGCCTCTATGGCTCCGTCTCTTCGCGTGACATCGCTGACGCTTGCGGTGAATCGGGCATGACGATCAACCGTTCGCAGGTTGTGCTGTCGTCCCCGATCAAGTCGCTGGGTTTGACCACCATTCGCGTGGTGCTGCACCCGGAAGTCGATATGCCGGTGACGGTCAACGTCGCGCGTTCCGTCGAAGAAGCTGAGAAGCAGATTCGCGGTGAGCGCGTTGTTGGCGAAACCGAAGCGGCGATCGAACTGGAAGACGACATCCAGCTGTTCGACCCGAACTCGGAGCAGCCGGATATCGGCTAATCCTCGCTTCGGATTAAGATTGAAAGGCCGTGTCTTGCCATGCAGGACACGGCTTTTTCATGTCCGGTCTGGTCTTGCAGCGCAATCCGATGCAAAACCCTGCTCTGGTTGTGGAGGCAGAACGGCTTGATCCAGCATGTGTCACGGCGCTCACTTGCCACCCTGCTGTTGCTGGGCGGGCTTGTCGGCTGCTCCAACTCCGGCCCGGACAAGGCCGAGGCGCTCGATCTGATTCGCCAGAAGCTGATGCAGACGATCACCGTCGGCCAGGAGCGGATCGATAATTTGACGTATCGCGAAGGTAAAAGCCTTGGCGGTGGGCGCTTTGCTGTGATGGTTGATTACGACATCACGTCTCTGGCCCCCACCATGGGGCTGTTCAACACCATCAACCGCGCCGGTTCTGCCCAGCATATTGAGCGCGAACGTTATGTGTTCGTCTCGTCAAGCACGGGGTGGGTGTTGGAGTAGCCAGCTTTTACGCTGGCCGCACCAAACGATGTTGTTTCTTACCCGCTGACAGTTTGGCTGCCCCGTCGCGCAGATCGGCCATGGTCAGCATGGCGGCTTCATCGCTGATCGGCGTGTCGTTCAGCCGTGCCCCACCGCCACGGATCAGGCGACGTGCCTCGCCATTGCTGGCGGCCAGGCCCGAGTCGACGAAGAGGCGGATCAGCGCAATGCCAGCCTCCAACTCGCCCGCAGGCACCTCAATGCTCGGCAGCGTATCGGCGGCCAAACCTTCCTCGAAGGCCCGACGTGCGGTCTCGGCGGCCTGTTCGGCGGCAGCACGGCCATGACACAGCGCGGTGGCTTCGGTGGCGAGGAATTTCTTCGCCTCGTTGATCTCAGCCCCGCCGAGTGCCGCCAGCTTGGCGATTTCGGCAAGCGGCGTGTCGGTGAACAGCCGCAGGAAGCGGCCCACATCGGCGTCTTCGGTGTTGCGCCAGAACTGCCAGTAATCATACGGGCTGCGCTTATCGGCGGTCAGCCACACGGCCCCCTTGGCGGTCTTGCCCATCTTGCCACCGGAGGCGGTGGTGATCAGCGGTGTGGTCAGGCCGAAGACCTGTTTGCTGTCGGTGCGGCGGCAGAGATCAACGCCTGAGACGATGTTGCCCCACTGGTCCGAACCGCCCATCTGCAAAACCACGCCGTGGCGGCGATTGAGTTCGCGGAAATCGTAGCTTTGCAGGATGGAGTAATTGAACTCCAGGAAGGTCAGCCCTTGCTCACGGTCCAGGCGGGTTTTCACGCTGTCGAAGCCAAGCATGCGGTTGACGCTGAAATGCACGCCCACGTCACGCAGCAGCTCGATATAAGACAGCTTGTCCAGCCAATCGGCATTGTTGGGCATGATCGCGTCGGACGGGCCGTCGCCGAAATTCATGAACGGGGCGAAGCAGCGCTTGATGCCGGCCATGTTGGTGGCGATCTGCGCATCGCTGAGCAATTGGCGCGCTTCTTCGCGCAGGCTTGGGTCGCCGATCCGCGTGGTGCCGCCGCCCATCAGGGTGATCGGCTTGTGACCGAAGCGCTGCATCAGACGCAGCAGCATGATCTGCACCAGCGAGCCGACATGCAGGCTGTCTGCCGTGCAGTCGAAGCCGATATAGCCGGCAACGCTGCCCTTGCTGAATTCGGCGTCGAGTGCATCGCTGTCGGTGCACTGGAAAACAAAGCCGCGTTCGGTGGCTTCGTGGAGGAATTCGCTGCGAGGCATCAGGACAATCCCGGTTCAAAAGGCGGCGGAGAAAAGCACAGCAGGCTGTCAAAGGGTAGGGGGGCGCACGCGCGTCCCTCATGCCAAGGAAATTCTCCCCGTCAGCATGCCGCAACCGTGAGTTAACGATTTTGTGTGTCGTTGATGAGGGGTTATGGACAAATACGTAATGCATCCGCTCTGGCACGGGTTGTAGGCTGAACGCTGCGGGTGCGGAGATGTCGATGAAACGCAATAAGGAACTGTTGCGCGCCATTCTTCTGGAAGTCGAGGAATCCCCTGGCTTTGACGGGCGGAAGCGCCAGTTTTTTAGTTTTGAAATCGAAGGGTATACGCCAGCAGAAGTGCATTTCCATGTGCACATGCTGATTCGCTCAAAGTATCTCGAAGCCGAAGAGCATGAAGATGGCTTTGTCGGCCATGGTCTGACGCTGGCCGGACATGATTATCTGGACACGCTGCGGGATTCATTTGCTTGGCGCATCACCAAAACGAAAACCGGCGAGGCCATTATGGCCGTCAGCCGGGTTCTCGGTCAGGTGATCAGCGGAATCGTGCGCCAGACGATCAACGACCATATCAGCGGCCGTTCGATCCTCTAGGAGCCTGTCTGGCCGATTGGAATCAATCGGTCGGACGGTCGTGCTCTAGAAAAATATGATCCTAGAGCAACCTCTGATCAGCCCTCTTCGGCGATATCCGCCCGCACGCGCTCCAACGCTTCCTGTGCGGCGGCAGCAGCGGCTTCGATGGTCAGGCATTGGCTGAGCAGGCTGCTTTCATCCGGCTTGAGATGGCTCATCGACGACCGGCAACTGCGCTCCAGATCGCTGGCTCCCACCGCACCGGCAGCCCCCGCCAGAGCATGTGCCGTGCGACGCAGCGCCATTGCATCGCCAGCTTCAGCGGCCGTGCGTATGCCCACCGTCAGGCGTTGCAGATCGCCTGCAAACAGGAACAGCACATGGCGCACATCCGGCAATGGCAACTCTTCGCGCAACTGAACGGCGAATTCCGGTTCGGGAAAGATGCGGGTCATGCCTGGATCAAAGCTCTTTTTTAGCTGCTGACTCATTGTCGGACCCTTTTCGGTGTCGGCATATTTTTGCCAATGCAAGCATAGAACACCGCAAGTGCAGCATTGTCATGGTAAGATATGTTTGATCACGAAAAAGTGTGCATAATGTTAAGTATTGTTATTCGATAGATATAGCGCGGGGACCCGCGAGACAACAGCCCGGCTCAATGCATCGCGCCGCGCCCACAGGCTGCGATACCACGCCTGCCGTGCGGACGTTTGGTAGGCGAGCATGCGATTGTCACTGATATCGGCGCGCGCGGCATCGGCCAAGCCACGTGCCCAATCCGGGTTGGCAATCAGCGCCCGAAGCCAATCGCGCAACATTTCGGGTGAATTGAACACCAGTCCGGTCTCACCGTGGCGAATTGAGCCGCCATAAACCGTGGGACTCGCCAGCGCCACGCAGCGCGCGGCGGCGGCTTCGAGGAATTTGAGGTCGGATTTGCAGCGATTGAATAGAATATCGCGCAGCGGCATCAGCGAAATCTCGCTCTCGGCCAGCAGTTGTCGATAGGTGTCGTAATCGCACAGCGGCGTGAAATCTTTGTGCTCGGTCTCCAGCGCGTCAAAAAAGCCCTGATCGCTGACCACCCGCACAAACAGCCGCGATCCCGCCTCGCGCAGCACCTCGTTGAGTGCTGGCATCAGTGTGCGCCATTCATGTTCCCGGTTGATCCCACCAAAGAACAGCGTCAGCCTCTCGGGATTGGTGAAATTGCGCGGTGGTGCCAAGCTATCGATGGCGTTGGGGAAGACGGCCACATTCGGGTTGCGCTGGCCAAGCAAGGCGGCAAGGGCTGGCGTGCTGGTCTGCACCGCGTGCACGCCGATGAAGTTCAGCAGGTCGTCGCGCTGCAACACCGGCAGGAAATCCGGGTGGTCGTCGAATTCGCAAATCGTGACATAGCCGAGTGCCTGGATCTCCCGCAGGATCGACAGCCCGGTTTCCCCCGCCAGACATGGGCGGTGGAAGATGAAGATCCGCGGCGTCTCCTCCGGCAAAGTGGGGAATTCCAACTCATCCAGAATGCGGACATCCACCCCCGGCTCACGCCCGAGCGCCTGCATCGGCTGCAGCACCCGCACATCGCTCACCCCACCCACCGGCGGCAGCATGGTGGACAGCACCTGCATGCGCTCGACTGCCACAGCCGTCGCGCGCCAGACATATTGCAGCGGCGTCGCTCGTCGGGTGTAGGTGGCGGCATCCACACCGAGGGCTTCCAGCGCGGGCGCCATTTGGCTGGCGAAGACTTGGGCGGCTTCCTGATCGAAGACTCGTCCCACCACGTCATAGGGGTGCAATCCGTTTTCGTTCAGGATCGCTTGCATCGATTCCAAAGTGAACCAGCGCAGATGACGCTGATCAAACAGTCCGCTGGCGCGATAGTCGAAGCCGGTTGTCAGCAGGCGATGGGTGAAGCTCCAATGCTCCACATTTGGCACGCAGATCACCACCATGCCGTCCGGATTGAGCAGCTTGGCGTGTGCCGCCAGCACGCGCCAAGGCTCCCGCATGCGGGCCAGAGAGCCGTCATAGACGATGCAGTCGAAACGCTGAGCGCCAAATGGGGCCAGCCGCTCTTCAGGATTGACGGCGACTACATGGTCAAGATGGGCGGCGGCCAGCGTGGCGGCCTCGGGGTCAGTGTCGATGCCGAACAGCTTGCAGTTCGGGTTGCGCGCCCGATAAGCCCGCAACGTTGCCCCATTGCCGCACCCAACATCCAACACCGCCCGCGCCGAAAGCGGGATGCGGTCCAGCACGTCAGGGTTTGCAAAATCTACACTCACCATAGCGGCAGAGTTCCGGGTTTTGCCGTCATGCGCAATGCCGGACAAAGACCTATTACATCCGGGCCAGCATCCGTGCTGCCACGGCGTCCAGCTTGGCCATCATCGCCGGGTCGCGCTTCTCCGGGGCTGTGATGAGGGCGTATTCGAGCGCACGGTCACACCCGGCCGGACAGGGACCACGGGCGGCACCGATCATCGGCACCACGCTCTTGACCAGATTGCGCGCGCGATCAGCATTGCCGAGCAGAACCTTGATCACCTGATCGACTGTGACGGCATCATGATCCGGGTGCCAGCAATCATAATCCGTCACCATCGCCATCGTGGCGTAGCACATTTCGGCCTCACGGGCGAGTTTGGCCTCGGGCATGTTGGTCATGCCGATCACCGAGCAGCCCCAGCTCCGATAGAGATTGCTCTCTGCCTTGGTGGAGAATTGCGGGCCTTCCATCACCAGATAGGTGCCGCCACGGGTGTAGTTCAGGCCGATCTGCTGCGATGCCGCTTCCAGCGCGTCGCCCAGGCGTGGGCAGACCGGGTGGGCTATGGAGACATGCGCCACGCAGCCGGTTTCGAAAAAACTTTTCTCACGCGCGAAGCTGCGGTCGATGAAATCATCGACGATGACGAAATGCCCTGGCGGCAATTCCTCTTTCAGCGATCCAACGGCGGAGAGCGAGAGAATATCCGTCACCCCCATCCGCTTGAGCGCATCGATATTGGCGCGATAATTCAGCGCCGAGGGCGGTTTCGGGTGGCCACGGCCATGACGCGGCAGGAACACGCAACGCACGCCATCCAGCCAGCCTTCGAGCAATTCGTCGGACGGATCGCCCCAAGGGGTGGAGATTTTCTTCCAGCTTTTCTTTTCCAGCCCATCGATATCGTACAGGCCAGACCCGCCGATGATGCCGATGACCGGCTGAATGGATGAGGTGTCGGTCATCGCTTGTAACTCCAGCTGAAAACAAAAGCGCCCCGCCCTGTGCAGGGGCGAGGCGCTTTCGTCAAGTCAAACCGTAGGGCAGGTCCATGACCCGCCTTTGGTGATCAGTGATGCACGTCCGACCAAATCTGGCGCTTCACCGCATAGGTCACGCAGGTCAGCGCTGCCAAGAACAGGAGAATACGCAGGCCGAGGCGCTTGCGGGTTTCGAGTTCCGGGTTGGACATGTAGGCCAGGAAGGTGGCGACGTCGCGCGCTTCCTGCTTCAGGGTCGCCTTCGTGCCATCGGCATATTCCACCCGATCATCAGACAGCGGCGCAGCCATGCCGATCTGATGGCCGGGGAAATACTTGTTGTAGTTCATCCCGTCGCCCAGCTTCATCCCCGCCGGTGCGTCTTCATAGCCGGTCAGCAGGGCGTAGATGTAGTCTGCCCCACCTTCACGCGCATTGACGAGCAGGGTCTGATCCGGCGGCAGCGCACCGTTATTGGCGGCGCGGGCGGCCTTGTCGTTCGGGAACGGCGAGTGGAAGTGATCCGCAGGCGTGCCCGGACGCTCGGCCGGCTGGCCGTCATCGCCGATGGTCGGGAAGGTTTGCTCGGCAGCCACGGCCTTGATCTGCTCTTCGCTCAGACCGATGCCTTCAAGCTCGCGGTAATACGACAGCTTCAACGAATGGCAGGACGAGCAGACTTCCTTGTAGATCTGGAAGCCGCGCTGGGCCGATGCCTTGTCGTAGGAGCCGAACGGGCCGGTGAACGACCAATCCTGCTTGGGCAGCGAGATTTCTTCTTCCTGCGCCATGGCAGGGGAGAAGGTGGCGGGCAGCAGCAGAGCGCCGAATACCGCGCCGAGGATGGCAATACGCTTGATATTCATGGTCTTCACTCCGCAGCGACCGGCATGACGGCTTTGCTGATGCTTTCCGGCAGCGGCAACGGCTTCTCGAACTTGCCGAGCAGCGGCAGCAGCACCAGGAAGTGCAGGAAGTAGTAGGCGGTGCCGATGCGGCCCAGGATCACCCAGATGCCATTCGGATGATGTGCGCCAACAGCGCCCAGCACGAAGCAGCAAATGACCAGCAACCAGAACAGCAGGCGATAGATCGGGCGGAACTTCGCCGAACGCACCGGCGAGGTGTCCAGCCACGGCAGCACAAACAGCACTGCAATCGCGCCGAACATCATCAGCACGCCGCCGAGCTTGTCGGGCACTGCGCGCAGAATGGCGTAGAACGGCAGGAAGTACCATTCCGGCACGATCGCCGCAGGTGTGACCAACGGGTTGGCCGGGGTCCAGTTCGCCGGATCGCCGAAGAAGCCCGGAGCAAAGAACACCAGCACGGCGAAGACCATCAGATAGACGCAGATGCCCACCGAGTCCTTGATCGTGTAGTACGGATGGAATGGCAGGGTGTCCTGCTTGTCCTTCGGCTCGATGCCCAGCGGGTTGTTCGAACCCGTGATGTGCAGCGCCACGATGTGCAGGAAAACCACGCCCACAATCACGAACGGCAGCAGATAATGCAGCGAGAAGAAGCGGTTCAGCGTGGGGTTATCCACCGAGAAGCCGCCCCACAGCAGGGTGACAATGCTGTCGCCGACCACTGGAATGGCCGAGAACAGATTGGTGATCACCGTCGCCCCCCAATAGGACATCTGGCCCCACGGCAGCACGTAGCCCATGAAGCCAGTGGCCATCATGAGCAGCAGAATGACCACACCGATCATCCACAGCAGCTCACGCGGCTTCTTATAGGAGCCGTAATACAGACCACGGAAGATGTGGATGTAGACGACGATGAAGAACATCGAGGCACCGTTGGCGTGCACATAGCGCAGCAGCCAGCCATAGTTCACGTCGCGCATGATGCGCTCAACGCTTTCGAAGGCATTGCCGGTGTTGGGGTCGTAGTTCATGGCGAGGAAAATGCCGGTGACGATCATGATCACCAGGTTCACCATCGCCAGCGCGCCGAAGTTCCAGAAATAGTTGAAGTTTTTCGGTGTCGGGAAGACGCCGTATTCCTTCGCCATCATCGTGAACAGCGGCAGGCGGGTATCGATCCAGTTGATGACTGGATTTTTGAATTCACTCTTGTGCAGGCCAACCATGGCTTAGCTCCGGAATGGGGTCAGGTCAGGCTGGATCAGCCGATTTTGATGCGGGTGTCCGACAGGAACGCATAGGGCGGCACCGGCAGGTTCAAGGGCGCAGGCCCATGGCGAACGCGACCGGAGACGTCATACTGGCTGCCGTGGCAGGGGCAGAAATAACCGCCGAAATCGCCGCGTGCGTCGGTGGTTTTGTTGCCCAATGGGATGCAGCCCAGATGGGTGCAGATGCCGACCACGACGAGCCACTGCGAATGCCCCGCCTTGACGCGGCTTTCGTCAGACGCCGGATCCATCAGGTCAGCGAGCTTGACGCCTTCAGCCGTCTTGACCTCTTCCGGGGTACGATGACGCACGAACACCGGCTTGCCGCGCCACACAACGGTGATGCCCTGGCCGGCCGGGATCGAGGCGATATCGTATTCTGCGGATGACAGTGCCAACACGTCGCTTGACGGGTTCAAGCTATCAATCAGCGGCCAGGCGATGGCACCCACGCCGATGGCAGCACCCGAGGCGGCGACGAGTTTGAGGAAATCGCGCTTCGTGTGTTCCGGCGCGTGCCCGGCATTGTGCTCTTGGGCGGTAGCAGACATTCACTACGTCCTTCTCTTCATGTCCGCAGGCGGCGCGGAGTGTTACGGCACGGGGAGATCGCGCGCTGGGCGGCAAATGCCTCATCGCGGCGGCTCATCCACCGACAGTGCGCCTCTTCTATCGCCAGCACTTCGCCCCTGCAACACGCTGAACAAATGCGCTACAGCATTTGCTTGGCCGGATGGGATGGGGACGAGATGACAAATTTGACGACCAGCGCCACCAGCGCGCCGCCGCATGCCGCGATGCAGCAGGATGCGCGCGCTTGGTTCGAATCGCTGCGTGATAAAATTTGTGAGACTTTTGAATGTATTGAGGATGAAGCCGCAGGCGTTTCTGCCTATATGGACAAGCCTGCCGGTCGGTTTTCCCGCACCGCCTGGGACCGTCCCGAGGGCGGCGGCGGTGTGATGAGCGTGATGCGGGGGCGTGTTTTCGAAAAAGTAGGTGTAAATTGTTCCACCGTTTTTGGTGAATTCAGCCCAGATTTTCGTGCACAAATTCCCGGCGCGTCGGAAGACCCGCGTTTTTTCGCCACCGGCATCTCGCTTGTCGCGCATATGGCGAGTCCCCGCGTGCCCGCGGCGCATTTCAACACACGCTTGCTGATCACCACCCAAGGCTGGTTCGGTGGCGGCGGTGATCTGACACCGATGAAGCTTGATGCGCCCGAATCGCTGGAGGATGCAGCGTCCTTCCACGCCGGATTCAAATCCGCCTGCGACCAGCACGACCCGGATTATTACCCACGCTTTAAGGAATGGTGTGACCGCTATTTTTTCCTGCCGCATCGCAATGAGCCGCGCGGGCTGGGTGGTATTTTCTATGATCGGCTCTTCACTGGCGATGCACAGGCGGATTTTGCCTTCACCCGCGATGTCGGCGAGGCGTTCCTTGCCTCCTACGCCGCCATTATCCGTCGTCGTTTGGCCGAGCCTTGGACGGAAGCTGAACGAGAGCATCAGTTGATTCGGCGGGGGCGATATGTAGAATTTAACTTGATACACGATCGCGGAACATTGTTCGGGCTAAAAACAGGTGGAAATACCGAGGCGATTTTGATGTCAATGCCGCCAGAAGTGCGCTGGCCTTGATTTCATCAGACGTTTTTTTGCCCAATATGGTTTTCTGAATAATTCCGGCAATTCCGCGTCTGTGTGTTGGTCAATCCAATCGAGGGGAAATTCTATGTCTACACTCACCATTCAAGCCATGGATGGCAGCGGCAGCTTCGCCGCCTATCACGCCGCGCCGAAAGGCGACCACGTGAAGGGCAATGTGGGCGTTGTTGTGCTGATCCAGGAGATTTTCGGCGTCAACAAATCCCTGCGCGAGACCGCCGATCAGGTGGCAGGGCTTGGCTATCACGTCATTGCCCCGGATTTGTTCTGGCGGCAGGTGCCGGGTGTGGACATCTCCGACAAGACGCAGGCGGAATGGGATAAGGCGTTTACGTTGATGAACGGCTTCGATCAGGCCAAGGGCATTGAAGACCTCAAGGCCACGCTTGCCGTCGCCCGTGCCTTGCCAGGCAGCACCGGCAAGGTGGCCACGATGGGCTACTGCCTCGGCGGTCGGCTCGCTTACATGATGGCGACGCGCTCAGATGCCGACTTGAACATCTCCTATTATGGCGTGGGGCTGGATGGGCTGCTCGACGAGGTGCCGCAGGTGGCAAAGCCGCTGGTGTTGCATATCGCTGCTTTGGATAAATTCGTCCCCGAGCAGGCGCGCTCGGCAATTTTAGACGCTGTTGCGGGCAATGATTTGATCGCGGCCCATGTCTATCAGGGGGCGGAGCACGCCTTTGCCCGCGTTGATGGCGTGCATTGGGACACCCGCTCCGCCTGGATCGCCAATGGCCGCTCTGCCGCAGCCCTGGCCGAAGCATTGGGCTAAATTGCTCTAGAATCAGATAGTTCTATCGCGTGCCCCTTCGGCCAGATGCGTTCATCTGGCCGAAGCCTTTCTGTCCCTGAATGGGTGTACTGGCTTTTATTGCCGCGCCGTTTCTGCACCGCGGTGGGCATTTTATGTTATATTATATAGAATTCAGAATAATTCGAAATCAGAAAATATGTCGTCTTATTGATTATATTTTGCACTATGCGCGGTTGTATGTGGGATTTCACATATCTGTTACTCCCTATGAAAAATAATTACTTAAAATCTTATGCAAAATAAATTAGGATAAACTGGCAGATTGCAAAAAATTTTCGAAGGGTAACCTGTTTTGTATTCAAGGGCGCATGGTAATGCCTTGGATGTTTCGCCAAATAAAGTGGCATTTCGGAATATTTCTGTTGCGGTGATTGTTGTATTTTCAATAATTTTTATCTCATCTGCGCTCGCGGTGAAATGGCGAGAGACAGTTCAGGCCGATGCGGGTGAGCATTTGTTGGAGTTGGACTCGGTTTTAGCCGAACACACCCGGCGTGTTTTTATCGATGCAGAACATCGTCTGGGGGATATTGCGCACCAGCTTGAGCGTGATGAGCCGACCGATCAGGATAGTTTGCGACCGCTTGCGGGCTCCAACGAGATGCATCAGGTGCTGCGTGATGCCACTGAATCTGCACGGGGAATTTTCACCGCTGCCATTTATGGCAGCGATGGCGAGGTATTGAATTCCTCGCTTGCCTGGCCCGCGCCGCAGGTTGGCCCAACGCTGCCCGATTTTTTCAACGACCGGCTGAAGGTCGAAGGCAGCGCTTTCTACATCACGCGGCCAGGCGTGGGGCGGGTGAGCGGCAAGCCGGTGGTTGGCATCTCGCGTGAGGTGCGGGCGATCAACGGCAAGGTCATCGGCAATGTCCTCTTCTTCATTCCATCGAAATATTTTGCGGATTTATATGCCGTTGCCTCGCTTTCGCCCGGCACGTCCATTCGCTTGTGGCGACGCGATGGCGTGTTGCTGGCCAGCTATCCGCCGCAATCCGGTGTTGGAGCTCCGCCCGGGCCCAGCAGTCTGATGCAGGTGCCAGAAGGGCGACCCAGTTTTGGTGAACGGGTCGATTTTTTCAGTCACCGCCGGCAGATCAGCGCCCGTGTTGGCATCGCCGACCTGCCGGTGGTGATCACGGTTGCGCAGGATTGCGATGCTGTGTTGGCGTTTTGGTATGTGCAATTGCGTTGGCTGGTGGCCGCGACGGTGTGCATCGTGACGCTGATTGCAGCCATTGCGGTGTTCGCGCAACGCCGGGTGCGGGCGGAATATGAGTTGATTGCTGCAGCACATGCCGCTGCGATTGCCGATATGCGCTTGCGCACATTGGCGGAGTTGGAGCAGGCGTTGGATGTGGTCGGTCTGGCCATATATCGCACCGCTCTTGGCCCACAGTACAGCGGAGAGCCGCTCTTTGTCAGTCAGGCCAACCGGATTTTGACGGACGATGCTGTGCCGTCGCCTCGCTTCCATGGGGTGATCGATCACGTTCCTATGGAGTGTCGCGCGGAGTATGACCGCTTCCTCGCCGGACTGTTGGCCAAGGGGGATGGCGAATTCGAGTTCGGAGCCAAGCGGGCTGATGGCACACCCGGTTGGTTCTGCCTGCGCAGTCGCCGCCTGCACGACACTGCCGACGGTCGGCCGGTTTTTGTCTCCGGTCTGGCCGACGTGACCGAGCAAATGGCCCTCCGCACCGAGCGCGACGCCGCCGAGCGTGAGGCGACGGCGCGTGTGTTGATGTTGGGCGAGTTGGCCAGCAGCATCGTGCACGAGTTGAAGCAACCGCTTTCAGTGATCTCGCTGTCCACCGAGAATGCCATCGCCCTGACCAAAGCGCCGACCCCTGACATTGAGCGGCTGCAAGCGCGGCATGAGCGCATTTTGGCGCAGATCACCCGCGCACGCTCGATTATGGATAATCTGGCTGCCTTCAGCTCCAGCGCCCTGCCGGAAGCGCGACCAATCTCGCTGTCACTGCCGGTCTCGCTGGCCTTGGAAATGGTCGGCCCGTCGCTGTGCGATGCTGAAATCAATTTGCGCAACAAAGTGCCCATCGATCTGCCGCTCGTCTTTGGCGAGGAGACCCGCATTGAGCAGGTGCTGATCAATCTGCTGCTCAACGCCCGTGATCAATTGGCCAATGTGCCGGTGCCGCAGCGATGGATTGCGTTGGGGGCTGAGGTGACAGAGATCGAAATCCTGCTGACGGTCGGCGACAGCGGCGGCGGCATTCCCCTTGAGGTGGAAGGCCGCCTGTTCGATTCGTTCTTTACCACCAAGCCGAGCGGCAAGGGCACCGGGCTCGGCCTGTCGATTGCCAGCAACGCGATGCGCTCGATGAACGGCAGCATCGCGGCGCATAATGGCCCGGAGGGAGCGATCTTCACGCTGCGTTTCTCTCGCATTGTTTGAAGAGCGTCTTCCCACCGGGCTGTGGTGTCAGTTCAGCCATTTGGCCGTGATCGTCGCGCGCTCGCCGGTTTCGGCGCCAATATGCAGCCATTGATCGACATAGCTCTTCCAAGTGGCGTCACGCGGCAGCAGATAGCCGAGTTCGCCGAAATCGAACGGCTTGTCTGGATTGATGGCACAGAGTTCCGGGTGCAGCTTCTGTTGCAGCTTGGTTTCCACATTGTCGGTGATCATCACATCCGCCCGCCCGGCAATCAGTTCGTCCCACACACCGGTATTGGTGGGGAAGACGACGATCTGGGCGGCTTTCAAATTGGCGCGGTCGAATTTCTCGTTGGTGCCGCCGGGGTTGGTGATCACCTTGACGCTGGGCTTGTCGATGGCGGCGAGGCTGTCGAATTTGCCTTTCGCCTTGCACAGCGCAATCGCTGCTTTGCCGGTGCGCAGCACGGGGGTGGAGAAATAGGCGGATTTCTGTCGAGTCAGATTGATTGAAATCCCGCCCATGCCGATGTCGAATTTATCGGCGGCGATGTCGCCCAACAGGTCAGACCATTTGGTCTGCACAATCTCCAGCTTCACGCCGAGGCTGGTGGCGAGGCTTTCGGCCATATCGACATCCATGCCCTCGATCTTGCCGGTGCTGGCCTCACGCAGACCGAAGGGCCGATAATCGCCCGGCATGCCGACACGCAACGTGCCACTGGCGATGATGGCGTCGAGTTTGGAGGCGGGCGCTTGGGCCGAGGCGGCCATCGGCATCAGCAGGGCCATGGCGGCGAGTGCGGTGTTGCGGAGCAGTGACATGGAGCTCTCCCGTTTTGTTTGCCCAACTATGCGGTGCGATCGGGGCAAGGTCCAGTATTACGCGCGCACTGAGTCAGATCCGACCAGCGGGCTCTTGTCAGCCACGCGCCATGAAGTCACCCTCCGCAGAACGGAGGTTAAACGCATGACACCAATATCGCTCGAAGCCTTGGCCGCGCGGGTCAATGATGGCGCGCTGATCGCTTTGCCGCCGGATGATTCGCTGTCCTCCGGCGCTTTGGTGCGCGCCATTGTGCGCCGAGGGGTGAAGCATTTGCGGCTGATCGGCGTGCCCACCACCGGCTATGCCGCCGATCTGCTGATCGGGGCGGGCTGTGCCGATGTGATCGAGACGGCCGCGATGTCATTGGGGGAAGCCGGCACCGGCCCGCGCTTCGCCGCCGCCATCGCGGCAGGCACCATCCGCGTGCTGGATGCCACCTGCCCCGCCATTCACACTGCCCTGCAAGCCGCCGAAAAGGGCGTGCCGTTCATGCCGTTGCGCGGGGTACTGGGCAGTGACGTGTTGGGGCATCGTCCGGATTGGCACGTGATCGCCAACCCGTTCGCCTCCGATGACGACCCGATTCTGCTGCTGCCCGCCATCACACCGGATTTTGCGCTGTTTCATGCCAGTTGTGCCGATGAAGAGGGCAATGTCTGGGTGGGACGTCGCCGTGAACTCGCCACCATGGCGCACGCCGCCCGCGCCAGCCTTGTCACGGTGGAGCGCATCGTGAAGGGCCGTCTGCTGGATGACGAGCGTCTCGCCGCTGGCGTGATTTCGGCCGTGTATGTCGATGCGATCGCGGTGGCCGAGCGTGGGGCGTGGCCGTCTGGCTTGCTCGACGAATATGATTCCGACCGTGCGCATATCGCCGCCTATGCCCGCGCCGCCCGCACGCAAGCGGGTTTTGCCGAATATCTGGCGCAATTCGTCACCGCCCAGCCTGAGAGAACCGCCGCATGAGTGCAGCCTCTGATGTGACGGTGCAGGAAATCCTGATCGCCGCCGTCACCCGCCTGATCCTCGATCCCACCGCCCCGCCCGCGCGCCACATCGCTGTCGGCATGGCGTCCCCGATTCCTGCGGCGGCGTGCTGGTTGTTGAAAAAGCAGGGCTATGATCTGCGCCTGTCGCTGCTGCAACGCGCCACCGGTGGCCCGTTCAGCGAAGGCGGGCGCGAATTGTTCGATCTTGCAGGCCAGGGGCGGATCGACATCTTCTTCCTCTCCGGCGGGCAGATCGACAGTCAAGCCAACATCAACATGGTCGGTGTGGGCGATTGGCCGGGCAGCCAAGTGCGCTTCCCCGGCAGCTTCGGCTCGGCGTTTATGTATTCGGTCACGCCGCGCACCATTCTGTTCCGCGAGGAGCATTCGGCCCGCGTTTTGGTGGAGAAGGTGGATCATATCTCCGCTGCTGGCACTTCACCGCCGGAAGTCTGGCGACGTGGCACCGCGCAGGCTTTGGTGACGGGGCGCTGCATCTTCCGCTTCGACAATGGCCGCTTCACTTTGGCCTCGATCCATCCCGGCGAGACGCTGGAGAGCATCGATGCGAACACTGCAATGTCGTACCTCACGCCGCCGCATGTCCCGTTCACCGAACTGCCAACCGCTGAGGAATTGGCGCTGCTGCGTGGCCCGGTGTGTGACGAGATGCTGAATACCTACCCCGATTTCTGCCGCCGCGTCTGGGGACGCTCGGCTGATCAGAACCAAGAGAACGCTGCATGACCATTACTCCCTCCGCCAGCACTCCCTCCGCAGGTGCGCTTGCTGGCCTGAAGGTGATAGACCTGACCCGTGTTCTGGGTGGGCCGTATTGCACGATGATTTTGTCCGATCACGGCGCTGAAGTGATCAAGATCGAACCGCCCCAAGGGGATGAGACCCGAGGCTGGGGGCCGCCATTCCTGGAGGGGGACGCCAGTTATTATCTCGGTGTGAACCGCAACAAGCAGGGCATCGCCCTTGATCTTGGCCGTCCTGAGGGGCGGGAGGTGCTGCTGCGACTGTTGGAAGATGCCGACATCGTTGTTGAGAACTTCAAGACCGGCACGATGGAGAAATGGGGGCTGGGTTATGAGAAAGACCTCGCCCCGCGCTTCCCGCGTCTGGTGCATTGCCGCGTCTCGGGCTTCGGCGCGGAAGGCCCGTTGGGCGGTCTGCCGGGTTATGATGCGATTTTGCAGGCGATGACCGGGCTGATGAGCATCAATGGCAGCAAGGAAACCGGCCCGTTGCGGCTCGGCACGCCGGTGGTGGATTTGGCGACGGGGCTGTATTCGGCGCTGGGCATCATGATGGCCATTCATGAGCGTGGCGTGTCCGGGCGCGGTCAGTATCTGGATATGACGCTGCATGATTGCGGCATGGCGCTGCTGCATCCGCAGGCGGCGAATTTCTTCCTCAACGGCAAACGCCCGATGCCGCCGGGCAACGCGCATCCGAATATCTGCCCCTATGATAAATTTGCCACTGCGACGGGCGATATTTTCATCGCCATCGGCAATGACATCCAATTCCGCAAGATGATGGAATTGTTGGGCCAGCCGGAGATGGCGGATGATCCGCGCTTCCTCAATAACGGGCTGCGGCTGAAGCATCGCCCGGAATTGACCGCGCTGTTGGCCGAGATCTTCGCCCCGCATGACGGCAAGGAACTCACCATCCGCATGCTGAAATACGGCTTGCCAGCGGGGCCCGTGATGGGCGTGGACGAGGCGATGGCGGCTGAGCATACGCAGGCGCGTGGGATGGTGGTGGATGTGGGCGATGTGCGCACGTTGGGCTCACCGATCAAACTCTCCCGCACCCCCGGCGGCCCGCGCACCCGTCCGCCGCGCTTTGCTGAACACACCGACAGCGTGCTGACGCGCTATGGTTTTTCGGCGGAGGAGTTGGTGGCGTTGGAGGGCAAGGGCGTGTTGTATCGGGCGAAGAAGTGATGCTGTAGGGCGGAAGAGTGCAGCGTCATCCGCATGATCAAGCGGCGGTGATCTTGTCGATCTCCGCCAATTCCTCGGCACTCAACTTCCACCCACCCGCCGCCACGTTCTGGGCGATCTGCTCGGGCTTGGTGGCGCCTGCGATCACACTCGCCACTGGCTTGCGGGCGAGTAGCCAGGAGAAGGCGAGTTCGAGCGCGGTGTGGCCGCGTGCTTCGGCGAAATCGGCGAGTTTTTCGCTGATCACCCAATTGCGCTCGCTCAGATAGCGATCCGCCAGACGCTGCGTGTTGGTCAGGCGCGCGCCTTCCGGCATCGGCTGATTGCGGCGGTATTTGCCGGTGAGCAGGCCGGATGCCAGCGGGAAATAGGGCAGCAAGCCGAGGCCGTATTCGTTCAAAGCTGGGATCAGATCAGCCTCATGGTCGCGCTTGACGAGGCTGTATTCATCTTGCGCTGAGACGAAGCCGGGCAGGCCGAGCGCCTTTGCTGTCCATTGTGCTTCCACCACCCGCCATGCGGAGAAATTCGAGCAGCCGAAATAGCGAATTTTGCCTTGCTGCACGAGGTCGGAGAGTGCGCGCAGGCTTTCCTCAATCGGGGTGTCCGCGTCCATCCGGTGCATTTGATACAGGTCGAGATAATCCGTCTTCAGCCGGGTGAGCGAGGCCTCCACCGCCTGCATGATGTAGCGCCGTGAGCCGCCTTTGAGTGTCTCGGCGGCATCCATCGGGGCGGCGAATTTGCTGGCGAGGACGATCTGTTGACGGATCGGCCCAATTACCTCGCCCATCAGCGCCTCGGAACCGCCTTTGTCGCCATAGACGTCCGCGGTGTCGAACAGCGTGATGCCCGCATCGAACGCCGCATGGATCACCGCCTTGGTGCCCGCGAGATCAAGCCTGCCGCCAAAATTGTTGCAGCCGAGGCCGATGGCTGAAACTTTGAGGCCGGAGTGGCCGAGATTGCGAATGTCCATGTCAAATCCCCCGTATGGCAGCGGGAGAGTGGCACGCAGGCAGAGGGCGGGAAAGCCGCTCTCAGCGCGGACCTGAATCCTCCGGCGGGGCGACGTGCTCAATCCAGATGGAGACTTTGCGCAAGGCGGAATGGGCAAAGAACACAATGGCCGTCAGTGCCAAAGCGAGGCTGAATTCGAGCAGTCCGGACGCCGTACCGATGGCCGCCACCGCCCAAAACGTCGCCGCCGTGGACAGGCCGAGCACTTCGCGATTGTGATGCATGATCACCCCCGCACCGATGAAGCCGATGCCGGTGGCAATTGCGCCTAGTGCCGGGGCAGGGGCTCCGTTGCCATATTCGACTGCGAGACGGGCGAACACGCAGGAGGCCGACGCCACCAGCGCGCAGGATCGCAGGCCGCCAGGATGCCGTCGCCATTCACGTTCCGCGCCGATCAACGCACCGAGCAGGGCGGCCAGCAGCGTGGCCGTGACACCTGACGGTACATTGTTGAGAATATTCACTGGCTGGCCCAGACAATGCGATGCAGCCAAGCGATCTCGGAGAGGTCGAAATTATAATCCTGATGCGCCGGGTTGAGGCTGCGCAATTCGATGCGGCGGGCAGAGCGGCGGGCGAGTTGCTTGGCCATCACCTCGCCCTCGCGCGTGCGCACCACCACACGGTCGCCGCGGCGGATTGGCGCGTTGGGCGAGACGATGACCACATCGCCATCGCGAAACACCGGCTCCATGCTCTCACCGCTGATCTCCAGCGCATAGGCGTTGCCATCGGCGATGTCGGGCAGCGAGACCTCATCCCATGATCCGCCGACCGGATAGCCGGCATCATCAAAAAACCCATCACCGCCCGCCTGGGCGAGGCCGAGCAGCGGGATGCGGCGGGATTGTGGGCGGGAGGGGGCGGCGGCTGGGATGGCGCGGGCACCCATCACCAGCGCGGTGAAGATGTCCAACGTGGCGCCAGTGGCGTCGAGCACTTTGGCCAGACTTTCCGTGCTCGGCCAGCGCGCGCGGCCATCGGGCATGTGGCGTTTGGACGGGTTGAACGTGGTGGGATCAAGCCCAGACCGGCGGGCGAGGCCGGAGGCGGAGAGGCCGTTTTCGGCGGCCAGCGTGTCCAGCGCGCGCCAAATGTCGTCGTGCTTCATGCCACACCAGAAATTTTGAATTGTGCCAAAGCCAAAGCGCAGCCTGCCGGAGAAACCGTGATTCGTAGCGTTAATTCAGTGTGATAGGAATGACAGCCTTTGTGAATAGGAATAATCGCTTATTAACTTTGGATTTTGACGCCCTGGTGGGTAAATGTTCCTGTTTTGTTCTTCTACCGTGACGCCGCCGCCATCCACAGCGTCGCACGGAGGAGAAAAATCACAGGAGGTCGTCATGGAATTCACGGTACGCAATCTGTCGGTGTTGGCTTATGCGCAGGGTTTCACGCTCTGGCACTATCGCGCCCCCAATGCCCGGCTCGCGGTGCTCGACGGGCCGGGGTTTTTCAACAACGCGGCGGATATGTTGGCGCAGGGCGACATGCTGATGATGTCGGGCAGCGATGGCGGGCGGGTGGCCTTCGTTGCGTCGACTCAAAACAGTGCAACGCAGAACAGTGTAACGCTGGCAGCGCTGGCGTGAGCGCGCGGATTGCGGCATCAGGGGGGCATGACACCCGAGCTTGCTTCTGCCTGTATCCCTCTCCTCCGTTGGCTCGACCCGGAGACCGCACATGGACTTGCCCTGCACGCCTTGCGGCTGGGCTTGGCCGGGCGGGCCTCGGTGGTCGATGCGCGATTGGAAGTGCACACACTCGGCCTGCGCTTTGCCAATCCGTTGGGGCTGGCCGCTGGCTTCGACAAGAATGCGGTGGCGCTGTCTCCGCTGGCAAAGCTTGGCTTTGGCTTTGTCGAGGCGGGCACCGTCACGCCGCGTCCGCAGTCGGGCAATCCGCGTCCGCGCCTGTTTCGCCTGATGGAGGATCGCGCCGCGATTAACCGGATGGGCTTCAACAATGACGGGCTAGAGACCTATCTCGCCAATCTTGAACGCAGGCCGCGCACGCTGCCGGTGGGCGGCAATATCGGCATCAACAAGGAAGGTGCCGACCCGGAGCGCGATTATCCGCTGCTGGTCAAAGCGCTGGCCCGCAAGGTTGATTACATCGTCATCAACGTCTCCTCCCCCAACACGCCGGGCCTGCGTGACCTGCAAGGGGAGGCGCGGTTGCGCTCCATTCTGGCGGCGATTGCCGAGAGCGTGCCGGATCACCCGCCGCTGCTGGTCAAGATCGCGCCGGATTTGGCGTTCGACGGGCTGGAATCGGTGGTCGAGGCCACGATTGCCGGTGGCGCTGCTGGGCTGATCGTCTCCAACACCACCATTGCCCGCCCGAAGCTGCTCTCGACGCATGCCAATCAAGCGGGCGGATTGTCCGGTGCGCCGCTGTTCGGCCCCTCCACCGAGATGCTGCGCCGGGCGGCGAAGCTGGCGGCTGGGCGTTTGGTGTTGATTGGTGTGGGCGGTGTGGCGAGTGGCGCAGACATTCTGACCAAATTGCGCGCCGGTGCCTCGCTGGTGCAGGTCTACACCGCCCTTGCCTTCGAAGGTCCGGGCCTGATCCCGCGCCTGTTGCACGAATTGCAGGGTGAATTGACGCGCCACGGTTTCGCGTCCGTCGAAGCGGCCATCGGCGTCGATCTCTAAAGGAAAACAAAATGCGTTTTCTCGATGGTTTCTCGCCGTTGATGGCGGATTATGACGGCTATATCGTCGATCTTTGGGGCGTCATTCATGACGGCGTGACGCCGTTTGCCGGTGCGAAGGACACGCTGGCGGCGTTGCGCGATGCGGGCAAGCGGGTGGTTTTGCTCTCCAACGCCCCGCGCCCGTCGCATTCCGCACAATCGGCTTTGCGCGGCATGGGACTGGCTGACGATCTCTACAATGGCATCATGACCAGCGGTGAGGCCACCCGACTGGCGCTGTCAAATCCGCCCGATGCCTGGTTTGCCAGCTTGGGCCGCCGCGTGCTGCATGTCGGCCCTGAGCGTGACCGCGTGACGCTGGAGGGCTTGGGGTTGGAGCGGGTGGATTGGCCGGATGAGGCCGATTTCATGCTCAACACTGGCCCGGATGAGATGCAGTCGATCAATCTGGACGATTACGAGGCGGTGCTGCTGGCCAGCCGCATGGTTGGGCTGAAGATGGTTTGCGCCAATCCGGATTTGGAAATCGTGCGTGGTGGCGAGCGTGTGCCCTGCGCGGGCGCGTTGGCGTTGCGCTATGAGGAACTCGGCGGCGATGTGCGCTCGTTCGGCAAGCCCGATCCGGCGATTTATCGTCCGGTGCTGGAGATGCTCGGCGTGCAGAAAAGCCGCGTGTTGGCGGTGGGCGATGCGCTGCGCACCGATATTGCCGGCGCCAAGGCGGCGGGCGTTGATTCCTGCTGGGTGCTGGGCGGCATTCATGCCGAAGAACTCGGCACCGATCAGACGCTGATCCGCCAAGCAGCACAGGCCGCAGGGCTTGCCCCCACGGCCTGTATTCCGGCGTTTATCCTGTAATCACACCTTCCGGCGGCGGCGGCGCAGCGCGGCAATGCCCGCAATGCCGCTGGCCAGCACCGCCATTGTGCCCGGCTCCGGTGTTGGTGTCGGTGTCGGGGAGGGGGACGGCGAAGGTGTCGGTGTCGGCGTCGGATTGGTCGGCGGCGTTGTTGGCTGGAACGGGTAATCATGCACTTCGCCATGGCCGTTGAAGTTCAGCGCATAGAGCGTGCCTTCAATCGGATTGTAGTTCGTCACCGTCGCATCGCCGGCGAGCACAGTGCCCTGCCAGTTGTTCATCGTGATCGCGGTGGCGGTCTCAAAGTTCCATACAATATTGTTCTGCGCGATCACCGGATTGCCGACAGAGTTCGTGTAGTCGAAGATTTCCGTCGGGTTGTTGTAGGTCTGGCCGGTCACGTTGATCACCGCAGAAGCGGCCGTGCCGGTGAAGATGATCTCGGTGGCGGTCTGCAGCATGGCCGCGGTGATATTGAACACCGCCACGCCCGCGCTGTTGCTGCCCAGGTTGAAGGTGATCTTGCTACCGGTGAACGAGTAATTGCTGTTGGTGCTCAGCGCTGCCAGCGAGACCTGTAAGGCATTCAGCGGTGCGGTGAAGGCACTCATATTCAGCGCGGGCGTGCTGACAACGCAGTTCACATTGCAGCCGTTGATCGTCACCGGGACGTTGTTGCGGTTGGTGACATCGGCAAACGTGCCGACGGCGGCAGTGACCTGCGTGACAGCCGTTTGGCCGCCACCGGTGGTGGCATTGATGGTGACGATGTTGAGCGAGCCATAGGTGGTCTGCTGGCTGTTCGACAGATCGGTCAATGTGGTTGGGCCGTCAGTGCCCGCATGCAGATTGGAGGCGAAGATCTGCTGGCTGCCATTGGCACCATCCAACGTGCCGATGATCGCGCGACCCTCGATGTCGTTGGCAGAGCTGTATGTACCGGGGACGATCACGTTGAACGCGCCCAGAATGGCGTAGGGATCATATGTCTGCGCATGTGCGCCGAGCGACAGGCTCGAAAGGCCGACGATCTGCACCGTCAACCACCGCGAACGCGGAGTCGTCATCTTATCCACTCGCCGCACCATGTTCAGAGTCCCCAGCAACCCTGTAATGATACGTAAATCTCCGAGCAAAGAAAAGTGATTTGTTTTGTGGGTTTTCACAATTTGCAAGCTGGATTTTGTTAATTTTTGTAGTCTGGTTCGCTTTTTTTAAGCTGACCCGGAGAGCGAGGATAGCTGCCAGGGGCGGACGTTCAGTTTGGACAGGGCGTGCAGCCATTTGCCGTCGTGATTGTCGCCGAACAACAGGTCGGGATCGGCGTCGGTGGTCAGCCAGGAATTTTCCTTCATCTCGCGATCAAGCTGCCCCGGCCCCCAATTGGCATAGCCGAGTGCCAGCATGCCCTGTGCCGGGCCGCCGCCATTGGCGATGGCTTTGAGCACATCAAGGCTGGCGGTGAGGGCCACGGAGTCGTTCACCTTGAGGCTGTCATCGCCGGTCCAATCGGTGCTGTGCAGCACGAATCCACGCGCGCTCTCCACCGGCCCGCCTTTGCACAGATTGATCACCCGTGCCGGATCACCCTCGGTGATGTTCAATTGGCGAATGATCTGCGCGAAGCTGGGCGAGGGCAGGGGTTTGTTGATGATCAGCCCCATCGCACCTTCTTCGCCATGGGCGCAGAGATAGACGACGCTGTGGGAGAACTCCGGATCGTCCAGCGCGGGCATGGCAATCAATACCTGTCCGGTGAGGCTGGAATCCGAGGGGGAGGAGGGTGGCATTCTGGGCATACCCCTATGTTGGCAGGCTGTACGTGACAGGCAAGCGTCCTGCCGCTAGGAATTGCGGCGAAACCAGGGCAGGGGGTCTGCCCGGAATGTGCGAGGAACTGACGTCATGTCCCAGACCATCGAGATTGGTGCGACTATCCCGTCGCTCAAGCTGATGACAGCCACCGCCGAAGGTCCGCGTGAAGTCACCACTGACGAGCTGTTCAAGGGCCGTAAGGTCGTCATGTTCGGCGTGCCGGGTGCCTTCACGCCGACCTGTTCGGCCAAACATCTGCCGGGCTTCATCCAGCATGTTGCCGCCTTCGCCGAGAAGGGCGTGGAGAGCATCGTGTGCATGTCGGTCAACGACGCCTTCGTGATGGGAGCCTGGGCGAAGGACCAGAACGTGGACGGCAAGATCGTCATGCTCGCCGATGGTTCGGCGGCCTTCACCAAGGCGCTCGGCCTGGAGCTTGATCTCGGCGCCCGTGGCCTGGGCCTGCGTTGCCAGCGTTTCGCGATGGTGGTGGACGATGCGAAGGTAACGGCATTGTTCGTCGAAGCGCCCGGCGGTTTCGATGTCAGCCGCGCTGAGGCGGTTCTGGCAACGCTCTGAGGCGAGTGCCGCTCCAGCGATCATCAAAACCACGCCAAATTGGGGTGGAGGAGTGATTTTCGCTGGAGCCCATTCCCATGCTGCCGGATGATACCAATTTAGGATGGCGTGTTCGGCTGGAGAGGATGGGAGGGAAAGTTGGTTGCTGAAGGAGCGTGGTCATACCTGACGCATTATCTGGCACCTGTGCGCGTGGCCGATAAAGAACGGCGACGGGCGATTGCGGTGTGGCTGCTGGTGGTGCTTGCGGTGCTGGCCTGGGTGGGCGTGATCGGCGCCACATTGGTGCTGACTGAGTTTTTCGGCATTGGGCATGTATAGAGCGTGATGATTTTGGGTCGCCGCCTCTGCTACGACGCCTTGCCGAGGGCTTGGCGCGCCTGAAGCATCACTTCCGGATCGGGTGTGGGCACGGAGATGTCCAGGCTCGACAATTGATCGACCAAAATTTCCGCAATCAGCGCACGCGCGACCGGTTTGCTGTTGGCCGGAATCACCGCCCACGGCGCAAACGGCGTGGCGGTGGCGGCAATCACGTCCTGATAGGCCTGTTGATAGGCATCCCAACGTTGGCGTTCGATCAGATCGGCGGCTTCGAATTTCCAAGCCTTATGCGGGTCATCCAGCCGGGCGAGCAGGCGTTTGCGCTGCTCCTCACGTGAGATATGCATGAAGAATTTGCAGATCTTCACCCCGTTGCGCGACAGCATGCGCTCAAAATACACGATGTCTTCCAACTGATCGCGCCACATATTCGGTCCGGTCAGTGCGGCGGGCAGATGCGGCGATGGGCCGTTTTCCGGATGGGCGCGGGGCACCAGCACATTTTCGTAATGGCTGCGATTGAAGATGCCCCATTGGCCCGCGCGGGGTACGGCATGGTGTTCGCGCCAGAGTATGTCGTGTGACGCTTCCGCAGCGCTCGGGCGCTTGAACGATGTCACTTGCAACGCGCCGGGATCGAGACCCTTGAAAATATGCGCAATCGCGCTGTCTTTGCCGACCGCATCCATGCCTTGGAATATGGCCAGCAGCGCCCAGGTCTCAGACGCCTTCATCTTCGCCTGCAACTCGGCAAGCTTGCCACGCGCCTTGTCCAAACGCTCACCGGCGGCATCGTGCCCGATATCATGGGTGTCTTCGGGATCGACACCGCCGAAGATTTTCGTTGGTGCTTGCTCAAAAACAAGGGTGTGATGACGCATGGTCATCATCGCCACGACACCATGCGCCGAAGGGCCATCTAACCGTTTGCGCCGTCTGCTGGGGAGGTCAGCTTCGGCTTGACCGTCTTGGGCTTCGGCTTTGTCACCGATTTGGCGATCAGCTTTGGCTTCGCTTTGGGCTTCGGTTTTGCTTGCGCAGTGGCCACCTTCTTCGCCTCGGCTTTCTTGATGGCCGAGATACCGGACGGATGCTTAACGGCCGGGGTCTGCACGCTGCCGGGCTCGGAACGCCCGAGCATGGAGGTGCTGTTATCGGCATGCATCACCGGAGCGGCGACGGGCTCGGCTGCTGGCGCAGGGCGGGCCACTGGCGGCGTGGAGAGGGCCACCGGTGCGCGCGGAGCTGTTGGTGCCTGCGGGGCGGAGGCCGTGATTGGCGTGCCAAGGCGGGGGTCAGCCGCGCTTGAGCCGGGCAGCGGTGCCAGTGGTTCGGACGAAATCGCTTGGGCGGATGCGGCCAGCGGGGCGAGTGCGATTGCCGTGGCACAGGTCAGCCAGAGCCAGCCTCTGGCGTTGGTCTGCATTCTGATCTGCATGGTCGGTTCCTTACAACGCGGCATGGGGCCGCTTTTCTAGCAGGCTGTGCGGAGTCGCAGCAGGCAAAGTCGCATCAGGCAAAGGCGAGCAAAATCACGCCACAAAAAATTAGCCCCAGAGCTGCCGCATGCATCAGGCTAAACGGCTCACCAAACCAGTAATGCCCGACGAACGCCGCCACCACATAGGACAATGCCGTGCTCGGCAGCGCCACTGAAACCGGAATTTTGCGCAAAGCGAGAATATAGAGCAGCGCCGCCCCGCCATACAGGCCCAGCCCGATAATGGTGTGCCAGTCAAAAAACTGCGCCATCACCGTCTCGGCGCGCGAGCCGGATTTGAGCAGGATCTGCCCGCCCATGCTCACACTGATCGCGCAGAGCAGCATGATCCAGGAAGGATTCACGCCACGTTCTCCTGCGTCACGGTCGCAATTTCTGCCACACCGCCACGTTCGACCATCCGCACACTGCCCTGCGGTTTGCCGTTGGCGGAGAGGAAGGTGCGGCCGACATATTCGCCCAGCACGCCGAGAACCATCGACTGCACACCGCCGACCAGCAAAATCGCCGTCATCGTGGAGGCCCAGCCGGAGGGGATGCGGTCAGATGACAATGCCTCGACAATGGTGGCCACCGCCCCGGCGGCCCCCAGCATGGCCATCACCAAGCCCGCCAAAATCGCCAGCCGCAGGGGGGCGAGTGAGAACGAGGTGGCAAGGTTCAGCCAGAGCAGCACCAGCCGCTTGAGCGTGTAGTTCGACTGCCCCTCGCTGCGCGGGAAATGCCGCACCTCGATGCTGTCGATGCGCTGCGTGACCTGCATGATCAGCCCGTCCACATAGGGATAGGGGCCGTGATAGCGCGTGACATTGGCGACCACGCTGGCCGACATGCAACGGAAGGAGGACAGATACAGCCCGGTCGGCTTGTCGAGCAGCCAATCGGCCACTTTGTTGGCGAATTGACTGCCCAGATTGCGCCACGGCGCGTGCTGCTTGGTGGCGTAACGGGTGTAGACGACATCCCAGGCACCCAGGCGGGCGTGATCATACAGCTTGATCACTTCTTCCGGTGGGTTCTGCAGATCGTCGTCCATCGTGATGACATATTGGCCGGAGGCATGGCGCAGGCCGGTCATCACCGCGTTATGTTCGCCGTAATTGCGGGTGTGTTCGACATAGACCACCGGCACGCGGGCCTCACGCACCAATTGGCGGCAGACATCGCCGGAATGATCTGGGCTGCCGTCATTGACCAGCACAATCTCGATGCCGCCCACCGGGGCCAGAGCGGACAAGGCGGCGACGAGTTTGCCCACCGTGGCTGCGCCCCGATAGACCGGGACGACGATGGAGAGGCCGGGCGTTGCGGCTTGGGTCATGCAGTTCTGTCCGACGAAGAGCGGGGCACGCGGGCGGTGGCGAGGATCGAGCCGCCCCAGGGCAAGGCAGGCAAATGACGCTCCATCCGCGCTATGGCAAGCAGAATGGCATTGATTATGGGTGAAATCATGGCAACGTCACTCGCCGCATTGCCGCGTGCCAGCAGCTTGCGTTGCAGCACCATCGCCGGGAACAGCAGAGAGTTCCAGAACCGCACTTGCACATCGACAAATCCGGCAGCGCGCAGCCAGCGCCGCATTTCGCCGGGCGTGGTGCGGCGGGCATTGTGCACACGGCGGTCATGCGCGGAGGCCATCCAGGCATAAGCGGGCATGTTGAGCACCAGCAGGCCACCCGGTTTCAGCACGCGGTGCAATTCGGCCAAAGCCTGCGCCGGGTCCACGCCGTCATGACACAGTACATCGGCAGAAATCGCGGCATCGAAGCGGGCGGGCGGGTAGGGCATGGCGAGAATCGAGCCCTGGGTGATCGTCGCCTGCGCCTTTTCGGCGGCGATGGCGGCGGCGTTGGGGTCGAATTCCAGACCTTCCAACACCAGATCCGCACGGGCTTCGTGCAGTCGGGCGAGAAATCCGCCCGTGCCGCAGCCTGCATCGAGCAAGCGGCCTTGCGCATGTTTCAGCGCATCCGTCAGATGCAGATGCAACACGCGGTACCACCATAATTGGTGCTCCACCGCGTCCATCAGGGCGTATTCCTGGCTTTCCATGCCGGGGGCTTTGCCACAAATAACGTGCGGGACCAAACGCGCGGCGGGAGATGAGGATGGTGCAGTTTCTGACCGAGGATGAACCGCAGCGCGAAGTGGCAGTGGAGATCGTGCCCGGTATTCGTCGCATGGTGGCCGACAACCCGTCCAAGATGACCTATCGCGGCACCAATACCTATTTGATCGACACGCAAGACGGCACGCTGATCGTCGATCCCGGCCCGGATCTGCCCGCCCATATCGCCGCCATTCGCGCCGAGGCGGGGCGGGTTGCCGGTATTCTGGCGACGCATTCGCATTTCGATCATGTGCAATCGATCCCGGCATTGCAGGCGGGCCTCGACGTGCCGGTTTATGCGTTGGGCAATCGGGTGGCCGCTGATATCGCGTTGGCGGAGGCCGGAAGCCTGCATGGTTGGCGGGTGCTGCACACGCCGGGCCATATCGATGATCATGTCTGCCTGCTGCGCGACGACGGCGTGATGCTGACCGGGGATCATGTGATGGGCTGGTCGTCCTCGGTGGTGATCCCGCCAGAGGGCGACATGGCGGATTACATGGGCTCACTCTCGCGCCTGCTCGGCGAAAACTCCGGGCTCTATCTGCCCGGCCACGGCCCGCCAATCACTGAGCCGCACAATTATGTCCGCGAATTGCTGGCGCATCGTCATGGGCGTGAGGCGGAGGTGTTGGCGTGTTTGGCCGATGGTGTGGGGTCGGTGGAGGCGATGGTGGCGCGGATTTATCCAGAGCTTGCCGCGCAATTGGTGCCGATGGCGGCGCGGAATCTGACGGCGCATTTGTTGAAGTTGGCCAAGGAAGGGCGGGCAGAAGAGCAGTCCGTAGGGTGGGTGAGCGTAGCGTAACCCATCACTTCCCTGATGAGCCGAAAGCGATGGGGAGCGCTTCGCTCACCCATCCTGCTCCAATGACGACGTTATAAAAATCACTCTACTCCAAGCACCACTCCCGGTGCCGCATCACCTTGATTTTTACCCGGGCGCGGCGGGCTTCGGCGTCCAGGGCCAGCCATTCCTTCAGTTCGAGCAGCACCTTGTTGGTAATCCAGGCGAGGTCGAAGCTCAGCGCCTCGTCCAGCGAATACCAACGCAATTCCTCCAACTCGCCGGAGCCTGCCAGCACGCCGTTGGCCGATTCGGCGGGGGCGACAAAGAAGAAGGCGTCAAAACGGATTGGGTTCGCGGGCGGCGTGATGGCACGGCAGAGCAGATCGAGGGTGGACAGGTCCGGCGGATCGCCGAGATCAAGCCCGGTTTCCTCCAGCAATTCGCGCGCAACGGCGCAGAGCATCCCACGCGCCAGCGGTGGTTCGTCGGTGGTCTGACGGGTGAGCCGTGTCATCACGTCTTCCGGCGGCAGGGCTGCCAGCGGCGCGGCGCGGTCTTCTGCGTCAACGCCACCACCGGGGAAGACCAGTCGCCCCGGCATGAATTTGTGGAACGCCCCGCGTTGGCCCATCAGCACGGACGGTGCCGTGAGCGGATCGCGCAGCAAAATCAGGCTGGCGGCGCGGCGGGGTGTGACGATCTCATCGCTGGTCATGGCAGTCTCCTCCTGCCCAACCTTGCCGGGGTGACGCGGTTGCGCAAGGGTTGTGGAAACAAAGAAGCCTTGAGGAATGTCATCCATGCCCCAAAACGCCCCCTTCGAGCGCCACCTTGCTCAACTTGCCGCTGTGCTGCGGGCCTGGGGTATGACCGAGGCGGGGGCGGCAGAAACGGCGGAAATCCTGGGGTATGCCGATCTGCACGGCATTGACAGCCATGGCATGTCGATGTTGCCGCCCTATGACATCTGGCGGCGGGAAGGGCGGTTGAACTTTCAAGCGGTGCCCTCGGTGGTCAAGCAAACGCCGGTCTCCGCTGTGGTCGATGGCGGTGGTGGGCTGGGGCATGTGCCGGCGGCGTTCAGCATGCGACTCGCTGTGGACAAGGCGAAGACCAGCGGGATCGGCGTGGTGGTGGTGCGCAATACGGCGCATTTCGGTGCCTGCGGCTATTACGGCCTGATCGCGGCAGAGGCCGGAATGATCGGCATGGTCTCCACCTCCGCCTCCGGTGTGCGGGTGCCGCCGACCTTTGGGGCTGAACCGCGATTGGGCACTGATCCGTGGTGCTTTGCCGCCCCCGGTGAGCCGGGCCGTCCATTTCTGCTCGATATGGCGACGACGACGGTGGCGTTTGGTCGGGTGCGCAACAAGGCCAATGAAGGGCTGCCGACGCCGCCGGGTTGGGTGCTGGATGCCAAGGGCCAGCCCTCCACCGACCCACTCGATACCGCCGAGCGCGGCGGGTTTCTCACCTCGCTGGGTGGCACGCCGGAGAATTCCAGCCATAAGGGCTATGGGCTGGCGATGATGGTCAACATCCTCTCGGCGGGATTGGCCGGTGAGAGCTTCCCCTCCACGCCGGGGCACGCCAAGGGCAACCCAATTGGGCTTGCGCATTTCTTCCTCGCCATGGACCCGAATCTGTTCCGAGATGGCGCTGAATTTGCCTCGGCTGTGGAGGGCTTCTGCCAGGAAATGCGTGCAACACCTTCGGTTGATCCGGCGTGTAAGGTGATGATTCCAGGCGATCCCGAGCGGGCAATCGCGGCGCGTCGTCGGGTTGAGGGCGTGCCGGTGGGGGCGGGATTGCTGTCGCAGGTGCGCGCCTTGGCCGAATCGGCAGGCGCGGAGTGGCTGCTTGGAGTTTGATAAAAGTGGTTAAAAGAAGATAAATAGAAATCAATATTTGTGATAGTGTGCTCAGTCTAGGTTTATTGCTATAATGAGAGTGGCGATTGTCGCTTGCCGATGCGGTGCTGTCAGCGAGACGAGATGCGATTGGCGAGCGTTTCTGGGCAAAAACAAACATTTTTGAATTGAGCGCGTGGTGGCTTCTTGGTATCGCTTTCCCGATCCCGGGGTGGGACAGGCAACTGAATTGATGATAGAGCATACCAAATTGTCTACACCTTTCCGTGCAGTCACGTTACGATTTCTTCCGCCGCACCGGAAAGGCGCATGGCTGTTCGGTGGGGTGGCGGCGGTCGCTTTGATGGCCGCAGCCGCGCCGATTCAGGCGCTGGCCGCCGATGCCAAGCCCGTTGCCGTGGCTTCAACCGCCCCGGTTGCGTCGTCCGATGCATCGATGGCAACAGCCGTTGGTTTGCTGCTGGAAAAGGCACAGTTTTGGTATGAGAAGGGCCGCCCCGATGTGGCGTTGGACTTCTACAGCCGGGTGCTGAGCCTGCAGCAGGACAATGGCGATGCTTTGATCGGTGCGGCCAAGGTGTCGCTTGATCTGTCGCACGATGTGCAGGCACATGATTTTGTCGAACGTCTGCGCAAGATTTCGCCTGACGATCCGTTCGTGAAGTCTTTCGACACCATTCACCGCCGCTCTCCCGAAGATGCCGCTGCATTGTCGGAAGCCCGCCATCTGGCGGTGCTGGGACGCAAGCAAGAGGCGGTGGCGAAGTATCATACGCTGTTCAAAAACAACGAGGTTCCGCTGGATCTCGCGGCGGAATACTACCCGCTTTACATCACCTCGGTGCCGGAAGAATCGGTTGAAGCCGATGATGCGCTGACGACAGTGAAGGGGTTGGCGGACAAAAATCCGAAAGATTTGGCGCTGCAACTGGCCGCCGGTCAGGCCATGATCTCGCTGGAAGGCAGCCGTGCCGAGGGCATCGAGAAGCTGCATCAATTGTCGCATGTGGCTGCGGTGGCCAACCGCGCCCGGACGATTTGGCGGCAGGCGCTGCTTTGGCAGGGGGCGGATTTCCAGTCTCTCGATCAATTGAACGAATATCTGGCCGAGAACCCGACCGATCCCGAGTTGGACGCCAAGATGGCCGAGTACAAGGCCAGCCTGCCCAGCCCCGGCCTGCGAGCGCGCATGAACGGCTATGAGGCGGTGCGCACCAAGAACACCAAGGACGGCGAAAAATACTTCCAAGCCGCCATCGACTATGACGCCAAGGACGCCGATGCCTGGGTGATGATGGCCGTTGTGCGTCAGTTGCAGGGACGCCCGGAATGGAAATCCGTGCTCGAACACGCGATCTCCCTGGCACCAGAGCGCAAGACCGAATTCCTCAACATGCTCGGTGCCGACCCGGTGGCCAACGCCAAGGCCGCAGCCGAATCGCAGGCGAAGATTACCGCGCAATATAAAGAGGTTGATCGTCTGGCCTCGCTCGGCAAATTCGCCGAGGCCGAGGCGCAATTGCGCGTGCTGATGGGGCCGAACAAGAACGCCGGCTCGCTGCTGGGTCTGTCGGATCTGCAATTCCGCGCCGGGCATGCCGATAAGGCGGAGGCCACATTGCGCAGTGCGGTGGCGATGGAGCCGGATAACGCGGACGCCAACCTCGCTTTGTCTGGCATGTTGTCGCGCGAAGGCAAATTGGCCGAGGCCAAGCAATTGCTTGATCGCGCCGAGGCAAAATACAGCACGACCAACAACGAAAAGGGCTTGCAGTCGGTGCATTCCGCCAAGGCCGATCTGGCACGGCTGGATGCGTTGACCATCGCCGATCTGCCCAAGCGCGAGGCGGCTTTGCGCGGCGCGTTGGCGCTGGACCCGACGAGCTGGTGGATCAAGCTGGAAATCGCCCGCACCGTTTATGCTGAAGGGCGCAAGGCCGAAGCGCAGACGATGATGGACGAGCCCTATCGTGCCGCCACCACGCCGGGGGCGCTGAATACGCAATCCGGTCAGGATGCGTTGCAGGTGGCGTTCTCCTGGGCAGGTGAGCGCAATGATCAGGAGAAAGCCTCGGCTTTGGCGAAGATCGTGCCGGTGGACAAGCAGTCTGATGCGATGAAGCGTCTGCTGGCGGCGGCGGCGTTTCGGCAGAGCGTGAAGGATATCGAAGCGTCTGACCCGGCATTGGCCCCGCAGCGCCTGCTGGCGCTTGCCGCCGCTCCGGACCCGACGGGCCAGCGCGGCCTGGATATCGGGCAGGCATTTCTGCGCTTGCAGGATGCTGACGGCATGCATCAAGCGGTGATGACGGCGTTGGACAAAACCCCGCAACCCACCCCGCCGCAGCGTCTGTCCTATGCGGGCGTGTTGATGCAGGGTGGTCGCAATGACGATGCGGTGGCGATGATCGCGCCGCTGGACGGCGTGCCGCTTTCCAGCGATCAGCGCATGTCGCTCGACGCGATCAAGGATTCGCTGGCGTCAATCCAGGCGGATTCGCTGTTGCAGGCGCATCGCGTGGCCGATGCCGACGCGGTGTTGCGGGCGCGGTTGGCGGTGAATCCGGATAGCAACACGCTGATGGTTGGGCAGGCGCGCGTGCAGATCGCCCAAGGCCATCCAGATATTGCTCTGCCCACATTGCTTGCGGCGCTTGGCAAGGAGCCGGGCAATCTGGCGGCGCGTATGGGGGCCATCGAGGCGGCGTTGACCTTGCAATATTACAGCCAAGCCAGCGATTTGGCGCGCGACGGAATGAAACTTTATCCGCGCAATCCATATCTGGCGATGCAGGGCGCCAATGCGGCGCGGGCACGCGGGTTGAACAAGGAAGCGCTTGATTTGATGGTCAAAGCGCGGGCGCTGCTCAATCCGGTCAACGAGTCCAACAATGCAGACACCACAAACTGACATTCGCCTCCGAGGCTGCATCAACTGATCGTGAGTCCGGTCGCAGACCGTGCTGCGCTGGGGGATGTTGCCGGAGCGGATAGGTGCGAGTGTCATTGTCGTGGACAGGCGCGCTTGGTATCGTTGAGTCACATTCATGCGTTCAGGAGTGCTAAAATGGCCGACCAGATTTCGTCGCTTTCCTCCTCTCTCCTGACGCAAGGCCCGGCCCTTGGGCGGCGGACATTGCTCGGTGGGATGGGTGCCGGTGCCTTGGCGCTCGCGGCGGGCAGCCGTGCGGCACAGGCAGAGATCATGGGCCTCGTCGTGGTGGGCAGCGATGGCTGGCTCTACCCGATTTGGGACGAAGTGCGCCGCTTCGAGATGGCGCATTTCCAGACCACCACCAAGCTGATCATCGATGCGGTCAACATCATGCGCAAGGCGGGCATCGAGGTGGCGATCTCGCTCACCCCGTCTAAGTCGCGCATCTATCGTGAATTCCTGCCCAAGGACTTTGCTTGGACGCCGGATACCGACAAGCGTTATGCGTTGGCGCTTGAGACGCTGACCAAGGGCGGTGTGCTGGTGCCCGATCTGGCCTCGCTGTTCCTCGCCGCCCGCAAGGCAAACCCGACGACGGAATATTTCTTCCACACCGACACCCATTGGACCCCGGCGGGGGCCGAGCTTGCTGCCGGTGAGATGTCCAAGCAGATTCTGGCCAAGATGAAGCTGCCGGCCAGCGCCGCGGGTGGCAAGAAGCTGGGCGATTACACCAAGATGATCCAGGCGAAGAACGACCTTGCCGATCAGTTGCCGCCTGCCGTGAAGGCGAAATACACCAAGGAATTCTATAGCATCCGCAAGGATGAGGCCGATGCCAGCGGTGCCGGTCTGCTCGAAGATGACAATGCCGACACCGAACTGGTCGGCAACTCCTACACCCAGCCGAAATACGGCTATGCGCCTTATCTGTCCAAAGGTCTCAACCGTCCGGTTGGGCTGACCTGGAAGGTGCATCAATATGGCTCGTACGCCATTCTGCTCGAATACTTCAAGTCGCAGGCCTTCAAGACCACCCGCCCGAAGCTGATCGTGTGGGACTTCGAGGAAACCGACATGGAAGGCCCGCCGGATCGTAAGGATTTCTGGGGTGAGCATGCGATGACCACTGACCAGTTCCTGACCTCCGTCAGCAAGGCTGTCGGCTGATGCGCGCGCTGTTGCTGGCCTCGGCCCTGTTCGTCGGCAGTTTAGTCGGCGCGCAGGCGCAGGAGGCGCTCTATGGGCCGCAGCCGCCGAAAGGCTCGGCCTATGTGCGCGTTGTCAGTGCGCTGGACGCCAAGGCGGACGTGAAGCCGGATTTCCGGGCGGCGTTGTCGCTCGGCACCGGCACCACGGATCGCGTGTCGGCCTATGACGTGGTTGAGGCGGTGGCGGGCAAGAAATTGTCGCTCTCAGTTTCAGTCGGCGGCAAGACCGTCACCGGCACGGCCTCGGCTGATCCGGATGGCTTCCTGACGATTTTGCTGCTGCCGGATGCGGCGGGGGCGAAGATTGTCGGCGTGGCTGATGTGGCGGAGTTCAATCAGACCAAAGCGCGTTTGGCATTCTACAACGCCATTCCGGGCTGTGCCGGCGGTGTGCTGGCACTCGATCCGGGCGGTCAGGCGGTGTTCAAGGATGTCGATGCCGGCAGCCAGAAGACCCGCGCGGTCAATCCGACAACGGCGAATGTGAAACTGTCCTGCGCTGATAAAGCAGCGGACCCGATTGCGTTGTCGGGGCTGGAGCAGGGCGGCATGAACAGCGTGTTCCTGGTGCAATCCGGTGCCAAGCCGGTGGCTTTCGTCGTCAAGGACGTGGCAACGCCGTATCACCACTGATCGCTGCCGCGAATTGCCGAGCAAGGGACAGGATGCAGAGCCGAGATGGCTCTGACATCCTGTTCTTGTTTTGGAGGGGGGTGCGGGTGAACGCGATCGATCGGGCACGATATGTGACACAGGCCGACCGCCTCGCTGCTGTGCGGGCGCGGGACCGGGTGGCGGATGGGCATTTTGTCTATTCGGTCGCCACAACCGGCGTCTATTGCTGCCCGTCTTGTGCATCACGCCCGGCGCGTTTGGAAAATCTCGGCTTTCACGCCGGAGCGGCAGAGGCACAGGCGGCGGGGTTTCGGGCCTGCAAACGCTGTCGGCCAGATTTGCCGCCGAAATCCGAACGCGAAGCCGCGCTGATCGCCGCCGCATGTCGGCAGATTGAATGCGCCGAAAACCCGCCCAGCTTGGACGAATTGGCGCAGCAAGCGGGCGTGTCGGCGTTTCATTTTCACCGGCTGTTTCGACGACTGACCGGGGTGACACCGAAAGCCTATGCCGAGGCCGAGCGCGCCAAGCGGGTGCGCGATGGGCTGGCGGCATCGGCGAGTGTGACCGAGACTGTCTATGAATCCGGCTTCAATTCTGCCGCCCGCTTTTATGCCAATGCCGATTCCATGCTCGGCATGACACCGCGCCGCTATCGTGCGGGCGGGGCGGGGGAGCGGATCGGCACCGCGATTGGTGGCAGCGATCTCGGTCTGGTTCTGGTTGCCCAGGCGGAGCGGGGGATATGCGCGATCCTGCTGGGTGACGATGCCGCGTTGATGCAGGCCGAACTTCATTCGCGCTTTCCGCTGGCCGATATTGCCGCCGATCCGAGGTTGGCGGCTGATTTGGTGCAGGTGATTGCACATATCGAGCATCCCGCGCCCGGCTTCGCTCTGCCTCTCGACATTCGTGGCACGGCGTTTCAGCGTCGGGTGTGGGAGGCGTTGCGCGACATTCCGCCGGGCCAGACGCGGGTTTACAGCCAGATTGCCACAGAACTCGGCATGCCCAAGGCGGTGCGGGCGGTGGCAAGTGCGTGTGCGGCCAATCCGTTTGCAGTGGTGGTGCCCTGCCACCGCATTATCGCCAAGGATGGCGGTCTGGCCGGATATCGGTGGGGCATTTCCCGCAAGCGGGCGCTGCTGGCGCGCGAGCAGGCAGACGAGGCGTAGAATGCCCCGTCCTGACAACGACGGAAAATGTTATGGCACCTGAGTGTGTGTGGTCGTTGTTGTGGTGCTGGTGGGCGCGACCGGCACGTAGCGGGTGGTGTTGGTGACTTCATGCGTGGTGGTGTTGCTGCCGCTGGAACATGCGCTGACGTTCAAAGCGGCCAAGCAGAGGGCTGCCAGAGTGATGGCCGTGGATGTGGTCATGATGGATGATCTCCTGCTGCCGGGGCGGTCAGTTCGGCGTTGTTGTGGTTGTTGAGCTGTGCGTGATGGTTTCCATCGGCAGCGGTGCCGGGGTGGTGGTGGTCCGCGTTACGCTGTCCTCGGCCACGCCGTTGCTGTTGCGATAGGTGGTCGATTTCGAGCTGGATTTGCTGCCATCCGGGTTGACGGTCTGGCTGGTGTGTTCCGTGCTCAGCGTGCCCACAGGCGGCGGCACGACCAGAGAAACCGGCGGTTGGGTCGTCGTGGTGGTGGTTGAGGTGGACGACGTGCCCGATTGTGCCGCAGCGGCACCGAATGTCAGCAGCAGAACGGCAGTGGCAAGGCTGAAATCTCTATACATGATGAATTCTCCAGGAAGTGGCGCAGCCTCCGGAGGGGCGCGTCGCGTACTCATTGAAGTGGTTCTTGCGCGCGGCCTTTGGCAGGATCGGATTCTACCCAGGCATTCCGGCCCGATGGCTTGATCCGTCCCGGCAGACGACTGAGTATGCGCCGCGCACATAAAACGCGGGGAAGCGAGCGATGTCTGAACACACCCATGACTGGCGCGAAAACGGCATTCGCGTCATTTCCGGCAATTGCCTGCAGCCCAGCACCGCCACCACACCCGGTATGGACCGCGCGGTTGCCATCGATATGGCGCGCGTTGGTGCGCAGAAGATTTGGGCAGGCACGGTGCACATCCACCCGGATGCCAAAACCGGCGCGCATCATCATGGCGAATTGGAAAGCGTGATCTACGTGATCAAGGGACGTGCGCGGATGCGCTGGGGCGAGCGGCTGGAATTCACCGCCGAGGCCGGTCCGGGCGATTTTATCTTCGTGCCACCCTTCGTACCGCATCAGGAAATCAACGCCAGTGCGGATGAAACACTGGAATGCGTGCTGATGCGTTCTGATTCAGAAACGGTGGTGATCAACCTCGATATCGAGCCCGTTGAGGAGCCCGAAACCGTGCCGTGGATCGACCCGATACATAAAGCATAGATATGCGCAATCGCAGAACCATTGGATTTCGTAGTCTTTGCACCATTTGGTTAATGTAAAATTTGTGCGCGCTATAGCAAAAGCTGATAGGGCGCTGGTGGAATTCGATGTGACTCCTGGTGCCACCAGTTCTACCGGTCACACAACGAGGGAAACGTACATGAACTCTGCCCCGATCAAGCGCGCCTGCATTATGGGATATCCGGTGGCACAGTCCCGGTCTCCGATGCTGTACGGCTATTGGTTGAAGCATTACGGGCTGACCGGCGAATATGGCCGTGAGGAAGTGGCACCGGACGGGTTTGCTGAATTCTTCGCCACCTTCCGCGCGCGCGGCTATGTCGGCGGCAATGTCACCTCGCCGCACAAACTGGCCGCCTTGCGTGCGATGGGCCGCATCGACGATGCCGCCCGCGCGATTGGGGCGGTCAACACGATTTGGTTGGAGGGTGATGCCTGGGTGGGTGGCAACACCGATGCTTATGGCTTCATCGCCAATCTCGATGCCTCTGCTCCTGGTTGGGATAAGGGTGCCACGAATACCGCCGTAGTGCTGGGCGCTGGTGGGGCGACGCGGGCGATTTTGTTCAGCCTGCTGACACGCGGGTGTGACGTGATCATGCTCAACCGCACCCGCGAGAATGCCGACACGCTGGCTGCCGAATTCAATGCAAAGGACCTCGGGCCGCGCGGCAACAAGGTGACGGTGATGGGCTGGTGCGAGATGGACGCCGCCCTGGCGCAGGCTGATTTGTTGGTCAATGCCACCGTGCTGGGCATGCTCGGCAAGGCGCCAATGGACATCGACATCAAGGCGCTCAAGCCTGCGGCGGTGGTGTATGATATTGTCTATGTGCCGCTGGAAACCGCTCTGCTGAAGCAGGCGCGCGCGCAGGGGCATCGCGGCGTTGATGGGCTGGGCATGCTGATGCATCAGGGTGTGCCGGTGTTCGAGAACATGTTCGGCACACGTCCGGAAGTGACGGTCGAATTGCGACAATTGCTGGAAGACGACATTCGCGCCAAGACAGTGGGAGCATAACCATGCAGCGCCGCACCTTCCTCGCCTCCGCCGCCGCCGCCAGCCTCGCATCCCCCAATCTTGCGCGGGCGGCAGGCTCCAGCGTGTTGCGCTTCGTGCCGTATGTTGATCTGGCCGTGCTCGACCCGGTGACGAACACCAACGCCATCACCCGCACCCATTCCTTCCTGGTTTTTGACAGTCTGTTCGGCGTCGATGAGCAGATGCAGGTGCAGAACCAGATGGCGGAGGGTGTGGTGTCTGATCCGGAGAGCAAGGATTGGACAATCACTCTGCGTGAGGGGTTGCGCTTCCATGATGGCAGCCCGGTGTTGGGGCGTGACGTGGTGGCGAGCATCAAGCGATGGGGCGCGCGCGATGTGTTCGCGATGAGCCTGATGGAGGTGGTGGACGAAATTTCCGCCCCCACCGACCGCACGGTGCGGTTCCGGCTGAAATCCAGCTTCCGTCTGCTGCCGGATGCGTTGGGCAAGCTGTCGCCGAATATGCCGGCGATCATGCCCGAGCGGCTGGCCGCCCATACCGACCCGTTCAAGGCGGTGCCGGAACTGATCGGCTCCGGCCCGTTCCGCTTCGCGGCAAGCGAGCGCGTGCCGGGGGCGCGGGTGGTGTATGAGAAATTCCACGGCTATGTGCCGCGCCCGTCTGGCCGCCCCAGCCTGACCGCCGGGCCGAAGATTGTGAAGGTGGATCGCGTTGAATGGCTGACGATGCCGGAGACCGCGACGGCCGTGGCCGCCCTGCAATCGGGGGAGGTCGATTGGCTGGAAACCCCGCCGCCTGATCTGCTGCCGGTGCTGCGCAAGGATAAGCGCATCAAGATTGCCGTGCATGATTCGACCGGGCAGGTCGCCATTCTGCGCTTCAACTGCCTCATCCCGCCATTCGACAATCAGGCGCTGCGTCGGGCAGTGCTGCGGGCGGTGGATCAGACCGAGTTCATGAGCGCCTATTCCACCGATCCCTCGCTGTGGCACGTGCCGATGGGGCTGTTCCCGGTCGATACGCCGATGGCGAGCAAGGCGGGCATGGACGGGTTGTTCGGCAAGACCGACATCGCCCGTGCGAAGGCCGAAGTGGCAGCGTCTGGCTATAAGGGCGAGCGCGTGGTGATTATGTCGCCGACCGATCATCCGGTGAACGGGCCGATGGCCAATGTGGCGACGGATCTGTTCCGGCGCATCGGGCTGAACGTGGATCAGCAGGCGATGGATTCGGGCACCATGTTCCAGCGCCGCAACAGCAAGCTTGGCCTGGATAAGGGCGGCTGGAACGTCTTCCCGTCAGCGATTAATGGGCTGGGCCAGCTCAACCCGGCGGATTCCTTCCTCGCGCGCGGCAATGGCGCGGGGGCGTGGTATGGCTGGCCGACCAGCCCGCGCACCGAAGTGCTCCATGCGGCCTATTTGCAGGCGGCAAGCGACGTTGAGCGTAAGAAGATCTGCGCGGATTTGCAGGTGGTGGCTCTTGAGGAAGCGCCGTCGATCCCGCTGGGGCAGGTGGTCTCGCCGACCGCGTATCGTCGCACCTTGCAGGGTGTGTCGAACGGCTTCCCGCGCTTCTGGGGCGTGAGCAAGGATTAGTTTTGAGAGTGGCGGGTCGTGGACCCGCCCTAGGATTGGAGAAAGACATGAGCGTCGTTGTTCGCAATGTTCCCCGCGCGGCCCTTGAGGTGGTTGACGGCCTCGCCGCCATTGGCGCTTCCACCGTGCATGAGGCGCAGGGGCGCATGGGTTATTTGGGGTCCACGCTGCGTCCGATCTATGCCGGTGCCCGCATCGCAGGCTCGGCGGTGACGGTTTCAGTGGCGCCTTGCGACAATTGGATGATCCATGTGGCGGTGGAACAGTGCCAGCCGGGTGATATCCTGGTTGTCGCCCCCACCTCGCCGTCTGACGCCGGGTATTTCGGCGATCTGCTCGCCACCTCGCTGATGGCGCGTGGCGTGCGCGGTCTGATCATCGATGCGGGCGTGCGCGATGTGCGCGATCTGACGGAGATGGGCTTCCCGGTGTGGTCCAAGGCGATTTCGTCGCAGGGCACGGTGAAGGAGACGCTGGGGTCGGTGAATATCCCGGTGGTGGTCGGCACGCAGGTGATCAATCCGGGTGACGTGATTGTGGCCGATGATGACGGTGTGACCGTGGTGCGCAGCAAGGATGCCGAAAAGGTTCTGGCGGCATCGCAAGCCCGTGAAGCCAACGAAGGCGGCAAGCGCGCGCAGTTGGCCGCTGGCGTGCTGGGGCTGGACCTTTACAAGATGCGCGAGCGTCTGGCGGCGGCTGGTCTGAAATACGTCGATTATTCGGAGCAGTAATCTCATGGAACGCGCTATTCGCTGCATGGCGATGCGGGGCGGCACGTCGAAGGGGCTGTATTTCCTCTCTGACGATCTGCCGTCTGACATCCCGACCCGTGACGCCGTGTTGCTGGCCGCGATGGGCTCGCCCGATATCCGTCAGATTGACGGCATGGGTGGTGCTGATCCGCTGACCAGCAAAATCGCCGTGGTCTCCAAGCCGTCGCGTGACGATGCGGATGTGGATTATCTGTTCCTGCAATGCGTGGTGGACGAAGCCCGCATCGATCCGTCGCAGAATTGCGGCAACATCCTCGCCGGTGTGGCCGCCTTTGCGGTGCTGCGCGGAATTGTGCAGCCGACCGGCGATGTGACGCGGGTGCGCATTCACATGGTCAACACCAGCAACGTCGCCATCGCCACCATCGAAACCCCGGACGGCGTGCCGAATTTCGACGGTGCGGCGCGAATTGACGGTGTGCCCGGAACCCATGCGCCGGTGCTGCTCGACTTCCTTGATGTCGCGGGCTCCACCTGTGGTGCGTTGTTGCCGACGGGAAATGCCAAGGATGTGGTGAGCGGCGTTGAAGTGACCTGCATCGATAACGGCATGCCGGTTGTGCTGATGCGTGCTGCTGATTTCGGCATCACCGGGGCGGAGACGCCTGAGGCGATGGAAGCCAATCAAGACCTTCGCCAGAAGGTGGAAGCACTGCGTTTGGCGGTCGGCCCGATGATGAATCTGGGCGATGTGACCAAGAAGACAGTGCCAAAAATGTGCCTGATCTCGCCGCCTCTCGCCGGTGGTGCGGTCAATACGCGCAATTTCATCCCGCATCGTGTGCATAAGACGATTGGCGTGCTCGGGGCGGTCTCAGTGGCGACCGCCTGTGTGCTGCCGGGGTCGGTGGCCGAGGGCATTGCGGTGTTGCCAACGGACGGGCCGATGCGGCTGGATGTGGAGCACCCGACGGGCTTCTTCACCGTCGATCTGGAAGTTGAGCACGGTGACGATGGCTTGAAGGTCAGCCGCTCGGCGCTGCTGCGCACCGCTCGGCGGTTGATGGATGGGTTTGTGTTCGTGCCGGGTCGGATTTGGCCGTAACGGGAGGGGGAGGGTGATGTTCACATCAGTCGCCATTATCGGCTTTGGTGAAGTGGGCCGCATTTTCGCGCGCGATATGCGGGCGAAAGGGGGTGTGACAATCACGGCGTTTGACACCGTAACTGTGGCGCCGGCTGAGGGCGTGACCTTCGCGGCATCGGCCGTCGAAGCGGTGCAGCATGCCGAGTTGGTGATTTCCTCTGTCACGGCCGGTTCGGCTTTGGCCGCGTTGGAGGCAGCTTTGCCCGGTCTGGCGCATGGCCCGTTCGTGTTGGATGTGAATTCCGTCTCGCCCGGCACCAAGCAGAAGACGGCAGCCGCCGTGACCGCTGCGGGTGGACGCTATGTGGAAGCCGCGGTGATGACCTCGGTGCCGCCGAAGGGGCTTGCCTCGCCGATGTGGCTGGGCGGCGTGCATGCGACGGATTTCATCGCAGCCGCTGACGGCTTGGCGATGGATTTGAAGGTCTATTCTGACGAGATCGGTGGGGCGTCTTCGGTGAAGATGTGCCGCTCGATTATGATCAAGGGGCTGGAAGCGCTCGTCACCGAATGCATGCAGACTGCACGGCATTACGGTGTGGAGCAAAAAGTGCTCGACAGCCTGGGCGATACGCTGCCGCATCCGGCATGGCGTGATCTGGCGCGCTATGTGATGAGTCGCGCGCTGATCCACGGCAAGCGTCGCTCGGAAGAGGTGTTGGAAGTGGCCGTGACGGTGCGTGAGGCTGGGATTGCGGCGATCATGTCGCCCGCCATCGCTGAACGGCAGGCGCTGGCAGCGCAGCAAGGTAAGCTTCTTTCAAAAGAGGTGCTGCACGGCAGCGATCTTGATGCCATGTTGGATGCATTGTTGGCGCAGCGTACGCCCACATCCCAAGCGGCAGATTGACCATCTGCCACGCCCAAAGCTAACAATCAGCCGCCACT